>Ga0180432_10004129_pt1 | contig 20135 bp, 14 predicted proteins | sample SS_ome_10_FD_132414 | JGI IMG/M metagenome (GOLD analysis project Ga0180432, IMG submission 132414) | Hypersaline lake sediment archaeal communities from the Salton Sea, California, USA - SS_1_MS_2 metaG | ecosystem: Environmental > Aquatic > Non-marine Saline and Alkaline > Hypersaline >...
CCCCTCATTGCTCGGCAGGTGCGGCGTGGTCACGATCTTGAACGCGTACCGCGTCGCCGAGATCGTTGATGGCTCCGGCGTGTTCATCGGCCCGCGGTTCTGCGGTCCCGTCCCGGTGAAATCGGCCGTCATCTCGTCATCATCGACGGTGATCTTCAACTTCAACAGGAGCTTGTCATCGAGCGGCGCGTCGTCGTTTCCGTCTCCATCGAGGATCGCCTCTGCCTCGTAGACGCCGTTCGGGATCCGTCGGACCGCGGCACGCGCCAGCTTCTCGCCCTGAACGAGGATCTCATTCAGCGCGGCAACGGTGACGTTCAGCCCGAATCGGTCGATCACCTCGAGGAAGCGCTGGCTCCCCTTTCTCACTGCGGCAACCATCGCACGGATGTCTCCGAGAACGGCGTCGGGGACCCGCGTGTTCGCGCGAATCAGCCGGAAGACGTCCTCGTTCGGAGTTCCCTCGACGACGAGCTTGACGGGCGGCAGCCGGAAGCCCTCTTGATAGACCTCGGTCGTGTCGCTGTACCACCCGCCGGGGTAGATCCCGCCCATGTCGACCGTGTGCCCGCGAAACGCGGCCCAACCGCGGATCTTCCCGTCGTGAAACGCCGGCGAGAGCGCGACGAGATCGGGGCAGTGAGTCCCGCCGCCGTTGTACGGGTCATTGCAGAGGATCACGTCCCCGGGGCGAAGGTTCTCCCGTCCGATGGTCTCGTACGTCGACTGCACGGCGTAGCCGAGGTTCGCAAGGAAGATCGGGAGACCCGGCGTCTCTGCGATCAGGTTCGCTTCGCTGTCGAGGATCCCACAACTGAAGTCGACGACTTCGTAGAGGATCGGGCTGTACGCGGCCCGCTCGATCGTTCGACGGATGTCGCGACTCGCCGCGATCAGTCGATTGCGAATGACTTCGAGCGTAATCGGATCCGTCCTCATCGCCCCTCCTCACGAACCGAGATGATCAGGTTTCCGTACAAGTCGATCGCGCAATCCTGATCCGGCTCGACGACGGTCGTCGCCGTGATCTCCTCGATCACCGCCGGCCCACGGATGACGTTTCCCGACTTGAGAAGATCCCGTCGGTAGATGCCGAATGACCGGTATCTCCCCTTCCCCACATAGACGTCACGCTCGCCCAGCTTCGATTCGGCCGACGGCGTGTCGCCCCCCTCGGGGAGGCGCTCGAGCGTCGGCTTGGTGACGTTTCCGAGCCCGATCACCTTGAGGGAGACGATCTCCTTCGGCTCCTCGGGCGCGTTGTGCCCGTAGACCCGAAGGTGATGCTGGTCGAATCCATTCGCGATCTGCGGCTTCGCCCCATCGTCGAACGGCGAGGGCGCCGGGACGGCCAGCGTGTGCTCCTGCCCGACGTATCTCAGGTCGAGCTCGTGCGCGATCGTGATCCCGGCCTCGTTGACGTTCTCCTTCTTGAACAGGTCGACGATCCGCTCTTCCAGCTCGCCGAACAGCGCCTCGACGGCCTCCGGATCGGCGCCGTCGAGCGACGTGATGAACGTTTGGCTCAGGTCGTGCCGGAGATCGGCCATCAGCATTCCCCAAGCGGAGAACACGCCCGAATTCGGCGGGACGATCACCGTTGGCACGCCCAGCTCCTTGGCGATTGCTGCCGCGTGGATCGGCCCCGCTCCGCCGAACGCGACCATCGCGAACTCGCGCGGGTCGTACCCGCGCTTCACCGTCATCGACTGCAGCAGCCCGGACATGTTCGTGTTGACGATCTTCACGATCCCGAGCGCCGCCTCGTCGACGCTCAGGTCGAAGTGATCGCCGACTTTTCGGACCGCCCCGCGGGCCAGGTCCGGAGCGATCTGCATCTCGCCGCCGAGGAAGTAGTCCGGATCGAGGAGCCCCAGCTGGAGGTTGGCATCGGTCACGGTCGGCTCCGTTCCACCGCGTCGGTAGCAGGCAGGCCCCGGATCGGCCCCCGCGCTCTGCGGTCCGACGTGCATCGCGCCGGCCTCGTCGATCCACGCGACGCTCCCTCCACCGGCGCCGATCTCGCGAAGGTCGACGACCGGCAAAAGGATCGGTCGCCCCTCAACCAGGTACTGCTCGGTCGTCTCGGGAAGGCCGCCGGTGATGATCGAGGTCTTCGCCGTCGTCCCGCCCATGTCGTAGGAGATGACATTCTCGTACCCGATCAGCTTGGCCAGCTGGGCAGCTCCGATCGCACCACCGGCTGGACCGGATTCGACCATCGCGATCGGCATGTCCCGCGCGACCGACGCTGCCATGACACCGCCGTTCGACTGCATGATCTGGAGAACCTGGCCGAACTTTCTCTGCCTCAGCTCGGTCTCCAGGCTGTCGAGGTACGAGCGGACGACCGGCATCACGTACGCGTTCTGCGTGGTCGTGCTCGTTCGCTCGTACTCGTAGTACCGGCGCGTGATGAGGTGCGAGAGGGAAACGCTCACGTCGGGAAGCCTCTCCCGGACGAATCGTCCGATCTCGATCTCGTGCTCGGGGTTTGCGTACGCGTTGAGCAGGCAGACGGCGACGGCCCGGACCTGTGCCTCGACGAGCAGATCCAGGAGTTCCTCGAGTTCCCTCGCAGACAGCGGCGTCAAGATCCGCCCTCCCGCGTCGATTCGCTCGCTCACCTCGAGCCTGAGGAAGCGTGGTACGAGCGGACGAGGCTTTCGATACAGAGCGTCGTACATCTCTGTCCTGTTGCATCGCCCGATTTCGAGCACGTCCCGGAATCCTCGCGTCGTGATCAACGCCGTCTTGGCCCCTTTGCCCTCGATCAGTGCGTTGATGACGACCGTCGTGCCGTGCGAGAGGAACGAGACGTCTCGCAGCGGAATCGAGAACTTCTCGATCGACTCGATCGTGCCGATCGCCGGGTTGTGAGGCGTCGAGGAGACCTTGCTGACGGTTACGCCCCCCGACGTCTCGTCGAGCAACACACCGTCGGTGAAAGTCCCGCCCACGTCCGTGCTCAGTCTGTACATCACTTCCTCCTGTGCCGTGCCTTGACTGCGGCCTCCGGTCTGACCTCAGTGCCGACTGCGTTCTCGATCGTCTCGTTCCAGACCGCCTCGACCTCTTGCGATCCGGCCCCCATCTGAACCCAAAGGAGCTTGGCAGTCGAAGCGCCGTCGACCCGATAGCTCCGGGACGCCGCCGCCGGGACGTGGTAGCAGTCGCCTGCCCCCAACGGGTACGTGTCCTCGTCGACCGTCAGCTGAATCCGCCCCTCGAGCACGTAGCCGAACTCCTCTCCCTCGAACGGCGTCGGCTCGTCTGCACTCTCCGCCGGGATCTCGCCGAGCGTGACGCGAAGCTGCCCTCCGGGCAGATTCCCACTCAGGAAGCGGTAACGAACCGCACTCTGGGTGAGGTTCACCAGTGCTGGCCCACTCCCGCGCTCGATCGGCGGCGGGGGAAACGTGCCGACCGGGACGGTCTCCTTTCCCAAGAGGCTGAGCGCTCGCACGTACCGTGCCGTCTGGACCCAGAGCACCTTCGCCCCCTCTTCGCCCGCGTCGCACGCGTGCGGCGTCGACGCCATCAAGTGGTAGCTATCGCCGGGGCCGAGTCCGCGGGACTCGTCACCCGAGACGAAGATGACGCTCCCCTCAAGGACGTAGCCGAACTCCTCTCCCTCGTGGACGTGCGGCTCGCTGTGACTTCCGGGCGCCATCTCGCCGATCACCGCCTCAAACTTCCGCCCCGGGAATCCGGTACTCAGGAAGCGGTATTTGATCGACGAATCCGAGAGGCTGACGTGTGCTCGGTTGTCGCTCTTCGTGATCGCCGAATGGCGTGGATCGACGAGGATCGCGTTCCCGGGACCGTTCGACATGACCAACACATCGGCGAGCGAAACGTCGAGGGCCTGGCAGACGGAACGGAGCGAGGAGATGGAGAAGGAGGAGAGCCCCCGCTCGATCTGAGAGAGGAACCCGACCGAGAGCCCGGAAGCACTCGACAGCGATCGGAGCGTCATCCGCTTCCGCGTTCGAATGCTTCGAATGCGCCACCCCACCTCCGAGAGCCGCTCTACCTCCATGACGTGACTATACGTTCCGAGTGAACACCTGTCAAAATCGAGTGAACACTGTTCACCCCGGAGCGACCCGCTTCGAGCGTGATCCGGAACATCCCACGGAACAGGGCCGTTCCCTCGCGATTCGGAACCTGCGGGCGAGCCGTATTCGATTTCGCGCGTCAGACAGCAGCGAGCAGCCTACAGCTCCTCGTGCGCCGTCCTCGCGATGATCTCGTCCTGAAGCGCTCGATCGAGGTTGTTGAAGTAGTCGCTGTACCCGGCGACGCGCACGATCAAATCTCGGTGCTCGCTGGGAGACTTTTGCGCCCGGCGGAGGGTCTCCGAGTCGACGACGTTGAACTGGACGTGATGTCCATCCATCCGGAAATAGGTTCGGACCAGGTCGCCGAGCTTCCGCAGCCCCGTCTCCTCGCGGAGGACGTCGGGGAGGAACCGCTGGTTCAATAGCGTCCCCCCGGTTCGCACGTGGTCGATCTTCCCGACCGAGCGAATGACGGACGTCGGGCCGTGCGTGTCGGCCCCCTGGACCGGAGAGATCCCGTCAGAGAGCGGCACGCCCGCGTTCCGGCCGTCCGGTGTCGCACCGACCATCTCTCCGAAGAATACGTGGACCGTGGTCGGAAGGAGGTTGACCCGATAGCGTCCCCCTTTGGTGTTTTCCCGCCCATCGAGGGCCTGGAAGTACGCGTCGAAAAGCGCCTGCGCAATCCGGTCCGCGCGATCGTCGTCGTTCCCGAACTTCGGAGACTGGTGAAGGAGGCGTCCCCGCAGTCCCTCGAATCCGTCGAAGTCCGCGTTGAGAGCGCCCAGCAACTGGTCCATCGTCGTCGTGGCTCCGGCGAAGACGTGCTCTTCGATCGCCGCGAATGCGTCGGTCGCCGTCCCGAGGCCGACGCCCTGGATGTAGGTCGTCGGGTAGCGCGGCCCGTCATCGTTGTAGTCCCTGCCGCGGTCGATGCAGTCTTCGACGAGCACCGAGAGAAAGGGAGCGGGCATGTGCTCCGCGAACAGGCGCTCGATTCGGCCGTTCCCCTCTACCTTCAAGTCAACGAAGTAGCGAAGCTGCGTCCGATATGCGTCGAACAGCTTCTCGAACGACCCGAACGACCGAGGATCCCCGGTCGTCGGACCGATGCGCCGCCCGCTCTTCGGATCGATTCCGTCGTGGAGGGTGATCTCCAGGATCTTCGGCCAGTTCATGTACCCGGTGAGAACGCAGCTCTCCTTGCCGAATGCGCTGACGGTCACGCAGCCGCTCGGGCCGCCACCGCGCGCATCGGGGAGGGACTTCCCCGCCCGCAAGAACTCCTGACAGATCGCGTCCGTGTTGAAGATCGACGGCTGTCCGAACCCCCGCCGGACGACCTCGAGGGCCCGGAGGAGGAATCGGTCGGGATTCGCCTTCGAGAGCTGGACACACGATCCCGTGTACGGGAGGCGCATCTCCTCGATCACCTCGAGGATCAGGTACGAGAGCTCGTTGACCGCATCCTTCCCGTTCCCGTCGACGCCACCGACGTTGATCAGCGTGAAGTCGTTGTAGGTCGCGCTCTGCTCCTCAGTGACGCCAACCTTCGGCGGGGCCGGCTGGTTGGAGAACTTGATCCAGAAACACTCGAGGAGCTCCTTGGCATCGTCTCGCGTCAGTCGCCCCTCGTCGATGTCCCGCCGGTAGAACGGGTAGAGGTACTGGTCTATCCGCCCCGGATTCAGCGAGTCCCACTCGTTCAGCTCGATCACCACGCCGAGATGGACAAACCAGTACGTCTGCAGCGCTTCGCGGAAGGTCCTCGGCGCGCGCCTGGGAACGGACTCGCAGATCTCGGCGATCCGGCCGAGCTCTTCCCGCCGCGCGGGGTTCTCCGCCTTCTCCGCCAACTCACGGGCCCGTTGAGCGTGCCGCTCGGCGAACCGGATGATGGCGTCGCACGAGATCGACATCGCCTGAAGCTCTTCGAGTTTCTCCTGCTTCGCAGCGTCGTCCGATATCGCGATCCGGTCGCGCGATCGCTCGATCCACGCCTTGAAGTCCTCGAATCCGAGCCGGTAGATCTTGTCGTCGAGCACCGCGTGCCCCGGCGATCGTTGCTCCATGAACTCGGTGAATACCCCCGCTTCGAACGCGTCCGTCCACTCCGGGCTCATCGCGGCGAAGACCCGATCGCGCATGCTCCGCCCGCGCCAGAACGGAATGACAGTGTCGGCGTACAAGGCGCAGACTCCCTCGTCGACGCGGAACGGCGTCTTCCCTCGGGTCGGCAGGACGCGGAGGTCGTCGAGCGTGTGGCAGCAGAGCTCTGGGTAAGTCGGCGTCGCCTTCGGCCCAGGGCCGCGCTCGCCGACGATCAGCTCCCCTTCCTCAATGTGGATCGGCTGGTGTTCGAGAAGGTGCCGAAACGCAAGGGCGCGCTGCACCGACACAGGCGTGGACTCGACGTCGACGGATCGATAGAAGGACGTGAGGAGCGCCGCCCGCTCTCCACTCACCGATGGGTCACTCCCGACGGACTTCTTGCGCAGACGTTCGATTCGATCGTTCATTCCCTCATCCTCCGACGCGCACCGGCACCGAGAGCATCTTCTTCAGGGTCCCGGCCGCTTCCTCCGCCGCAGCGCGCGGGCTCTCCGTCACTGAGGGGGCCCGACGCGCCCGCCCGAGCCGGTCGAGCTTCCGCTCACCTCCCCGGTGAAACGGAAGCACGCAGACCGCCTCCACAGAGTTCAACCCAGCCACGATCTTGCCGAGCGCCACGACGTCCTCGCGAGCATCGTTCAGCCCGGGGATGACAGGATACCGGATCCACAGGCGCGCACCTTCATCGCTCAGTCGGCGGAGGTTCTCTAGGATCCCTTCGTTCGAGACGCCCGTCAACTCACGGTGCCGACCCTCGTCTACATGTTTCACGTCGTAGAGGAACAGGTCGGTCGCGGGGACGAACCGGAAGAGGTCCTTCCAGTCTCCGTGCCCGCAGGTGTCGACCGCAGTGTGAATCCGGCGCGCCCGGCACGCGGCGAGCAGCGAGGCCGCGAAATCGACCTGCGCGAGAGGCTCACCACCGGAGAGAGTGACCCCACCCCCCGACTGATCGTAGAAGAGCACATCCTTCTCGATCTCCTCCAACAGACGCTTGAGAGTCCAGACCTCGCCGGCGATCGCGCGCGCGCCCTGTGGGCACGCGGAAACGCACGCGCCGCACCCGTCGCAGGCGTCCCGGTCCGTCCGAGCCTGCCCGTCTCTGAGCGAAATTGCGTCGCGAGGACAGCTCGAGACGCAGTCCCCGCACCCAACGCAGCGATCCGACCAGAACATCACCTCGGGCTCCGACCGCTGGCTCTCCGGATTGTGGCACCACGCGCAGGAGAGTGGGCAGCCCTTCAGGAAGACGGTCGTCCGAATCCCCGGCCCGTCGTGCAGCGCGAACCGTTTTACGTCGAACACGATCGCAGACGGCGAGGATTCGCGCGCCGCCGCTCCTGCGGTCCCTGAGACCATCCTCGATTCCCTCTCGCTCATCGGGCGGAACGATAAGCCCGGCTGAGGCCCCGCGCAATCCTCGGGCTCGTCCGGCCAGCCGAGAACCCCCTGCAACCGGCCTCCCGCTCGTGTTAGACTTCCGCCATGAAGCGAGTCGCTGTACTGACGAGCGGGGGCGACGCCCCCGGGATGAACGCCGCGGTTCGCGCCGTCGTGAGGACCGGCCTCTCGCGGGGATGGGAGATGATCGGTGTCCGACAGGGCTACGCCGGCCTGATCGAAGGCGAGATGGATCCGCTTGGCCGTCGGGACGTCGGCGGGATCATCCAGCAAGGCGGGACTTTCCTCGCAAGCTCCCGGTGCCCCGAGATGAAGACGGAGGACGGGCAGCGGAAGGCAGTGGATGCGCTCTCGCGCGGCTCGATCGACGCTCTCGTCGTCATCGGCGGGAACGGATCCCAAAGCGGCGCCCTCGCACTGTCAAAGATGGGGGTCCCGGTCGTCGGAATCGGCTCGACCATCGACAACGACCTTATCGGGGCAGATCTGACGATCGGAGTCGACACGGCATTGAACATCGCGCTCGAGGCGATCGACCGGCTGAAGGTGACCGCCTCCTCCCACCATCGCGCATTCCTCGTCGAAGTGATGGGCCGGGAGTGCGGCTACCTCGCCCTGGTCGCGGGCATCACGGGCGGCGCCGAAGCGGTGGTTCTTCCGGACCGGCCTCTCGATCCGGAGAAGCTCGCGGCCTGTCTTCACGAGGGGTACGAACGGGGAAAGCGCAACGGACTCATCGTGGTCGCGGAGGGAGCGGAATGGAACGCCCGCCGGCTCGCGTCCCACTTCCGAGAGAACAGGACGCGCCTCGGCTTCGAGCTTCGCCTGACGATCCTCGGTCACGTCCAACGCGGCGGCGCCCCCGACTCGTTCGATCGGCTCCTCGCCAGTCGTCTCGGAGCGGCAGCGATCGAACGCCTGGCAGCGGGCGGGGACGGCGTCGTGTTGGGGCTCCTCGGAGGCCGCGTCGAGGCGACACCCCTCACGGACGCCGCGGGGAGCATCAAGCCGCTCGATCCCGCGTTGATCGAACTTGCCGAGGTCCTCGCGAAGTAGCCGGCAACTCTAGCCGAGCAGCTTCTCCCCGACCATCCCGACGATGAAGCCGAGCGTCGCCCCAAGCGCCGGGGCCCAGTGCCGCCTCATCCTCACGAGCGGTGCGATGTCCTGGAACACCAGATAGAGGATCCCCCCCGCCGCGACCAGCATCAGCGCTCCGACGACGCCCCCGGCCGACTGCAGGAAGACGAAGCCGAGTAAGCCGGCGAGCGGACCGAGGAAGCTGAGCGCGAACATCATCGCAAGGACCCCGCGCCGCGATGCCCCACCAGCGATCAGTTCCCTGTACGCGTTGAAGCCCTCGGGAAGGTTCTGCGTCCCGATGAACAGAGCGAGGAGAATCCCGAGGCGCGGGTTGTGCGGGAAGACCGCCCCCAGCGAGACCGCCTCGGGGAGGAAGTCGAGGAGCATCGCCATGAACTGCGCCCGCGAGCCGCCGCAGCGACTCAGCCTCGCGTCGACCCACATGAAGAGGAGCGATCCCACGAAGAAGAGGACGACCGCGAGCCAGAGCGGCAGGGCGCTGAGGCCGGTCGGCACGAGGGCAAATGCAACGGCCGCCACGAGGATGCCCCCGCCGAAGGCGATCGCGCTGTGAATCACCTCCTGAACAATCTCCCGACGCCCGCTCGGCAGGACGCGGGCCACCGCCCCGCCGACGACGATCGCCAGACCGGCTGCCCAGCAGTAGACGACGATCGAGAGAAGCTCGCCCACCGATGTTCCTCCTTCGCGCGCGGAAGGCCCCGCCCGCCCCACCACGGTACTGTCGGCCCGTCGCCTCGCCAAGCGCGAACGCGGCAGAGCCGCACGACCTACTTCCCGACCGCGGCCCCTTCCGACGCTGGGCGGACGGAGGCCGCGTAGCGGACGAGGAGCCCGCTCGTCGCACGATCCGCCGGCGCGCGCCAGCTCCCCCGCCGTGCCTCGAGCGTTTCGTCGTCGACGTCCAGCGTCAACGTCCGGGACGGGATGTCGATCTCGACCGCGTCGCCGTCAACGACGAGCGCGATCGGACCGCCGAGCGCCGCTTCCGGTCCGACGTGGCCGATCGCCGCGCCGCGAGTGGCGCCCGAGAACCGCCCGTCGGTCAGGAGAGCGACTCGATCGTCGAGCCCACGTCCCGAGATCGCCGCCGTGGCGAGGAGCATCTCCGGCATTCCGGGCCCTCCCCGCGGCCCCTCGTAGCGAATGACGACGACATCGTCTGGCTCAATCCCGCCGCCCAGAATCGTTTCGACCGCCGCTTCCTCGCCGTCGAAGACACGGGCGGGCCCACGATGCCGGAGCATCTTCCCGACGACGGCGCTCGCCTTGACGACGCATCCGTCCGGCGCGAGATTGCCGCGCAGGACGGCGATCCCCCCGTCGGGGAGGTACGGGTCGTCGATCGGCCGGACGACGTCCCCCCGTCGCGCCGCCCGAGCGGCGACCTCGGCAATCGTCGATCCGCTCACCGTCCCCGCCGTCCCGTCGATCAAACCTCCTCGGAGCAGTTCGGCCAGAATCGCCGGAACACCGCCCGCCTCGTCGAGATCCTCAAGGTGGTGCGGACCGATCGGGCTCAGCCTGACGAGCGACGGCGTTCCGCGGCTGATCTCGTCGAAGCGGTCGAGCGTCACCCGAACGCCGGCCTCCCGGGCGATCGCTGGCAGGTGCAGCGCCGTGTTCGTGGAACCCCCGATCGCCATGTCGACGGCGATTGCGTTGTCGAAGGCTGCCTCGCTGAGGAGGTCGCGCGCTGACGTCCCTCGCTCGATGCACGCGAGGATCGTACTTCCCGCGCGCTTTGCGAGGCGGAGCCGGGCCGCGCCGACCGCCGGAATCGTTCCGTTCCCCGGCAACGCGATTCCCAGCGCCTCGGCGAGGCAATTCATCGAGTTGGCCGTGAACAGGCCGGCACACGAGCCGCAGCCCGGGCAGGCGGCGAGCTCGAGCTCAGCGAGCTCGGCTTCGTCTAGCCGCCCGGCGCGGACGGCGCCGACCGCCTCGAACATCGTCTTCACGTCGATCGCCGCCCCGCGGTGCCGACCCGCGAGCATCGGGCCGCCAGAGACGAGGACCGTCGGAATGTCGAGCCGCGCCGCCGCCATCAGCATCCCCGGAACGATCTTGTCGCAGTTCGGAACGAGGACGACTCCGTCGAGACGATGGGCGGAGACCATCGCCTCGACCGAGTCGGCGACGAGCTCGCGGCTCGGGAGCGAGAACCGCATTCCCTCGTGCCCCATGGCGATCCCGTCACAGATCCCGATCGTATTGAACTCGAGCGGAGTTCCTCCAGCACTCCGGATCCCGGCCTTCACCGCCGCGGCGACCCGGTCGAGATGCACGTGCCCAGGAACGATCTCGTTGTAGGCGTTCGCGACGCCGATCAGCGGCCGCTCGAGCTCCTCGGGCGTCAGCCCGGTCGCGTAGAAGAGGCTTCGGTGAGCGGCCCGCTCCGTCCCTCTCGTGACCCGATCGCTTCTCATCTTTCACGCTCCTTCCTCGCTCGTCGCGGCCTTTCGAACGGCATGCGCGACCCGATTCCCCATCTCGACCGTTCCGATCGGCGGCCGCGGAGAATCCGCAAGGTCCGCCGTCCGCCACCCCGCGTCGAGCACCCGCGCGACGGCCCGCTCGACCGCATCGGCCTCGTCCTCCAGCCGGAGAGAGTGACGTAGCAGCAGGGCGGCCGAAAGAATCGCGCCGATCGGATTGGCGATCCCCCGCTCGGCGATGTCTGGCGCGCTCCCGTGCACCGGCTCGTAGAGGCCCCGCCGTCCCTCGCCCAGTGACGCGGATGGAAGCATTCCGAGCGAGCCGACGAGCATCGACGCTTCGTCGCTCAGGATGTCTCCGAACAGGTTCGTCGTCAACATCACGTCGAACTCGGCCGCTCCGCGCAGGAGTTGCATCGCCGCGGCGTCGACCAGCAGGTGCTCGAGTCGGACGTCCGGGTACTCCGAGGCGACAGCATTCACCGTCCGTCGCCAGAGCCGGCTCGAAGCGAGGACGTTCGCCTTGTCGATCGACGTGACGAGGCCGCGCCGCCGGACGGCGAGGCGAAACGCAACGTGGGCGATCCGCGCGATCTCCGTCTCGCTGTAGCGCATCGTGTCGTACGCGACACCTTCGGCGTCAGCCTCCTGCCGAGGGCCGAAGTAGACTCCGCCGGTCAGCTCCCGCACGACGAGCAGGTCTGTCCCCTCGACCCGCTCTGCACGAAGCGGCGACGCCGCGAGCAGCGCCGCCGACGGACGGACCGGGCGAAGGTTGGCGTACAGGCCGAGTGCCTCCCTCAGATCGAGAAGGCCCTGTTCCGGTCGGACGACGGCGGACGGATCGGCCCACTTCGGCCCGCCGATCGCACCGAGCAGGACGGCGTCGGCCTCGCGGCAGGCGGCGAGCGTCTCCGCAGGAAGAGGAGAGCCGGTCGCGTCGATCGCCCCGCCGCCCACCATGTGTTCGGACCAATCGAACCGGCGGTCGTACACCTCGCCGACGGCATCCAGAACCTTGAGCGCTTCGCGGATCACGCCGGGCCCGACGCCGTCTCCGGGGAGAATGACGATCTGCGCAGTCACGTTCGTCTCTCCTTCGACGCGATTCCCGCCGCAGCAGGCGTCGGCGTTGACCAGAGGGCGTACTCCAGCGCGTCGGCGAGCGCGATCCAGCTCGCCTCGATGATGTTCTCCGAGCAACCTACGGTGCTCCACGAGCGGCTTCCGTCGCTCGAGGTAATCAGCACGCGCGTCTGCGCCGCGGTCCCCGCGTCGCCGTCGAGGATGCGAACCTTGTAGTCGGTGAGCCTGACCGCACCCACTTGCGGATGGACCGGCAGGAGTGCCTTTCTGATCGCCGCATCGAGAGCGTTGACCGGGCCGTTCCCGTCGGCGGCGGTGTGGATCGTCCGTTCCCCCATGCGGACCTTGACCGTCGCCTCGGCCGCCATCGCGCCGTCCCCGCCACGGACGAGGACGTGGAAATCCACGAGCTCGAACGGCGGGCGATAGTCTCTTTCCGTTCGGCGGATCATCAGCTCGACCGAGCCGTCGGCCCCCTCGAACTTGAATCCGCGCCCCTCCAGTTCCTTGATCCGGGACAGGACGTCCGCTGCGGTCTCCTGGCAGCCCAGTTCGAGTCCGAGCTCCTCCGCTTTGTGCAGGACGTTGCTGCGGCCCGCCAACTCGGAGACGACGATTCGGGTTCGGTTTCCGACAAGCTGGGGATCGACGTGCTGATAGGTCGATGCGTCCTTGCGGAGCGCGTCCACGTGCATCCCGCCCTTGTGGGCGAACGCGCTGCCCCCGACGTAGGCACGGTGCGGGTCCAGGCGCTGGTTGGCCAACTCGCTGACGGCGCGCGCCGTCTCACTCAGAAGGGTCAGCTGATCCGGTCGCACGCAGTCGAATCCGAGTTTCAGCTGCAGCGTCGGAACGACCGAGCAGAGGTTGGCGTTTCCGCAGCGCTCGCCGTACCCGTTGATCGTCCCCTGGACGTGCCGTGCCCCCGCTTCGACCGCTGCGATCGTTCCGCCGACCGCGGTCTCGATGTCGTCATGCGCGTGGATCCCGACCGGCACGTGGAGAGACCGGGCGACCGCCTCGACGACCGACGCAATCCTCGACGGGACCGTCCCGCCGTTCGTGTCGCAGAGGACGACGACGTCGGCGCCCGCTTCGGCCGCCGCGTACAGCGTCTCCGTCGCGTAGGCTGCCTCGTCGCAGTGCCCATCGAAGAAGTGCTCCGCGTCGTAGATCACCCGGCGCCCTTCCTCGCGAAGGCGCGCAATCGTCTCGGCGATCATTCGCAGGTTCTCCTCCGGCGTCGTCCCCAGCACCTTCGCGACGTGGAAGAGCCAGCTTTTTCCGAACACGGTGACCACCGGCGTGCCTGCGTCAACGAGCGCAGTGACGTTGGCGTCGTCCTCGACCGCGACGCCCGCCCTCCGGGTGCTACCGAACGCGGCAACCTGCGCGCCTTCAAGCGGGAGATCGGCGACCCGCTCGAAGTACTCCCGGTCCTTCGGGTTCGACCCCGGCCAGCCGCCTTCGATGAAGTGGACCCCGAGCCGATCGAGCCACTCAGTGATCTTCAGCTTGTCGGTGAGGGAAAAGGAAAGCCCCTCGCGTTGCGAGCCGTCCCGCAGCGTGGTGTCGTAGAGCGCAACCCTGCTCACGATTCACTTCGCTTTCTGGGAACCTCGCCGGATGCGATCCGCCGCCGGGTGTATCTCGCAAGGCCTCCAGCCCGGAGAAGCTCCCTCATGAACGCCGGGAACGGTTCGAACGCGAGGTCCGTCCCGAGCGACAGGTTCCTCACGACGCCGCACTCGAAGTCGATCTCCCACTTCTGACCGTCGTCCGCCGCCGCCACGGCCTCCGGGCAGACGACGATCGGAAGCCCTATGTTGATCGCGTTTCGATAGAAAATCCGGGCGAAGCTCGCGGCGACCACGCAACCCACGCCGGCCGCACGGATCGCCAGGGGCGCGTGCTCGCGCGACGAGCCACAGCCGAAGTTCTTCCCCGCAACAATCATGTCGCCCGCTCGGACCTCCGTAGCGAATCCCGCGTCGAGCCCCTCCATGCAATGACGGGCCAACTCGGCTGGATCCGAGGAGTGCAGATACCTTGCGGGGATGATCGCGTCCGTGTCTACGTGATCTCCGAAGACCCAGATTCGCCCGCTCACGTCACCACCTCTTCAGGATGTGCGAGGCGCCCGGCGACCGCCGACGCGGCGGCGACGGCCGGCCCTGCGAGGACCACCTCGCTATCGGGCGATCCCATCCGCCCGCGGAAGTTCCGGTTCGTCGTCGAGACCGCCCGCTCCCCCGCAGCGAGGACGCCCATGTGCCCGCCGAGGCAAGGGCCGCACGTCGGCGTGCTCACGGCCGCACCCGCCTCGAGAAACACGTCGACGAGCCCCTCGCGAACTGCGCCGAGTTGCACCTCCGGGCTCCCCGGGATGACGATGCAGCGGACGTCGGGGTGAATCTTCCGTCTCCGGAGGACTTCCGCGGCGACCCGAAGGTCCCCGAGCCGGCCGTTCGTGCAGGAGCCGATCACGGCCTGGTCGATCGGGATCAGCCCGGCCTCTCGGACCGGCCGGACGTTTGACGGAAGGTGAGGAAGCGCGACGAGCGGCTCGATCGCGGAGACGTCGATCTCGAGTGCTCGGGCGTACGACGCCCCCTCGTCGGCTGCCAGCTCGGCCGCTTCCCTGGTCGTCCGCCCCGCGAGGTAGTCGAGCGTCGCCCGATCGGCCGGGAAGAGCCCGGCTTTCGCTCCGGCTTCGATCGCCATGTTCGCGATGGTAGCTCGCGCGTCGATCGGCAGGCGACCGGTCGTCGGGCCACCAAACTCGAGCGCCGCGTAGGTCGCCCCGTCGACGCCGAGTCGGCCGATCACGTCGAGGATCACGTCCTTGCCGCCCACCCAGCGGCTCAGCTCCCCTCGCAAGTCGATCCGGATCGTCTCCGGGACCCGCATCCAGACCGAGCCCGTCGCCATTGCGACGGCGATATCGGTGGAGCCCATCCCAGTGGCGAACGCGCCGAATGCGCCGGCCGTGCAAGTGTGCGAGTCAGCACCGACGACGACGTCTCCCGGAACGACGAGACCGAGCTCGTGCAACAGGACATGCTCGATCCCGGCCCGCCCGACATCGTAGAACCGCTCGATCCCCTGATTGCGGGCAAACGTCCTCACGACCGCGACCTGCTCCGCCGACGCGATGTCCTTGCTCGGCGTGAAGTGGTCCGCCACGAGAACGATCGCACCGGGATCGAAAACACCCGACACCCCGAGCGTCCCGAACTCCCGGATTGCAATCGGAGCGGTGACGTCGTTTGCGAGGACGAGCCCGACGACGACCTCGGTCAGGTCCCCCGGTCGGAGCAACTCGTCGCCCGCCGGACCGTCCCCGCGGCCGATTCGGTGTGCTGACAGGATCTTCTCGGCCAGCGTCTGCGCGGTCATCGGACGATCAGCCCTCGCTCGACGCTTCCCGCAGCCGCCGCATCGTTCTCGCCAGGGCCACCTTCCGCAACGCGGAGGAGTCCCATCGGAGCGCCCATCCTCCGACTTCCTCACGTTCGTGGTCCATCGAATCGGCCCGCGACTCGGCGAGAGTCGCCGCCTGGTTGGCGTCCCGTTCCGTCGGGACGGTCTCGTTTCCGTCGTACATGCGATGCTCCTTTGCGTGTCCTTCGTGACTTGGATTGTCCGCCCCGCCGCCGTTCGGCGAGGCGACCCGTCGTTCGACCAAACGATTGAGTGCGTTGATGTACGCGTGGGCGCTGGCGACGAGGATGTCGGTGTCGGCCCCGTACCCGCCGATCCGCATCGGCAGGCCGTCCGAGCTGATGCGAACCGACACCGCCCCCTGCGCGTCGATCCCTTCCGTGACCGCGTGAATCCGGAACTCCTCCAGTCGATTCGGGACACAGACAATCCCGTCGATCGCGCGGTACGTCGCGTCAACCGGCCCGGTCCCGACGCTTGCTCCGACGTGCTCCTGCGCGTCCGGCCCGAGCAGCCTCGCAGTCGCCGTTGACAGGCCGGGGCGCCCGGCGACGACCTGTAGATCGACGAGCCGATATGCGTCGTCAGATCGATGGACAAGGTCGGCAATCAACGCTTCGACGTCCTCATCTCCCACCTCCCGCTTTCGCCCGGCGAGCTCCTTGAACCGTTGGAACGCCGCCTCGAGCTGTCCCGGGTCGAGGTCGTAGCCAAGATCTCGCACATACTCACCGAACGCGTGCCGACCGGAGTGCTTCCCGAGAACGAGACTCGACTCGGCGAGCCCGATCGTCTCCGGCCGGATGATCTCGTAGGTCTCGTGATGCTTGAGCACGCCGTCCTGGTGGATTCCCGATTCGTGGGCGAACGCGTTCGCGCCGACGATCGCCTTGTTCGGCTGGACCGGAAGACCGGTGTAGTGGCTGACCATCCGGCTCGCGCGAGCGATCGACGTTGTTTCGATCCCGCTTGCCAACCCGTAGCGGTCTCGCCGCGTCGAGAGGATCATCACGACCTCCTCGAGCGCCGTGTTCCCGGCGCGCTCCCCGATCCCATTGATCGTCACTTCGGCCTGTCTCGCCCCGGCGCGAATCCCCGCGAGCGTGTTCGCCGTCGCCATCCCCAGGTCGTCGTGGCAGTGGACCGAGACGACGACCGACCCGTCGGTCGGCACGCAGTCCACGACTCGCTCGACCACCGCCCCGAACTCATCCGGCGTCGAGTAGCCGACGGTGTCAGGAACGTTGATCGTCGTCGCCCCAGCCTCGATCGCGGCGGAGGCCATCTCGCAGAGGAAGTCGACGTCGGCGCGGCTGGCATCCTCGGGCGAGAACTGCACGTCATCGCAGTACGACCTCGCGCGAGTGACCGCGGCTCGCGCCCGATCGATCGCTTCCTTGCGCGTCATCCGGAGCTTGTGTTCGAGGTGAAGATCGGACACAGCGAGGAACGTGTGGATTCGCGGACGCTCCGCGCCGCGAATCGCCTCCCAGGCGGCGTCGATGTCGGCGTCGGTTGCTCGCGCCAACGCGCAGATGATCGGTGTCGGGCGCTCCCCGTCGCGGCCGACCTCCCGCGCCACCCGCTCGACTGCGCGGCGGTCATCAGGCGACGCGGCAGGAAACCCAGCCTCGATCACATCGACGCCCATCCGGGCGAGCCATCGCGCGATCTCGACCTTCTCCGCCGCGGACAGACTGACGCCGGGGGACTGCTCCCCATCGCGAAGCGTCGTGTCGAAAATCCAGATACGTTCTGAGCGTTCTCGGTCCACGCCCCGTCTCCTCCAAACGGCGGCTATTGGCCGCTCGTGCCCCTTGGCCGGAGCGATCGAACGACCTCTCCCGCCTGCCACATCTCCGATTCCCTCATCTGCCGAAGCTCCTCGGCGAGACGCACGTGGTAGTCGGGCGCGCCGTTTGACTCCAGGACGACGCGCGTCTCCTCCCCGGAGACGACGCGCCCGTACAGCTCATCGAACAGCGGCATGACAGCCGCCTTGAATCGCGGCTTCCAGTCGAGCGCTCCGCGCTGCGCGGTCGCGCTGCAGTTGGCGTACATCCAGTCCATCCCGTTCTCATCGACGAGGCGGATCAGGCTCTGCGTCAGCTCCTCGACCGTCTCGTTGAACGCCTCGCTCGGCGAGTGGCCTCGAGCACGCAGCGTCTCGTACTGCGCCTCCATCACCCCAGCGAGAGCCCCCATCAAGACGCCTCGCTCCCCAGTGAGATCGGAGTGGACCTCCTTAGCGAAGGTGGTGGGGAACAGGTACCCGGCGCCGATCCCGATGCCGAGGGCGATCGCCCGATCCTCGGCGCTCCCGGTCGCATCCCGCTCCACGGCGTAGCTGGCGTTGATGCCGCTTCCGGCGAGGAAGTTGGCCCGAACGCTCGTCCCCGATCCCTTCGGCGCCACCAGGATGACGTCGATGTCGTCAGCGGGCACGATGCCAGTCTGGTCGCTGTAGACGATCGAGAAGCCGTGCGAGAAATACAGCGCATCGCCTGCCTTCAGATGCGGCTTCACGCGAGCCCACGTCAACATCTGCGCTGCGTCCGAGACCAGGTACTGGACCACGGACCCGCGCTGGGCGGCCTCCTCGAGACCGAACAATGTCTGACCGGGGATCCAGCCGTCGGCGACCGCCTTGTCCCACGCCACCCGGTCGCCCTTCCACTGTCCGACAACGACGCGGATCCCGTTGTCGCGAAGGTTCTGCGCCTGAGCCGGACCTTGCACCCCATAGCCGAGGACGGCCACGGTCTCATCCCTCAGAACCTGCTGAGCCTTCTCCACTGGGAATTCGCCTCGAGTCACCACGTCCTCGATCACACCGCCGAAACTCATCTTTGCCATTTGCTGCCTCCTTCTTCAGGTCCGCCGTTCTGTGCATCGAACAGGGACACCGGATCGGTTCCGCGCTCAAGCACGCCGCGGACCATCGCCACACGCCCGGTCCGCACCATCTCCAGGATCCCGTGCCCGCGGAGCGCCTCGACCATCGTGTCGATCTTCCCCTCGCTTCCGGCGATCTCGATCACCGCCGTGCGCGAGCACATGTCAACCAGTCTCGCTTGGAAGCTTTCGGCGATCCGTAGGACCTCGGATCGTGCCGCGAGGTCACGAATCCGGATCTTGATCAACGCCAGGTCGTGGAGAACAGACGGACGCTCGGTGATGTCCTCGACGTCGAGGACGTCAACGAGCTTCCGCAAGTTCTGAGCGACCTTCACTGCGTCGGTCCGGCGGCTGTCGACGACAATCGTCATCCGCGAGATCCCGCTTCGCTCGGTGTGCCCCACCGTGAGCGACTCGATGTTGAACGCCCTGCGGCGAAAGAGGCTGGCGACGCGGTTGAGCACGCCCGGGCGGTCTGCGACGGTCGCGATCAGCGTCCTGTCCAAGGCAGCCTCCCTGCGACCGGAGCGGCCGCGACCGGGGTTCGGTGGATCATCTCGTCCAACGCCGCCCCGCGCGGAACCATCGGGTAGACGTCCGACAGCTCGCCGTCGCGGGCAACCTCGAACTCAATCAGCACGGGTCCGCGAACGGAGCGGGCCTCGGCGATTCCGGCCCGCGCGCCGTCGAGGTCCGTCGCGCGATACGCTTCGATCCCGTATGCGCCGGCGAGCCGGACGAAGTCGGGATTCCAGAGGTCGGTCGCTTCGTACCGCCGGTCGTAGAACATCGTCTGCCACTGCCGGACCATCCCGAGGCATCGATTGTTGATCAGCGCAATCCGAACCGGCAGGCGCTCCTGCACGAGCGTCGCCAGTTCGTGCAGGCTCATCTGAAAGCCGCCGTCGCCGACGATCGCCCAGACCTCGTCGTCGGGGCGCGCGATCTGCGCGCCGATCGCCGCCGGGAGGCCGAAGCCCATCGCCCCGAGGCCCCCGGACGAGAGGAACGCTCGGGCGGACTTCGTCGCGTAGTACTGAGCCGCCCACATCTGGTTCTGTCCGACGTCGGTGACGATCACCGCGTCTCCCTCGGTCGCCGCGTAGATCTCGTCGATGATGTGCGGTGCCGGCAGGTCCGCGGCCGGCACGCGGTGAAGCGCGTCGTGGCGTGCCGCGTTTCCACGCCACTCCTCGATTCGCTCGATCCAAGCGTCGTGACTCGCCGTCCGGACGCGACTGCCGATCATCGCGAGTGCGGATCGCAGATCCCCGTGAAGGGCCACGTCGGTCGCGATGACCTTGTCGATCTCCGCCTCGTCGATGTCCACGTGGATCTTGCGCGCCTGCACGGCGTACGCGGATGGGTTCCCGGTCACGCGATCGTCGAATCGCATCCCGAGCGCGATCAGCAAGTCGGCCTCCTGGATCGCGTAATTCGCAGTCGGATGCCCGTGCATCCCCATCATGCCCAGGAATAGCCGGTGCGACGGGGAGAACGCGCCCTTGCCGAGGAGGGTCACCGCGACCGGGGTGTCCGTCTTCTCGGCGAACGCTGCCAGCTCGTCGCCCGTCCTCGATAGGAGGAC
>Ga0180432_10004130_pt1 | contig 20133 bp, 13 predicted proteins | sample SS_ome_10_FD_132414 | JGI IMG/M metagenome (GOLD analysis project Ga0180432, IMG submission 132414) | Hypersaline lake sediment archaeal communities from the Salton Sea, California, USA - SS_1_MS_2 metaG | ecosystem: Environmental > Aquatic > Non-marine Saline and Alkaline > Hypersaline >...
CCGAAGCGATCGCGGTGGCCGGGGGAAGGATCATCGCCGTGGGCACCGAACGGGAGGTCAGGCGGTACATCAACCGCCGGACCGACGTCCTCGATGCCGGCGGTCGCCTGGTCCTGCCCGGTTTCATCGATGCCCACTGCCACCTGCCCTCCGGCGGGTATTCCCGTAACCAGATCGACCTGCGGGGCGGTACGGCCGAGACGATCCGCGCCCGGTTGACCGAAGAGATCGCCCGGATTCAGGCCGGACAGGCAGTGTATGCCACCGCCTCCTTCCCGAGCACCGATCTCTTCGAAGGCCTGGGCTGGCCGACCAGGGAGCTGCTCGATCCGGTCTCGCCCGACAATCCGGTGGTTATCCAGCGCAGCGGCGGGCATGCCGTCTGGGTCAATTCGAAAGCCCTCGAAATCTCCGGGATCACCGCTGAGAGTGAGGTGCCCTACGGCGGCGAGATCGTACTCGACCCCGCCACGGGGGAGCCGACCGGCATCCTCAAAGAAGCCGCCGCGAGCCTGCTGCGCGTGCCGATGCCCTGGACTACACGCGATTTCATCGAGGAGGCGGTCGCCTACGCCCGCCGGGTCGGCGTGACCTGTGCCGGCACCTCCGCGAACGACGAACAACGCGCCATCTACCGCGAGATGGCCGATTCAGGCGAACTCACCCTGCGGATCTGCGGCTGGCTCGGGTCGTGGGAGGTGGACGAGTGCATCGAACGGGGCATACGGCACGATCAGGGCGATGACATGATCCGCACCGGCATGCTCAAGCTCTTCCTCGACGGCACAATCGGGGTGCGGACTGCCTTTCTCTTCGAGGATTTCGCCGAAGAGCCGGGCAACCGCGGCCTGGCCCAGATGAGCGAGGAGGAGTTCTACGCCCTGGTTGACCGCCTCCACGCGGCCGGGATCCAGGTCGGCGTGCACGCCATCGGCGACCGGGCCGTGCACTGGGTTCTGAACGCGGTCGAGCGTGCCCAGCAGGCCCATGGGGTGAAGGGCCTGCGCCACCGGGTCGAGCACGGCACGGTGATGCTCGTGGAGGACACCGCCCGCTTTGCCGAACTCGGGATGATCGCTTCGATGCAGCCCGATATTACAGGCGACCAGGAGTACCGGGAACAGCGGCTCGGAGTCGAGCGGGCCCATCGGGTGGACATGTGGCGCACCCTGCTCGACAACGACGCTCATCTGGCATGGGGGACCGACTGGCCGGTCTCGGATCTCAATCCGATGGGCAACCTCTTCCGGCTCACCACCCGGTACGAGGAACAGCGCCTGAACATCGAAGAGGCGATCTACCACTACACCATGGGTTCGGCCTGGGCCATGTTCCGCGAGAACGACCTGGGTTCGCTCGAGGTGGGCAAGCTGGCCGATATGGTGGTGCTTTCCGAAGACATCATGGACGGCCAGTCCTGGCGCCTCTTCCGTACCAGGGTTGACTATACCGTCCTCGGCGGCCGGGTGGTGTACGATCGGGCCGCCGCCACTGATAATCAGCCGACGCCGGGTTCGACGAGCCGGTAGCGCGGTATCCTCACCGATTCAGAACCCGGCGGCGTTCTCTTCATCTTTCAGTTTCCGGAGTGCCCGTCTGGCCTGGCGGTGATCGGGTTCCAGGCGCAGGGCCGTCTCGTAGGCCGTGCGCGCGGCGTCGGTATCACCGCGGTGTTCCTCGATCAGGCCCAACCGCCAGTGGGCGTCGGCGTAGGTGGGCTGATCGGCTCCCGGTTCGCTTGCGAGATATGCCTGCAGGGCCGCCTCGCCCTCGTCGAGAGCCAACCCGGTCAGGGCGCAGGCACGTCCGAGGCTGTAGCGGGTTGAGAGATCGTCGGGAAACCGGGCGGCGGACTCGAGGAGCAGATTGACGGCCTTCCGGTCCTGGTCCTGATCGAGGTAGAAATACGCCAGGGATTCAGGGTGCCCCGGATCGTCGGGATACTCGCTGATGAGGGTCCGGTATTCCTGTTCGGCCCGGTCATACTCCTTGTCGGTGTCGAACAGATCGGCCCGCATCAGGTGCCATGTGGGACGGTCGAGCGAGGCCGCTTCATCGATCAATTCCAGCGCCCGATCGCGATCGCCGCCCAGCAGACCGGGTACCCGCAGATAGAACTGGGCCAGGGTCCGTCGCTCATCGTGTGCCCGGGGATCGAGTTCGAGCACACGTTCGAGTTCGCTCAGCGTGCGTTTCAGTATCCCCAGGGCCTTGATCGGGCCGGCGCTCTGGGCCTGCCGCTCGTACGCCTTGAGCACCCACTGGTGATAGAGCACGTTGTCGTCCTCGGCGGCGACCGCTTTTTCGAGCCAGTCGGCGGCCTCGTCATACTCCTCCCGGTCATAGAGGATCCGGCCGAGATAGAAGGCGGCTGTGTGATTCCCCTGATCGCGATCGAGCTGGGTGCGGAAAATCTCTTCGGCTTCTGCCTCCCGACCCGATTCGAACAGAGCGATGCCGCGCTCGACCTCTCCGGTGTGCTGGCCGGCGGTTCGGCCCGCCGGCAGGCAGGTCAGGATGGCGACCAGAATCAGTGACGATCGAATCATGGGAGTCGTCCTTTCCCCGGATCGTGTCATTCGACTCCGATCGCCTCGACGATATCGATCCGGGAGATCCGCCGGGCGGGGGGCAGAGTGGCGATGATCGCGACGGCGACAAAGAGAGCCGGTACGCCCGCGAAGGTGACGGGATCGACCGGATGGAGACCGCTGAGCAGGGCGACGGCAAGTCTGGTCGTCAGGGCGGCCACGATCAGTCCCAACAGCGTACCCGGGCCGACCAGGGCGAGGCTGCCGCGCATGATCAGCCGGAGGATGTCGGACTCGCGGGCTCCCAGGGCCAGCCTGATGCCCATCTCCGGCAGGCGGCGGGAGGCGTCGAACGAGATCGTGCCGTAGAGGCCGGTCAGTGCGAGCAACAGGGCAAGCAGTCCCAGGGAGCCCAGCAGAACGGCCAGGGTGCGGGGCAGGAAGAGAGCAAGTTCCATCTGTCGGCGGACCGTGACGAGGTTGGTGATCGGTACCCGTCGATCGACGCCCCGGATGCAGTCCCGGACGGCCGTGATGTGGTCGCGGCCGGCAGTGTGCGTACGGACGACCAGGTTCACGATTCCGGCCGCCTCCTGGGACAGGGGCAGATAGACGTAGGGACGCGGCGTTTCGCCAAGCGAACGATAACTGCCGTCGGCGGCGACTCCCGCCACGGTCCAGGTGCGGGAAGCGCGTCCGCCCGACCGGATTCTCCGACCGACCGCATTACCCTCGGGCCAGGCCGTGCGGGCAAAGCGCTCGTTGATGACGACCACCGGTTCGCTGCCCGGGCGGTCCGATTCGTCGAAGCCGCGGCCGGACAGGATCGGGATACCCATGGTCCGGAAGTAGCCGTCGCTGACGGCCGAGCAGTCGACCTCGGAGCCCTCCTCGTCGTCCTCGGTGACATCGTTTAACGGGATGAACCGGCGGCGGCTGACGGCCAGACCGAGCGGGAAGATCTCGGTCAGGGCGGCCGACTCGATGCCGGGCAGGGTCTCGACGGCGGCGGTCAGCTCGGTGAAAAAGGCATGGGTTTCCCGTTCACTGAAGCCGCGCTCCTCGGGCATGAGCAGGGCGATGATTCCGGTTTCGAGATCGAAGCCGGGATCGACCGAAGCGGTCCGGGAAAGACTGCGCACAAACAGACCCGAAAAGACGAGCAAAACGACCGAAGTCGCCACCTGGGCGACGATCAGGATCTTCCGTCCCCTCAGCCGGCCGGTGAAACTGCGGCCCGGAGTCCGGCCGCCCTGCAGAACGCCTGCCAGCTCGGGCCGTGTGACACGGAAGGCCGGCAGGAGCCCGAAGACGAGCCCGGTGAGAACCGAAATCGAGAGAGCGAAGAGCAGCACGTCGCCCCTGAATCCGAGCGGCAGGTTGATGGCCACCGGGGTGGGGGGCTGCACCGAGGTCAGGGCTTGCAGCAGCAGACGCGCGACCAGGAGTCCGGCGGCTCCGCCCAGCAGCGAGAGCAGGATGCTCTCGGTCAGCAGAGTCCGGATGAGTTCGCCGCGGCCGGCTCCCAGGGCCAGGCGGATACCCAGCTCGCGCTGTCGGGAAACGGCCCGCGTGAGCACCAGGCCGGCCAGGTTGAGGCAGGCGATCAGCAACACGATACCCACCAGTCCCATAAGGAAGAGGAACGTTCCGCTGACGATCGAGTCGATGAAGGGGTGGATACTGACGTCACGCGACGGTACGGCCACCAGCTGCTGCTCCGCATCGGCTTCGACGTATTCAGCGGCCAGACGGGAGCCGATGAGGTCCAGGGCGGCCCGGGCCTCGGTGAACGTTGCCTCCGGTTGCAGCCGTGCTTTGGCGAAGAGGGTGCGCATGGTGCGTGAGGTGAGCAGAACGCTCGCCGGACGCAGGAGCCTTTCGAGTTCCAGCGGATACCAGAAATCGGCGTTCAGCCGGAACATCCCGGGGTACTCCGCGGGCGCGATCCCGATGATCCGCAAGTCGAGACCGCTGATGACGAGAGTATTCCCGATGACGGCCGGATCGCCGCCGAACCGGCTCTGCCAGAAACCGTAACTGAGTACCACGACCGGGTCGGGACCGGAAGCGGTTTCCGGGTCCCCGCTCGAGAAGGTCTGTCCCAGCACCGGAGCGATTCCCAGCACCTCGAAGTAGTTCCGGCTGACCTGCTCGCCGAAAAGGGTCTGGTAGCCCTCGTCGGTATCGGTCGAGGCGAACACGGCGGCATAGATGGCCAGGTCTTCGAAGACCGCCCGACTCTGATCGCGAATATCCCGCAGGTCGGGATAGGACAGAGGACCGAATTCGGAGGCGTCACTCTCCTCGAGAGGGCACGAATACAGATCGAGAAGACTCTCGGGCTCGCGCACCGGCAGGTCCCGCAGCACGAAGGTGCTGTAGAGACTGAACAGGGCCGTATCGACTCCAATACCGAGTCCGAGACTGAGCACGGCGATCGCGACATACCCGGGATAACGGCGGAAGGTGCGGACCGCCTGACGCAGATCGCTGACGAGTCTGTCGGCGGTGATCGGTCTTTCCATGTGGTCTTCGCTCTCCCCGAATCGATCGGTGTTGGGTACCCGATAGCATACGCGGGGTGGAGCTCGAGGGAGGGTGAAAGGTGGTCAAGGGCGCGGTCAGCGGGATGAAGACGGCCGTTTGGAGGGTGAATACCGGTCCAGGATCTCCAGGACACCCCGCCGGTAGGAGCTGCCGATCGGGACGGTACGCCGGCCGAGCTGCAGAGCGGTGCTCTCGACCTGCTCGATCCGTGACACGGCGACGATATACGAGCGGTGGACGCGCAGGAAACGCTCGCGGGGCAGGGATTCCTCCATGGCTGCGAGCGTGCCGGCAGTCATGATCGTGCCCCGGTCGGTATGGACCTTGACATAGTTGCCGTAGCCCTCGATGACGCTGATATCGTCGAAGGCGACCTTATGATCGACACGGTCGGCCCGCAGGAAGATGAAGTCGGCCGCGTCCGGTTCAGAAGCCGGTTCCCGGGTTGATTTTCCCTGCGCTGCCGGGGCGCTTTCGCCCTCTCCGATCCGGCTGCCTGCTGCCGCCGGTCGGGAAGGGAGCCGGTTCACCGCGGTGAGGAAGCGTTCGAAGGAGATCGGTTTGAGCAGGTAATCCACCACGGCATACTCGTACCCCTCCAGAGCGTATTCGGAGTAGGCCGTGGTGAGGATGATCCGGGGTCGATCGGGCAGGGTTTTCAGGAAGTCGAGACCGGTCATCTCGGGCATCTCGATATCCAGGAAGATCACGTCGACCGCCTGTTCGTGCAGACAGGCCGCCGCTTCGGCGGCGCTGCCGCACTCCCCGATCAGTTCCAGAGAGGGCACGGCGGCGATATGCCTGGCAAGCACCCGGCGGGCCAGGGGTTCGTCGTCAACGATCAGACAGCGCATCGTCACCGGACTCGCTCCCGTTCATTGCAGCCGGTCCGGGTCACAACTCGATCTCCAGCTCGACGCGAAAGGTCCGCTCGCCGGCTGCGACAGCGAGGCGGTGACTGTCGGGATAGAGCAGCGCCAGTCGCCGCCGCACGTTCTCCAGACCCAGACCGCCGGTGTCTTTTCCGTTCGGTCCGTCGCCGGGGCCCCGGTCGCGGGCGGGAGGGCCGTTTTCGATCGCGAAGAGGAACCGGTCAGCGGTCAGGTCGATATCGATATGGACGTACTCCTGCGCGCCGGCGTTGTTCAGGCCATGCTTGAAGGCGTTCTCGACAAACGGGATCAGCAGCATCGGGGCGATACGCCGGGTATCCGGGTCCCCCGTGACCCTCAGTCGGATATCGGGAGCTTTGCCGAAGCGCAGGGTTTCCAGTTCCACATAATTGTGCAGGAACCTGATCTCGTCGGTCAGCGGTACGGCGTTGTGCTGCGAGCTGTCGAGCACGTACCGCATCATATCCGAGAGCTTCAGAATCACCTCGGGCGTGCGTTCGGAGTTGTCCAGGCTCAGGGCGTAGAGACTGTTGAGAGTGTTGAACAAGAAGTGGGGATCGATCCGGGAACGCAGCAGGGCCAGTTCGGTGCGCAGCTGTTTCGCTTCGGCCTCCTGGAGCCGGTACTGCTGGCTGATACCGCGCGAAAAATACCGCCCTCCGGTCGAAACAATCAGGTAGAGAATGGCGAGTCCCATCCCCGATGTGTGGGCTTCGGGATTGTGCTCGATGAGGCGGTGCAGCCATTCTGCCCACAGGGCCGAGGCGGCGAGGATGGCGACGACCCAGAGGCCGTAGGCGGCATAACGCTGTCGTTCGAAATAGCGGCTGAGAGCGAAGAAGTGCACGTAGACCGGCAGCAATCCCGGCAGCACGATGGTTGAGGCAATCTTGAGAGCCTCGGGTGGTGTTTCAAAAAGACTGATGTTGAGATAGAGCGCTCCGAAAGCGAAGGCCCAGATACTGATTTGGCGCAGGATCCGGTTGCCCCAGGCTGCTTTCACGATTCGGAGAAAACGGTTGATCATATACCTATTGTACCGAAGTCGGGAGCAGAGACCACTCTTCAATGACGAAAGCCGTTGGCCCTGACATGCGGGCGGTCCGCACTCGATTCTGCCCGATTCGTCCCGACTCGCCGATGCCCCGCTATCCGTTCGGGTGTCGCCGCCGTCGGGATCGCAGACCCGGACCATCCCATTCCCTGTTTCGGGCGGTGCGGGTTTTCATTGGGCGCGGATGGCGACGAAGGAGCCCTTTCCGTAGCCCTCCCGCACCGGATCGGGAGCGGTCATCTCGGCGGGCATACCGAAAATGGTCTGGGCCAGCCGGAAGGCTCCGAAGCCGGCTGCGGCGAGCAGGTCCAGAACCTGATCGGTGCTGTAGAAGGTGGCCTCGCGATAGAAGACGCTCTCGGCCTGGTGGCGCAGGTAGTGTTGACCCACCGGGCTTTCCCGATCGACCAGACCGATCAACAGTTGCCCGCCGGAGGCGAGAACCCGGCGGGCTTCCCGGAAGGATGCCTCCAGGTCGTCCACGAAGCAGATGGTGGTGACCAGGAGTACCTGATCGAAGGTCTGCGGTGCGAAGGGGAGTCTTTCGGCAATCCCCCGCACAACGGTGATTCCCGCCTGTCGTGCGTGCTCGATCATCGGCCGGGCCGGTTCGAGACCGTAGCCGAATCCCAGCGGAAGGGCGAAACGACCGGTTCCCACCCCGATCTCCAGGCCCCGCCGGGGAGGTTGTTCCTGTACCATGCGTAGCGTCTCGACCTCGGAATGCCAGGCGTGCGGGTTGCGCTCGAACCAGGCCTCGTAGCGTCGGGGATGTTTCTCGAACGGTTCGGTTCGAGCCATCAGCGACCCTCCAGTCGTTCCCGGTCAGGCAGAGGTGCCCGGCAGAGTTTCGCCGTAGAGAATCAAACCTCGTCCCCCGCGGTTCCGAGCAGGCTCCGGAAGAGGTGTTCGTAACGGTCGAGCACCGCTTCATCGGTAAAGCGCCGGCGGGCATCCTCCTGCCCCGCAGGACCCGTGACCCAGATATCCTCCCGGCCGGACAGCAGGTCGAGCAGGACTTCGGTCAGAGCCCCGGGATCGCGCGGGGGCACCAGGGTTCCGGCCCGACCCCCGTCGAGGATGAAATCGGAACCGGGACCGCGGGCGGCGATCACCACGCAGCCGGCCAGCATGGCTTCGACCAGGACCAGGCCGAAGGTTTCGCGGTGACTGGCCAGCACGAAGGCGTCGAGCGCACTCAGGAAAGCCGGTACCCGCTGCGGTTCGATCGCGCCGGTGAAGATGATCCGATGTGCCGCGGCCGAATCCCTGCTTCGGGCTTCGAGCTCCGCCACCCACTTCTCCCGGCCGGGGGAGGGGGGACCGCCGACGATGAAACGGACTTCGCGGCCCTCCTCGCGCTCCGCAATCCGCAGGGCCGCCTCGACGAACTCTTCGGTTCCCTTGGCCGGTTCGAGCCGGGTGAGGGTGCCGATACAGAGCACTCCCGCCGTGTCGGCCGGCACACCCCAGCTCCTGCGCCAGGCGGCAGCCTCGGCGTCGAGAGCGGGGTCGGCGAAGGGGGCGGTCGGGGCATAGTTCGGGATCACGACCGTCTCCCCCTCGCGCATTCCCCAGACCAGCTCCGCCTTTGCAGCCGTGGCCGGAGTCGGAGCCACGAAAGCCCCGAGGGTGTTGCGCAGCCAGCGATGCACCGGATCGCGCAGCCGCCCCCCCGGGTTCATGCCCAGGGTGTGCACCACCCGGCCCCGCCGTCCGGTGAGGCGGGCGGCCGGTGCGATCGTCCAGATATTCCGGCTCAGGCGGTAGTGGATGAGATCGGGCTCGAGCCGTTTGAAGATGCGGGCCAGGCGCAGGACTGCGAACGGGGAGAGATAGGCATGAAAGCGCCGGGTTGCGACCTGCAGTCCGGCTTCGGCGGCGGCCCGGCTCCAGCGCGATCCGGGAGCCCCGACAGCGGTCACGTCGTGGCCCCGATCGGCCAGATCGACCGCCAGCCGGAGCTGAAAGCGTTCCAGGCCCCCCATCGAAGGCGAGGAGTTGATCGTCAGCAGCCGGAAGGGACGGGGCACGACCGCTGCCTCAGGTCTGGCCGAGGGTGCCGCCCACCCCCTGTTCGCGGGCCCGTTCGACGGTCAGCGAGGCGATAGCGGCATCCTGGACCCCGGTCCCGGTCAGGTCGCAGAAGGTAATCTCATCGGCCGACGTCCGTCCTTCTTCGAGAGCCACCAGCACCTCGCCCAGGGTGCCGGCGATCTCGGAGCGTCCGAGGACTCCCCCGGCGATGGCATGCTGCAGCTCGCCCTGGCTGGCGGCCTGTTCGATGTGGTCGGCGTATATGCGGTCGATCCGGCGGAAGGTGGCCGGATCGAGTTCCTGCTTGCCCGGCTGATCGCTGCCCACACAGGTCAGATGCAGCCCGGCATGCAGGGCGTCGGCCGGGATGAGCGGTTCGCGGCTGGGAGTGACGGTGATGACGATTTCGGTCGCCGAGACGACCGCATCGGGTGAGGGGGCGGCTTCCACAGCGAAGGGAAATTCCCCGCTCATCTCCTCGATAAAAGCCGCCACCCGCTCCGGGCTGCGGCTCCAGACCACAACCCGTTCCAGATCCCGTTCATTGGCCAGGGCTCGAAGCTGGTAACGGGCCTGGGTGCCGGCGCCCACCAGGCCCAGGGTGCGGGCCTCGGGCCGGGCCAGGGTCTGGCAGGCCAGCGCTCCCGCGGCGGCGGTCCGCATTTCGGTCAGATAGCCGTTGTCCTGCAGCAGGGCCGCCGGGAAGCCGGTCCAGGCATCGAAGACCAGGACGATCCCCGAACCGGTCGGCAGCCCCCGGGCGGGGTTGTCATAAAAACCGGTGGCAACCTTGAACGAAAAGAAGGGCTGACCGCTGACGTAGGCTCCCTTGAGGTGTACCTCGCCCTTGCGGTCGGTCAGGTCGAGCCCGATCACCGGCGGCTGATGCACTTCGCCCCGGGCCAGAGCGGCAAAGGCCTCCCGGACGGCTGTGAGGGCTTCATCGGGCCCGATGAGGTTGCGGATCTGACTTTCAACCAGGTGCAGCACGTTTCGCTCCTTGATCACTTACTCACCGGCCTGGTAGTGCTCGATCACCCGCTTGACTCCTTCCAGCGCCTCGGCTAGGTAGTCGGGTTCGGGGCCGTAACCGAGCCTGAGGTAGCGGTCCACTCCGAAATGATCCCCCGGTTCGATCAGGACGTCCTCTTCCACGCGCACCCGCTCTGCCAGCTCGCTGCTGTTCACCTCAAGATCGTAGCGAACCCACATGATCGCCCCCGCCTGCGGTTCGACGAACGAGAACAGGCCCTCCTGAGTGTCGAGCCAGGCTTTGAGCAGCGGCAGGTTACGGTTCAGAATGCCGCGGGTCCGCTCGAGGATGCGCCGCCGGCGTTCGGGCTCCAGTGCGTGGCGGGCCAGCACCTCGGTGATGCGGGCGGCGGCGATGGTGGTGTAGTCGTGGTAAGCCCAGAGCTCGTTCACCAGATCGACCTCGGGACTGACGATCCAGCCGATGCGCAGCCCCGGCAGACCATAGGCTTTCGAGAGTCCCGACGTGACGAGCAGGCGGTCGTACCGGCCCCAGAAACTGGGGGTTTCGGGGCCGCTGATTTCAGCCCCGCGGTAGATCTCGTCGGCCAGGATCCAGGCCCCGACCCGCTCGGCGGCGGCGACGACGGCCTCGAGGACCTCTTCGCCGAAGACCAGGCCGGTCGGATTGTTGGGATTGGTGATGACGATCAGACGGGTCTGGGGCGTGATGAGATCATCGAGCTCTCCGATATCGGGAGCCCAGCCGCCGGCCTCGGTCAGCAGCCACGGTCGGACCGTGCCCCCCCAGGCCTCGACCAGAGCAGGGGTCTGCATGTAATTGGGAAGCATGATGACGGCTTCGTCTCCCGGTTCGATGAGCCGCAGGGTGGTCAGGAAGTTCGCCTCGGCGCCCCCGTGAGTCAGCAGAATGTTGGGCAGACCGGCCCCGGGATAGATGGCGGCGATGTGCTCGCGCAAACCCTCGTCACCGTTGCCCTGGGCGTACCCGAGACCGACCGCGTGCAGGTCGGCGTCCGAGAGCCCGGTATCACCCCCGGGCAGATCGAGCAGTTCACCGACGGTCAGCGGGTGCACCCCGCTTTCGGAGAGATTGAAGCCGACCTGGTGCTCGTATGTGGATTGCCACCGTTCCATGACAAAGGGATCGATATGCATCGTTCCTCGCTTTCGTGGACTTTGCCGGTGCGGATGCAACGCCGTTCGAATACAACGGGTGTTTCGTGACAGGGCACGAGAGACCCGGTCGGGTTTATCCGTCTTCCTTCAGGCACAGTAGTGGTTCTCCGGCCGGCGGTCAGGTGGAAAAGCGCCTCCGGTTGACCCCCCGTCGAACCCGGGAGTAGAGTGAGGCCTCCTTCGCGAAGACGCGTTTGTGCCGCACCCACCCGGGGAAAGGATGCTGATGATGGGGATCCGTCGTCGCCGCTGGTGCGTCTACCGTCCCGCCCGAATCGACACCCGCACCGCTGTCCTCAGGACTCTTCCCCTGCTGATTGGTTTTATCGCGGTTTCGGGGTCGCTTTCGGCCCAGACTCCCCGGCCGATCACGCCCGAAGATCTCTGGGCCATGGGGCGGGTGGGCTCGCCGGTCGTGAGCCCCGACGGCAGCCGGGTCGCCTACACGGTGACCTGGTACGATGTCGAGGCCAACCGGGGCAACAGCGACATCTGGGTCGTGCCGATCGAGGGGGGCGAAGCGATGCAGATGACCAATTCCCCCGGTACCGACACCTCGCCGGTCTGGTCCCCCGACGGGGAGTGGCTGGCGTTTGTCTCTACCCGCGGTGGTGACGGGGCCCAGATTTACCTGCTCCCGGCCTGTGGGGGGGAAGCCCGCCGCTTGACCAGTCAGCCGGGGGGTGCGACCGGCCCGCAGTTTTCGACCGACGGGACCCGACTCCTTTTTGTGAGCGAGGTCTGGCCCGAGGGTGACGAAGCCGCGACCCGCCTGCGGAGCCTGTCCGAGGGCCCCACCGGAGCCCGGATCTACGACGAACTGATGTACCGGCACTGGGACACGTGGGAAGACGGCCGGCGCAGCCACGTGCATATCGTGAACATCGAGAACGGCGCGGTGCGAGATCTCACCCCCGGTCCTCATGACACCCCTCCGATCTCGCTGGGGGGATTTCAGGATTACAGCCTGAGTCCCGACGGTACCGAGCTGGCCTTCGTGCGCAATACCGATGTCCCCGTCGCGGTCGGCACCGGCAACGATATCTGGCTGACCGATCTCGAGGGGGGCGAGCCGGTGTTGCTGACCGACAGTGACGCCAACGACACCTCGCCGGTCTATTCGCCCGATGGCCGCTTCATCGCCTACCTGGCCATGACGCGTCCCGGCTTCGAGGCCGACCGTACCCGGCTCATGCTCTACGACCGCCGCAGCGGCGAGCACCGGGCCCTGACCGAAGAGCTGGATCGTTCGGTCAACAGCTTCGTCTGGGCTCCCGATTCCGGTTCCCTCGTCTTCGACTGCCAGGATCGGATCTGGCGCAGTATCTGGCGGGTGGAACTCACCGGCGGGGCGATCACGCAGCTGACCGGACAGCGGTACTTCAGCGGTCTTGCCCTGATCCCCGGCGGTCTGGGAATCGTTGCCGCGAGCCAGGCCAGCCACCAGCCCACCGAACTCTACCTGCTGGATGCCGAGGGCGCCGAAGTGCGCCGCCTCACGCACACCAACGACGCTCTGTTGGCCGAGCTCGATCTCTCGCCGGCCGAGGTTTTCACGTTTGAAGGTGCCCGGGGAGTCGAGGTCGAGGGCTTCCTCATCCGCCCGCCCGGTTTCGACCCGGCCCGCACCTACCCGCTCATCTACCTGGTCCACGGCGGCCCGCAGGGGGCCTGGAGCGATATCTTCCACTATCGCTGGAATGCCAACATGTTCGCCGCTCCGGAATATGTTGTGCTACTCATAAATCCCCGTGGGAGCACGGGATACGGACAACAGTTCACAGATGACATTACTAGAGATTGGGGCGGTAAGGTCTTCGAAGATCTGATGCGGGGGCTCGACCACACCCTGGCCAGTTATCCCTTCATCGATCCCGACCGGCTGGCTGCCTGCGGGGCTTCCTACGGCGGCTACATGATGAACTGGTTCGAGGGGCACACCGATCGCTTCCGAACCCTGGTCAACCACGACGGGGTAGCCAACACCGTCAGTATGTACGGCACCACCGAGGAGCTCTGGTTTCCTGAATGGGAATTCGGCGGCCTGCCGTGGGAGAATGACCGCTTCTATGAACGGTGGAACCCGATGGGAGCGGTGAAGGATTTCCGAACCCCGATGCTAATCATCCATGGAGAGCTCGATTACCGCGTGCCGCTCGGACAGGGGCTGGAGATGTTCACCGCCCTGCGCCGTCGCGGCATCCGGGCCCGGCTTCTCCTCTTCCCCGACGAGGGGCACTGGGTGCTCCGACCTCAGAATGCGCTCGTGTGGTGGAACACCATCTACGACTGGCTGGCAGAGTATCTCAAGGACTGACGACACCCTCACTGTGACCTCCAGGAGGACAGGACGATGACGACCGTTTCGCAGACCAGACTCCGGATGCTGACGGGTGCCCTGGCGGCGGCCTTCGCAACGGCCCTGCTGGTACAGCTTCCCGCTGCTGACCTGCAGGCTCAGCAGGACCAGCTGCAGGACAACCGGATCCGGACCGCCAACTACGAGCTGGCCGAGCAGTGGACCTCGGCCAAACTGAGCCGGCGCACCTATTCGACCTCGATCCGGCCGGGCTGGCTGGAGCACAGCGACCGCTTCTGGTACCGCTGGCAGACTTCCGACGGCAGCTTTTTTTATCTCGTTGACCCGGGGCGGCGGACCAAAGCGCCCCTCTTCGACCCGATCCACATGGCTGCCGAACTTTCCCGCCTGACCCACGATCCGTACGATGCTCAGCACCTGCCGATCTCTTCGGTCGAGTTCATCGACCGTGACACCGCCATCCGCTTCTCGGTCCGCAGCACCAAACCGGCTGCAGCTGATACCGGCAAGACCGAAGAGGAAGAGGAAGAGCGGGAGGAGGAGCAGGAACAGGAAGAGACCGAACGCACCCGGGGCCGGCGCGGAGGGGGACGCCAGGAGGTCATCCGACCCAGCGAGGTCACCCTCTGGTTCCGCTACGATCTGGCTGCCCGGCAGCTCACTCTCCTGGAGGATTACGAGGAGCCGGAGCGCCCCCCGAGCTGGGCCGACGTAGCGCCCGATTCTTCGGTGGCGATCTTCGCCCGCGATCACAACCTCTGGATGATGGACAAGGAGAACCTCCTCAAGACGGTCAAGGATGACGAGGACTCCACCATCGTCGAGGTTCAGCTGACCGATGACGGCGAAGAGGACTACAGCTTCGGGTCGGCCGTCCGGCGCGGGATGGACGAGGAAGAGGAAGAAGAAGCCAGGGGCGAGCGGGCCCGGGCCCGGGTGACCTGGTCACCCGATTCGCGCAAGTTCGTGGTGTCGAGGACCGACCAGCGGCGCGTGGAGGAGCTGTGGGTGCTCCACAACATCGCCGATCCGCGGCCGACCCTGGAAACCTACAAGTACGCCATGCCGGGCGATGAGGAACTGCCCCAGACCGAGGTCTGGGTCTTCGATGTGGCCTCGCGCGAGCGTACCCCGATCCAGATCGAGCTCTATAAGGATCAGACCGTTTCGGTCCACACCCGCCGTCCTCCCACCACCTACGATCCGCGGGCGCACCGGCCCTCGATCTGGCTCAGCGACGACCCCAACGAGATTTTCATCTCCCGCCTGAGCCGCGACATGCACAAGAACGACGTCTGTCTGGCCGATGCCACCACCGGCGAGGTGCGGGTCGTGATCGAGGAACGGCTGAACACCTACATCGAAACCCAGCGGCTCGAGTACCTGTCCGGTTCAGAAGAACTCATCTGGTGGTCGGAGCGAACCGGCTGGGGGCACTACTACCTCTACGGCAAGGACGGCACGCTGAAGGGCCAGATAACCAACGGGCCCTGGTCATGCCGCCGGATCCACGAGGTGGATGAAGAGAACCGGATGATCTACTTCACCGCCAACGCCCGTGAAGCGGGTGAAGATCCCTATTTCGAGCATTTCTACAAGGTGCGGCTCGACGGTTCGGGGCTGACTCTGCTCAATGCGGGCAACTTCACTCACTCGGCCAGTCTCGATCCCGAACTGGGCTTCTTCGTGGACACCTACAGCCGGGTGGATACCGCCCCCATGTCCGCCCTGTACAACAACCGCGGCGAGAAGCTGATGGACCTCGAGGAAGCCGACCTCTCCCAGCTCATGAACGCCGGCTACCAGTTCCCCGAAGCCTTCCAGGTCAAGGCCGATGACGGGGTCACCGACATCTACGGGGTGATGTACAAGCCCTTCGATTTCGACCCCGAGCGCCGCTACCCGATCATCGCCTATGTCTACCCGGGACCGCAGACCGAGAGCGTAGCCAAGGCCTGGTCGACCAACTCGACCACCACCTCGCTGGCCCAGTTCGGCTTCATCGTGATCACGGTCGGCAACCGGGGCGGACACCCCAACCGCTCGAAGTGGTACCACAACTACTCCTACGGCGACCTGCGCGACTACGGTCTGGCCGACAAGAAGGCCGCCATCGAACAGCTCTCCGCCCGGCACTCCTACATCGACATCGACCGGATCGGAATCTTCGGCCATTCGGGCGGGGGCTTCATGTCCACGGCCGCGATGCTCGTCTATCCCGATTTCTTCACGGTCGCGGTCTCGAGTTCGGGGAACCACGAGAACAACGTCTACAACAAGTGGTGGAGCGAGAAGCACCACGGGGTGACCGAAGTCATCACCGCCGAAGGGGAGGTCGGATTCGAGTACGACATCGATAAGAACTCCGAACTGGCCGAGAACCTCAAGGGGCACCTCTTGCTGACGACCGGGGACGTGGACAACAACGTGCACCCGGCCAATACGATCCGGATGGCCAATGCCCTGATCCGGGCGCACAAGAGGTTCGACCTGTTCATCTTTCCGGGACAGCGTCACGGCTACGGCAACATGAACGACTACTTCTTCTGGCTGCGAGCCGACTACTTCTGTCGGCACCTGATCGGGGATTACGCCCACACGGTCGACATGATCGAACTCACGCGCGATATCGATCAAAGTCCCGATCAGGGGCGACGGAACGAACGCGGTGGGACCGGCGGCCGGGGAAGATAGGCCGGCCGGCGCACAGAATGGAACAGGCAAGAAAAAACCTCCCCCGGCATCGACCGGGGGAGGTTTTTGTTACTCGCCGGGATCAGCTTCAGATCTTGCGAACGTTCTCAGCGGCGGGGCCTTTTTCGCCCTCGACGATCTCGAACTCGACTTTCTCACCCTCGGAGAGGGTTTTGAAGCCTTCACCCTGGATTGCGGAGTGGTGCACGAAACAGTCCTTGGTGCCGTCATCGAGAGTGATGAAACCGTAACCCTTGGAGTCGTTGAACCACTTCACTGTACCTTGTGCCATGTCCGTGTTCCCTTTGTTTCCCGGGCCCGGAGGCCCGATTCATTCCGCCGGGTCGCGACCCGGCTCATCCGTACAACGTGGAGCTGTTCCTGGCGAGAAAGAAAAATGCACCGGTCCGTGACGTATCACCCCCGGTGCATTTTTAATATCCCTCGGGTACTGCCTCTACGTCGTGCTAGCCCTTATAACATACAGTAATCACGGGATAATCCAACCCTGAAATCGCCGATCCCGGGATCGCTGCCTGTGACATCGCCGAATCTGAGTATACTGCATCGTCAATACGGTAACGTATCGAGGGGGCCGAGGCGTCCAGCCGGCAAGGCACGAGGAAAAGAAGAAATAGGGATTCTGTCAGAGTTATTCCTGTCGCAGGCAGTTGATTGGATCGACCGCCGTGGCCCGATGGGCCGGCAACCAGCTGGCCGCCAGGCCGGCCGAGATGATGAGCAGAACGACCTCGGCCAGAGTCAGCGGATCGGTCGGCTGAATGCCGAAGAGCACCGCCTCGAGCAGGCCGCCCAACGCCAGGGCGAGGCCCAACCCGAGGACGAGTCCGATCGCCACCAGCGCGAGCCCACGTTTGAGGACGTTGCGAATCAGACGTGCGTGGTCGGCTCCCAGGGCGATACGGATTCCGATTTCCCGGGTCTGGCGCGCCACCACGAAGGCCAGGGTGCCGTAAAGTCCCATGATCGTGAGCAGAACTGCCACCAGAGCCAGCGCCCCCAGGGCCCAGGCGCCGATACGGGGTCCCTGCAGCAGAGAGGAGTTCTTGACGCGCTCGGCATAAAGACTGACGTCGATGGGGATATCGGCATTCAGCTCCCGGACGGTTTCCCGGGCCGGTCCGGCCAGGGTCAGAGGATCAACCGCCGTTTTCATCAGCACGCTCAGATACCACTGCGGGAACTGGTTGATGGAGACATAGAATTCCGGAAACGGCTCCATTTGAGGCCGGTAACGGATGTCGGCTGATACCCCGACGACGGTCAACCAGGACGGCTCCTCCTCGCTCCCGACATTGATCCGCCGTCCGATCGGATCCTCTTCGGGCCAGTAGCGGTCGGCCAGGGCACGGTTGATGACCGTCACCGGCAGGTTGCCGTAGCGATCGGTGGAGGTCAGTCCACGTCCAGACAGGATCGGAATGTCCATGACTTCGAAGTACGAGGGGGTCACGTTGGCGATGTGGATAGCTGCCAGGATGATGCCGGTTGAAGTTTCCAGTTGTACCGGCGGAGAGGAAAGCCCCGACAGCATCGGTACCTGCTCGACCGCCGCCACCCCGGCCAGGCCAGGCAGAGCTTCGAGCTGCTCAAAGAGAGAGGTGAAGAAATTGTACTGCTCGGCTCTGGAATCGCGGTATTCGTTGGGAAGAACGACATCCATGATGAGCATGTTCTCAGTCTCGAAGCCCGGATCGACCTGGTTCAGACAACGATAGCTCTTGACCAGTAATCCTGCCCCGGTCAGCAGGGCGAAACTGAGCATGACCTGGGTGATGACCAGACCGGCCTGGGTCCGGTTGCGCTGATGTCCCCCGCCCGCCCGGCCGGAAACCTCACGGATCGTTGCCATGGCGGGAGTCCGCGCGGTGCGCAGTGCGGGTATGAGTCCGATGACGATTCCGACTGTGACTGTGAGCAGCAGAGCAATGACGAAAAGAAATGAGTCGACTCTGATCTCTCCAGTCGGCGGGAGCTGGCCGGGGAAAAGGGCCACAAAGGGACGCAGTCCGGCCACGGCGAGGGTGAGCCCCAGCAGACCGCCGATGAGAGAAAGGAGCAGGCTCTCGACCAGGGATTGCGCGATGAGGTTGCGGCGGCCGGCTCCCAGCGCGGCGCGGAGCGCGAGTTCCCGCCGTCGCTCGACAGTCCGCACCAGGAGCAGACCGGCGATATTGGCGCATGTGATGAGCAGGACCATGACTACCGCCCCGATGAGGATGATCAGGCCGGAATCACTCCCGCCGACGATGAGCTGGTGGTACTCGGTCAGCCGTATCCCGTGCTCTTCTTCTTCAGGGTATTCCTCGGCCAGGTGGCTGACGATCCCGTCCATTTCCGCCTGGGCCTGTTCGATCGATACGTCCGGCCGCAGCCGCGCGATCACCTTGAGGTATCCGCCGGGCCGGTAGTCACTTGTCTTTTCTTCGTCGAAGAGAGTGAACCAGAAAGCTACCCCTTCATAGGGGAAGAGAAAGCCCCGGGGCATGACACCGACAATGGTGTATGACGTCCCGTTGAGAACCACGTCCTGACCGATGACGGCCGGATCGGCGCCGAAGCGGCTCTGCCAGACGGCGTGACTCAGCAATGTCACGGGCGGGGCGCCGACGGCGTCGTCTTCGGGCAGCAGGACCCGGCCGAGAGCGGCTTCGATTCCCAGGGCGGCGAAGACTCCCGAGGTCGTCCGCATGCCGACGAAACGTTCGGCTTCGCCCTCTCCGGTCAGGGTCACGCCTCGCCCGGCATAGGTTCCCATGGCGGCGAAAGAGGTGCTGAGTCCGGCCCAGTCGCGATAGAGGGCGTACGGTGTCATCCAGATATTGTGCAGGGTGCCGAGAGAGGGATTGGAGCCGGTCACCTGGGGAGTCAGGCGATTGACGCCCACCAGTTCCTCGGAATCGGGGAAGGGGAGGGAGCGGATGGTGGTGCTCCAGGCGATGCTGAAGATGATCGTAGAAGCGCTGATCCCCAGCGCCAGGGTGAAGGCGGAGATGAGCGTCATCAGGGGGCGCCGGGTGAGAGTGCGTGCTGCCTGACGGAAGGTGAGACCAAGGTTGCTTCCAGCCGTGAGGAAACGGTCCGGGGTCCTGCCGAACGGGGATTCCGGCGGGCTGCCGTGAGGAGCTGGACTCCGATCCCCGGTGCGTCCGAGAATCGTACTCAAGCCGCGGCGGGGCAGACGGCTGAAGGCGCTGCGCAGGGCCTGCCGGCGAAACCAGGCGCGGGCGGAACGGATACCCTCGCCGGAAGAGAGGATCGCTCCGAAACCCTCGATCAGATCACCGGTCAGGGCTTCGCCGGTATCGCCGGGGAAGCGGAGCCGCAGCAGGACGAGTCCGAATCGGGGCAATCGCAGTGGCCGGCGATATGTTCCAGCGGGATCGTGTTCAGGCATCGCCGGTCTCCGTCAGGGCTTCGAGCCGGGCATTGGTCCCCTCGGCCATCCGCCTGAGCATCTCATATGCCTCATCAAGAGCCCGGGCGCCGACCGGTTCCAGGGAATAGAATTTCTTGCGCCGCCCGCCCCGTTCCGGGGTCGGTTCGCCCATCCGGGCGGTGATGAAGCCGTGCTTCTGCAGGCGGTGCAGGGCGGTGTACACTGCCCCGATGGCGACATCGCGCCCGGTACGGGCCGCAATCTCGCGCTGGATCGCAGCCCCATAGGCCTCCTCGCCCAGCCGGAGCAGGGCGAAGAGGATCAGTTTCTCGAAGTCTCCCAGCGGTTTCGGCATGAGACGCTCACTCCCCTCACGGATACGGCCGGGGTGGCCGGGGATGACCGATTCGTGGTCCTGTCAGGGAGATACGGTCGAGGAGGCCGGAATGTTTCCCCTGCAATGCAGTATATATAACCGGCAG
>Ga0180432_10004132_pt1 | contig 20121 bp, 11 predicted proteins | sample SS_ome_10_FD_132414 | JGI IMG/M metagenome (GOLD analysis project Ga0180432, IMG submission 132414) | Hypersaline lake sediment archaeal communities from the Salton Sea, California, USA - SS_1_MS_2 metaG | ecosystem: Environmental > Aquatic > Non-marine Saline and Alkaline > Hypersaline >...
ATCAATGGGAAGAGTTTCAGGGCTATCGAATCGCTCAAAACACCCAACGCCTCTACCCACACCGGGAACTTTTAGCCAACATCAAATGGCCGCTCGCAGCGTAGCGGACGACCGGTTACACCCGATCGGATAGACAGTACTGGCGTCGATCTGTTCGTACACCACCATCAAGTGCCGGCCCGCGTGGGTGTCGCCGAAGACCACGGGCCGGCCGGAAGACCGGCTGATGTCCGCGTCCGTTGGCGTCTGGAGAATCTCTTCGACCTCTTCCTTCGTGACACCGTGCTCGGCACAGTGTTGCACGTTGCCATCCGGGTCGTCGTCCAGGTCCCAGACAATCGAATCATACAGCATGGCTCCGGCTCTCCTGCCGTATAGTATTATAATGCCACACTCGGCCCAAGCTGTCAACCCGTTACTCGATGACTACGACGTCGTTCAGGCCGAGATCGAGTGTGAATGTTACGTAGTGCGGGTATTCCGGCGAATGTCCTTCCGCGGCGGGCTCTGTGGCGAATTGCAGGTTTCCGCGCTCTGCCGAGCGAACGGTCTTTGGCGGGCGGGGAAGGGGGAGCCGTATCTTGAGGTCCTTGATCGGCTCGTAGGTGAAGTTGGCCAAGACGAGTACGGTGCCCTTGTCGGAATCAAAGATACCGGCTTCGACCACGGGGTGCGACAGCTCGACCAGCCGGCCAACACCGCGCTGCTTCACTACGCCGTTGATCAACGACCGCTGCCCGGCCGGCCACCGCTCTTTGAGTTCGGCCGAAACGAACTTCGCGTCCTTGATGTACGTAATCGCAGGGCACGCGCCGATGTAGAGGGCCTCGCCCTTGCCGAAGGTGTGACGGACCGCGGCAGGGGCCCCGTTCTCGTAGGTTCCAACAACCTGGCCGCCGGCGGGCGTGAAAGAGGATTTCGCGCCGATCACGCCGAAGGTTGCCTCGTCGCCGGGTGGCTTGTCGGCGCGACCAACGGTCGCGGCTTTATGGCTACGGGCGCCGGGAAAGGACTGAGCCCCTTCTTTCAGCCAAATGTGATCGCTGTATTGCATCCCGTTCAGCGCACCGCGGATATGGTATCGGCCCACCCGGACCTTGGTCTCGATGCCCGGCTCGATCCCGAAAACCTTCGCGAGCCCGGGCGAGGGTTCGTTGAACTCGTTTCGGCTTCCGGCGGCACAGGAGCCGTAGAGATGCCCCCCGCCGTGGACCCACGCCTCGATCTTCGCGGCGGCGGTCTCCTTGATGCAAGGGTCCGTCGCGTAGAGTACGTCGTAATCCGCGAGCCGCCCGGCGTCGATGTCCTCTTCGGTCAGCATGTCGACGAGGTACTGGTCGTGGACCAGCGAGAGATACGTCCCGCGGCGTTCGAGCATGTGGACATAGCCGAACGGCTGCCAAAGGTCGGACGAGATGCTGTAAAGCAGTGCGAGCCGGGTCTTGCGGGTGCGGCCCGGGGCGATGATGTGCTCGGCGGCGGCCAACTGACGCGTCATGTGCATGATGCCGTCGTACGAGCCCCGCAGGTCGGACCAATAGTTCTCGGTGCTCGTACAGGTCGGGCCGTAGGTCCAATAGAAGAAGTGCTTCGCCCCCTGGCAGAGGGCCGAGGCACTTTTGAGCCGCAGGTTCGTCTCGTCACTCGGCGTGATCCAGGCCATGATGGGTATCGTGCCCCGGCTTCCGCTCCGGAAGATGGCGGCCTGAAATCCCATCAACTGAAAACCTTCCCAGGTCGTGCCGGGGCCGTACATGTACTGGAGGCCCATCCAGTCCTCAATGCCGATCATGTCGACGGCTTTGCGGCGGGCCATGTCGAACCAATCGGCGGCCAGGACGACCCGCCCCCAGCACGGGTTCGGGCCGGTACCCATGCCGAGGCCGGTGCCGCTGAAATACGGGTGGTCGGCCACCAGTGTGGTGGTCAGGAGCTTGTCGCCGATGTGGCGATGGACCGACTCGGTCAGCCAGCGGAACCGCTCGGTTGTGGCTTCCTGGCGGAACCGCGAGGTGTAGTAGAAGACCCGATTGGCGGCGGCGAGATTCTGCTTTTGCCGCTTCCGCAGTTCGTCGAGCGTTTCGATGGGAACAACATCTTCCAGCTTGCCGGCGCCCAAATCAGCCCGTCGGATATTGCGTTGACGAAGCCATTCATGGAAATGCCGCAGCGCCTGTTCATTGTCCTCCATGGTACGGCAAGTGACTTCATCGCTGAACCCAAACGGAACACCGGGAGCGAGTTTACCCTTGAAACGGGGGGCCTGCTTGGTGATCTGCCGGTCGGCTTCTTCCCGGGTGACGCCGGGGCTGAAATTCACCGAATGGGTGTGGCCGGGCACCCGGAAATTGGACTTCTCGCGGACCGCCTCCATCTGGTTGCCGACGACGTTGAAGCCCAAGAGCCGCAGGACCTCGGCCTCGCGGAGGTTCAGCTCGTCGCGTTGCGGCGACCAGAAGCTGGTCTGGACCATCAGTTGCTTTGGCGTCGCGGCCTTTCCGCCGCTTGCTTCGCGTGCCCAGCCGAGCCGCCGGGCGGTCATCTCGGAAGCCGTTTCCAAATGCTTAGCGTCCTCGGCAAGCTGCGGCGAGACGAGAAAGCTGGTTTTCGATCCCCGGAAGTTCTCGGTGAATCGCTTGACGACGTGCTTGTCATCCGCAGCAGTGGCCAATTCGATGACAATGCTGCGGCGGTCGTTCTGGTCGGTCGTGATGAAATCGGCGGTGACGTTCGGCCACTCGGCCACGCCGCCGGATCGCGACACGCGGCCGTGGAGCCGGTCGCCGGCGAACTTCTTCAGATCGAACCAAGGGGTGAACTCCCCGGCCGCGATCCGCTTTGCCGGGTCCTTGTCGGCCCCCGCCGGAACGACGGCCTTCGGCAGATACCAGGGGCTCTTGTGGATGTAACCCCCGAGCCGGACGTAGTAGGTGGTCCCCTTCGGCTCGACCAGTTTCATTCGCACGAAAAGCCCGTCGGCCGCCGGCGCCGACTGGACCAGCGCGAACGCCGCGAGGAAAGCTGCGATCCAACCCCCGCACGCAGTACGGGGGCTTTTGTCAAACATATTACAACGACAATACATATTCCACCAAATCGTTAATCTGTTGCTTGGTAAGCTGGTCGAGCGTGTTGCTACTCAGACCGTGCTTGCCCTTGGTAATCAGTTCCTTAATTGTCGCATAGCGGCCGTCGTGCAGGTAGGGGGCGGTTCGCCAGACCTCGATCAGGGTGGGTGTGTCGAACCGTTTCTTTCCGTCGTAGCCGCCGCCGGTTGCCACGTCGTGCATTCGCAGATCGGTCAGTAGCGGCTTCGGGTGGCACCGGCTGCACCCGACTTCCTTGCTTTCGAAAAGCTCCTCGCCGCGGCGGGCCGCCGGGCTCAAACGGCCGTCGACCAGGCGGGGGCTCGGGACCGGGCGAAGCGACTTCAGCCAGGCGTCGATCGCCGCCGCGTCCGATTCCGGCTGCACGCTGAACAGGATGTGTTCGATCCCCGCGCGGACCGCGTCTTCGCCCGTCGCCCGAACCCCCAGGGCCATCGCCGGCGGCGTCCGGTGGGCCAGCATCATGCTCTTCGCGTTTTTCGGGTTGCCAACCCCGTCGTTGAGCAGGTCCCAGTTGAGCCCGTCGGACCGGGCGTCCGGGTGGCAGCTCGCGCAGCTTTGCCAGTGCTGGTAGCAGATCGTCGCATCGTGGAAGAGCATCTCGCCGCGCCGCTTTGGCGTCAGCTTCGGCTTCGGCCCCAGTGCGATGGTCTTGAGTTCATCGGGCGTGTGCGAGAGATCAACCGCGTCGACCGTGTCGGAAAAGTACTCGGCGACGTACGCCACCGAACCGGCAATCGCCACGCTGCGGGGGCCCTTGCCGGGCAGTTCGACCCGCTGGCGGAAGTCGGTCAAGATGCTCGGGCCGTCCATCGGGCCGCGGGTCTTCGCGGCCTTGCGAAGGGCCTCGAAGAGGGAGGGCACGTCGATGATGCTCAGCTCGTGCGTACCCGACTGGGCGACGCAAAGCGTCCGGCCGTCGGCCGTACAGGCAATCCCCCAGGGGTTCGCCGCCCCCAGGTAGTTGTCGTCGAGCAGGAAGCTGCCGTACAGCTTCTTCTCCACCGGGTCGATGACGCTGACGGCGTTGGTGTTCGTCCAGCCTTGCTCGACCTGCGACGGGACCAGCTCGAAGTTGCCCAGCACGTGCGTCACCAGGGCGTACTTCCCGCCGGGCAGGATGCACACGCCGCGCAGTCCGGTCGCGCCGTTGGGCAGGGCAATCGCCGTCGTCTTCAGAGAACGCGCGTCGATGATCGTCACGTTGCAGGTCATGAAGAACCGGTTGCCGGGTCCGCCGGGCAGGTGATTCGCCACGACGACCGACCGCCCGTCCGGCGTTACCGCGGCGGCAACCGGCTCGCGGGTGACGGGCACGCGGGCAAGCTCCTTGCGCGTTGCGAGGTCGATCACGGAGACGTCGTTGTCGAAACGGTTGCAGACGTAGAGCCGCCGCCCGTCGGGCGAGACGGCGGGCCCGGTGGCGGTGTGGCCGGCCGCGATCTTCGCGACCGATTTGCGCGAACCCGTGCCGACGATGACGACCGTGCTCTTGGGGCCGGCGCACGTGACGTAGAGATGCTCGCCACACGGGCTTAAGGCAAGGCCGGTCGGCGGCGCCGGCATGGCAATCGAACCGGTCACCTTGCCCGTATCAAGATTAACCACGGCAACACACCGGGCGTCGATGTTGGCAACGTACAATGTCTTGCCGTCGCCGGATGCAACCACCGCAGAAGGTCCGAGATACTCGGCGGCAGTGGCGAAACCGCCGATCGCAACAATCGCTGTCCCGACGACGACGGTCCACAACCTGCAAGAAATAGCCCGCTCCCTTCTCGTACAGCCGTTCTTTCCTTTCCGCATATCCGGATTGTAACCCAAGCCCACCACTGTCTGTCAAGGAGATTGGCGCAGCATGGCCGAAAGGCTACAATAGGAGGGCTCTTTACACCCCGAGAGGATTTCGACATTGGGAGAAATGGCATCATGCACAAAAAGACCGTCGTGCCCTTGGCGGCGATGTTGATTCTGGTCGGCACGTTTGCCGTCGCTGAGGATGCGGCTTTGCCGGGCGTGAAATCGGACTGGAAAGGCTTCGACCGCTACGACTTCAAGATCGACGGCAACAAGTGCTGGATCGTGGCGCCGAAGAAGGCCGCCGAGGGGAAGCCGTGGATCTGGCGGGCACGCTTCTGGGGGCATGAGCCGCAAACCGATCTGGCGCTTCTGGAAAAAGGTTTTCACGTCGGCTACTGCAACGCGGGCGGGTTGTTCGGCTCGCCGGAGGCCGTTCGGCGCTGGGACGCGTTCTACAAGCACGCCACCGGGAAGCTCGGACTGTCGAAGAAGCCGGCCCTGGAAGGCATGAGCCGCGGCGGGTTGATCATCTACAACTGGGCCGCCGCCAACCCCGACAAGCTCGCTTGCATCTACGGCGACGCGCCCGTCTGCGATTTCAAAAGCTGGCCCGGCGGCAAGGGAAAAGGACGCGGGAGCAAAGGCGACTGGCAGGCCTGCTTGAAAGTCTACGGGCTCACCGAACCGCAGGCCATGGAGTTCAAGGGCAACCCGGTCGATAACCTCAAGCCGCTCGCCGATGCCGGGATTCCGCTCTTGCACGTCGTCGGCGACGCCGATACGGTGGTGCCCGTCGAAGAGAACACCGCCGTGCTGGAGCGGCGCTACAAGGAGTTGGGCGGGCAGATCGAAGTCATCCACAAGCCGGGCTGTGGACACCACCCGCACTCCCTGAAGGACCCGGCGCCGATCGTCGCGTTCGTGCTGAAGCACGCGAGGTAGCACATAAATGTCCCGCATGTGAAAGCGGCTCGGTCTTTTCGCATGCAACAATGTCCTCTACTCGGCTGCGGTTCGGTCCATCCGTGCTTGCCAGTCTTTCAGATGGTCGACCCGCCAACGGTTGACCGTCCTGGCGCCGGCCTTGTTTGCGTCGCGGAGCTTCGGATCGGGGTTGTCGTGCCAGTAGTTGGTTCCGTGGCCGGTTCGGACGAATGCCCCGCCCCAATGCTCTTTCATCGGGTTGTCCGGCTGGCCGCGAAACAGGTAGAGTACCGACGGGGTGTCGCCCATCTTGATGTCGCTTTTCTTGCGGACGAACAGGTCGCCGAGCGCTCCGTGCCCTTGGACGTGCTCGGCGACGAACGTCCGGTTCCCCCAGTCGCCGTCCTAGCGGCCGCACAGCTTGCCTTGGGGCACGCAAGCAGTAAAACTACACAAGGCCATTACGTAGAGTCCGGGGGCATCGTCGCCGAGGCCCTCGACAAGCTACCCCAACCGGACTTTGGAAAATGATGTTTCGACGCAACATCGACTCGACACAACAGGCTGGCAGAGCCGTTGTTCCGCGGTCACCCCGCGACGGTCGCGGTGGCGGGGACTCCCCGCCGCCGCGGCCCCTTTCGTCCTCGTCTCCGAGAGCACCGTGTCGGCGGGTTGCGGACGCGCGCCCGCCGACACGGCCTCCGTAATGGAGCACCGTACCGCCAGTACGGTGCCCAAAACTGGTAACCTACACCACGGTGGTCGGGAGGGGCAAGCCAGAGTAGACTGGTGATTGGAATGAGACACGCCCCTAACCACATGGGAGGAGAACAATGAGTCGGATTCATGCAATTGTTTTGGCCGGCATTGCAGTCCTCGTTGGCTTTGCCCTCTGCTATTTGACGGTTCCTCCATTGGATCTGCCGGATTGGGCTTGGTCGATCGACAAGATAGTAGCAATTCTGGCACCCACCATGGCCGTTGGCATTGGTTGCCTCTTTGCAATGAGAACGGAATGGTACAAGAGGTGGGTGAACCCTACTTTGAGGATCTATGGGAGCCGGACAGCGGCGGCTATGTCATTACCCGCTACCGTGGGTCAAACATCAACCTGCGGACCCAACTACTGAGGATCCTCAAAAAGGCGGGGGTGGAACCGTGGGAGCGCCTGTTTCACAACCTGAGGGCCTCCCGAGAGACCGAGTTGGAAAACGACTTCCCGAGTCACGTGGTGGCCGGCTGGCTGGGGAACTCGCCGGCGGTAGCCCGTCGCCACTACCTGCAAATCACTGAGGAGCACTTCGCCCGGGCGCTCGAAAAGCCAGTTGCGGGGTCGGGTATGGGCACAGATATGGCACCGTCTGCGGATGCCAGGCGTTGCCAAACGGCCCCCCCGGAAGCGCCCCAACCCGCCCAAACCTCGCAAAAACAGGGGTTTGCTTGCCAGCCGTTGCCCACGATTGACACTCCAATACCCCCTGGAGGACTCGAACCTCCAACCCTCTGATTAAGAGTCAGATGCTCTGCCAGTTGAGCTAAGGGGGTCCTTGAACTGGATCGTATCGTCAAGGCATCGAATTGTAAATGTATTGGCAATTCTTGCAAGCCCTAAACCTGAAAGCAAAAAACAAATCCCAAATCCCCGACCCTTTGGCCGGTTTCATGCCGTTCAGAGGGGAGGGTTCATACCAAGTTGACGCATTTTGCGGTATAGATTCGAACGGTGCAGGCCAAGACGTTCGGCCGCGCGACTCACACTGCCGGCGGATTGCTGAATCGCCTGACGGATGTATTGTACCTGAAATTGCGAGGTGGCGTCGGACAGCGTCCCCTGCGCATCGCTTTGGAAGGGAGTGTCGGCGCGGGGTGAAAAGACGAAAGCCAGGTCTTCCGCGTCGATGCTGTCTCCGGTGGAAAGAAACGCCAGCCGCTCCATCAGGTTGCGGAGTTCACGGACGTTGCCCGGCCAGGGATGGTCTTGGAGCCGTCTTCGGGCGGCGGCCGTCAACAGCGGAACATCGCGGTGCGCTTGGCCGCAGAACTGCGTCAGAAAATGGTCGGCCAGCAGCAAGACGTCGCTGCCGCGGTCGCGAAGCGCCGGAAGCTCCAGCGTGACGACGTTCAGCCGAAAGTAAAGGTCCTCGCGGAACCGCTTCTCGCGGACCATCGCGGGAAGGTCCTGGTTGGTTGCGGCGAGCACTCGGGCATCGCTATGGATCGGGGCAGAGCCGCCGACCCGAACCAGGACTTTTTCTTCCAACACCCGGAGCAGCTTGGCCTGGCACGCCGAGCTGAGTTCGCCGATCTCGTCAAGGAACAGAGTGCCGGCGGCGGCGAGTTCGAACTTGCCGGCTCTGGCTTCGCGGGCGTCGGTGAAAGCTCCCTTCTCGTGCCCAAAGAGTTCACTCTCGGCGAGTGTATCGGGGATCGCCGCGCAATTGACGGCGACAAACGGCTGATCGCGGCGGCGGCTCGTGTAGTGGATTGATTGGGCGATGACCTCTTTACCGGTTCCGTTTTCTCCAAGCAGCAGGACGGCGAGATCGGTGTCGGCCACACGACCGATGATCGACCGCAGGGCCTCGATTGCCGGGCTATTGCCAATAATCTGAACGCGTTGGGCCGCCTGATCGGTGATTTGGCGGTTTGTCGAGAGAAGTCTTTGCCGGTCCCGGGCGTTTTCGAGGGGGATTGCCGCATGGCCGGCCAGTTCGATCAGGGCCTCCTGGTCGGCATCCGTGAAACTGCCTTCCCGCTTGTTGAGGATTTCAAAGACGCCGAGCAACTTTCCGGCGGCACTGCGCAGCGGTACGCAAAGAACGGTTCGCGTTTGGTACTTGAGCCGGGCATCCACATCGTGGTCAACGGCATCGGGGTCGGCGACGGCATCGGCGTGGGCGGGTTCACCCGTCTGGACAACTTGCCCGACCACGCCGCGGTCGTCCGGTACCCGCAATTCGCCGTCTTCGATGCCCAGGGCGGGACGCCCCACCAGCACGTGATTGGCCCGGTCCCAAAGGAAAATGCTCGCACGATCCGCCTGCAACAGCCGCGTAGCCGCTTCGGCCATCTGGCCCAACAAGGGTTCGACTTCAAGGGTCCGGTTCCATTGGTTGGCGATTTCAAGAATGGTTTCGAGCCGGCGGATGCGACGCTCCCGGTTCTGGCGCCGTCGGACGGCCGAAAGGGCCTGATGGACGACAGGGGCAAGGTGTTCGGCGTACTGCCCCGCCGTGCCCGGCTTCGACCCGGTTGCGTAGAGCAACAACAGTTCGCTCGAACCGCTCCTCGGAGCCAGCGGAACGGCAATCCAAGGACCATCAGTCACGGCCACTTCGCGATCGAGCACATCGGCCAGGAGGTCGAAAGGCAGGGAAGACCGGGTGCCCGTCTCCGACACAGCGCCCCAATGCCCGGCCTGTGCAGCCACAACCGCCGAATAATCTACTCCTGTGGCAGAGGCAATTGTCTGCAAGGCGCCCGCTAGAAAATGCTCCGGCGCGTCAGAGGAAACGGCGAAGTCGAGAATCTCGGCGGCGACGGGGATCAGTTCGGGAACGCCCGCGAGGAGTTCAAGAACATGATCGGGGTCTTGCTGACCGGAATTCAACATCGTTCTGTTGTCAAAGAGACATGCCTGAATAGTCAAATTGATAGCACTCTTGATGTATTCTAACGAGTTGACATCATTTTGACAACCGGATTGGGACGCGAATATCATCATCGCCCCCCACAATGGGCAGCTACCGGGGGACTTTTTCGGGGCCTTTTGAGGAATTGTGCAAAATTGAGACGGGGGAACGTCGCTTGACCAAAACGCATGACACTGCTACCCTTCTGGGTTTTACATAACATGGTTTCGGAGTTCGGCGCCGTGCCTTACAAGAGTATTGTCTGCGTAAAACAGGTCCCAGATACGGCCCATGTGACCGCTGACGCGATGAAGGAGGATGGGACCGTCAACCGGGGTGCGCTGCCTGCCATTTTCAACCCGGAAGACCTCCACGCGCTGGAAACGGCACTGCAAATCCGGGACGAGCACGGGGGCACGGTGACAGTTGTTACGATGGGGCCCCCGAAGGCGACGGAGGTCTTGCGGGCCTGCCTTTACCGCGGGGCGGATCGGGCCATTCTGTTGACCGACGTTCGGGCGGCGGCCAGCGACACCTTGGCAACCAGTTACATCCTTTCCCAGGCGGTGAAGACGATCGGCGACTACGACATGGTCTTTTGCGGCCGCCAGGCGATCGACGGCGACACGGCCCAGGTGGGGCCCCAATGTGCCGAGAAGCTGGGTATTCCGCAGATCACCTACCTGGAAGAGGTGGTCAAACTCGAAGGCCACACGATCCGAGTTCGGCGGAATATCGGCCACGGGTGGGAAATTGTCGAGGCGAAGCTTCCGGTCCTGCTGACGGTGATCGAAACGGCGAACGAGCCCCGACCCCCCGCCGCACGCCGAGTGATGCGGATGAAACATGCGAAGGCGCCGGCCGAGATGTCCGGCGAGGTCCGAGGCGAAATGCCCGACGCTTCCAATGAAGATCGCCAGGCGGAAACCGAGCGGCGGGCCGATGCCCTAAAACCACGCGGACTCTTGGTCGAGCAATGGGACCTCGACGATATCGGCGCCGACTTGGAACGGTGCGGTTTGGCCGGCTCCCCCACCAAGGTCCATCGCATCCAGGCGATCGTGCTCACCAAAGAGGGATATACCGAGGTGCCGGCCACCGACGAGGGCATCCGCGACCTCGTCCACGAACTGATCGAAGAGAGAACGTGGGGATAACAGAAAGTAGCAGGCACACTCCGTGTGCCGTAGCAATGAAGTTTGGTAGGCACCGATCGCTCACGATGAGAAGATGAGAAGATGTTGCTCGAACGAGCGGGAGCGGACGGCACACGGAGTGTGCCTGCTACCGTGGATGCCAGACGATAAGAGTCGAATATGATCGAACCAAACCGAAAGGGTGAAGTCTGGGTCTTTGCCGAGCAGGAAGACGGCGCCTTGCACGACGTCGCGCTGGAGTTGTGCGGGAAGGCCAGGCAACTGGCCGATCAGTTGGGGGTGAAGACCGGCGCGGTCTTGCCGGGAACCGGCGCCCGGACAGAGGCCGATAAGCTCATCGCCCACGGCATCGACAAGGTCTACCTCGTCGAGGATGAAAACCTGTCGCACTACCAGACCAACCCGTACGCCCAAGTCCTCTGCACTCTGATCGAAAAGCACCGGCCGCAGATCATCGTCACCGGGGCTACGTCGATCGGGCGCGACCTCGCGCCGCGGGTGGCCTCGAATCTCCGCGCGGGTTTGACTGCCGATTGTACCGACCTGGACATCCGGGACGTCACCGATCCCAAGACCAAAACAGAGCACAAAAATCTGCTGCTGCAAATCCGGCCGGCCTTCGGCGGAAACATCATCGCCACGATCGTCAACTTCGACCGGTGGCCGCAGATGGCCACCGTGCGCGAGGGCGTCATGCCCCTTTACGACGGCGACGGCTCGCGGACCGGCGAGGTGATCGAGGAAAAGATCGACGTCGATCCGGCCACCATGGCCTTGAAGCTGATACGGCGCCACATCGAGCCGCGAAAGGTAAATCTCAAGGGCGCCCGGGTGATCGTTGCCGGCGGCGGCGGCGTCGGCGGCCGAGACGGCTTCGAGTTGATCTACAAGTTGGCCGGCGCCGTCGGCGGCGCCGTCGGGGCCAGCCGGGCCGCCGTCGATAGCGGATTCATCGGCAAGGAACACCAGGTCGGCCAGACCGGCACCACCGTCCGCCCGGCCTTGTACATCGCCGTCGGCATCAGCGGCGCCATCCAGCACCGCGCCGGAATGCAGGAATCGGCCAAAATCATCGCAATCAACACCGACCCCGACGCACCCATTCTCTCGATCGCCCATTACGGCATCGTCGGCGACTTCAAGAAAATCATCCCCAAGATGATCAAGGCAATCAAGGAAAAGGCGTGAGGGGGAAATTGCGAATTATGAATAGCGAATTATGAATAGCGAGTTGCGAATTACGAGTTGCGAGTAGCAAGTACTGAGTACTGAGTACTGAGTACTCAGTACTGAGTCTGAGTACTGGGTGTCGAAAAGCCCCCGCACTGCGTGCGGGGGTTCATGTGTGCAGCAGGGGATACAACTCAACCGCCAACAAAACGCCATAGCCGCTTGCGGCTTCGCATCAAACACTTTCGTTGCTGCGAGCAAACATATCGGCAATTAACGATTTCCGGAGGTTCACGTGGCGAACTTCTTCTTCGATAACGAGGACATCCAGTTCCTCTTCGACCATATCGACCTGGCCGAGCTGGCCCGGCTCCAGGAAGACAACTTTGACGATACCGAACTGCGCCGAAGCGACTGGGCCCCGGCCGACGAGGCCGACGCCATCGACAACTACCGCCGGGTGCTCGAAATCATCGGCGAGGTCGCCGGAGACATGATCGCACCGAACGCCGAGCAGATCGACGAGGAAGGCAACTCGCTCAACGACGACGGCACCGTAACCCTACACCCGCTGGTGCGGAAAAACCTCGACCGGCTCACCCAGGCCGACATGATGGGGTTTACCCTGCCGCAAAAGTACGGCGGGCTGAACTGCCCAAACCTGATTTATACCATGGCAACCGAGATCGTCAGCCGGGCCGATTGCTCGCTGATGAACCTCTTCGGGCTCCAGGGAATCGCCGAGACGATCTACGCCTTCGCCGACGACGACATCAAGGACGAGTACCTCCCCCGCTTCGCACGCGGCGAGGTCACCGGCGCAATGGTACTGACCGAGCCCGACGCCGGCAGCGATCTTCAGGCAGTCCGGCTCCGCGCCGACCAGGACAGCGACGGCAACTGGCGGCTCAACGGCGTCAAGCGGTTCATCACCAACGGCTGCGGCGACGTCCTGCTCACCTTGGCCCGAAGCGAGCCGGAAATCGCCGACGGCCGCGGCCTGAGCCTCTTCATCTCCGAACGGTCCGACCGGATCCGCGTCCGCCACCTCGAGCACAAGCTGGGCATCCACGGCTCGCCCACCTGCGAGTTGGTCTACGACGACGCGCCCGCTCGGCTCATCGGCGAGCGCCAGCGGGGCCTGATTACCTACGTCCTGGCCCTGATGAACGGCGCCCGGGTGGGTATCGCCGCCCAGTCGCTCGGCGTGGCCGAGGCCGCCTTCCGCCTCGCCCGGACCTACGCCCACACCCGCCACCAGTTCGGCGGGCCCATCGAGCGGCTCCCTGCCGTCGCCGAAATGGTCACCGACATGTCGATCGACCTCCAGGCGGCCCGGGCATTGACCTACGAGACTTCCCGCGTCTGCGACCATGAAAACAACAACCTCCGTGTAATGGAATGGACGCCCGACCTCGACCCGGCCGAGAAGAAACGCCGCAAAAAGCTCTCCCGGGCGCTGAAACGCCTCAACGGCATGCTCACGCCCATGTGCAAGTACTACGCCTCCGAAATCGCATGCTCCGTCGCCGACCGCACCATCCAGGTCCTCGGCGGCTCCGGATACATGAAGGACTACCCGGCCGAACGCTACCTCCGCGACGCCCGAATCACCACCATCTACGAAGGGACCAGCCAGTTACAGCTCGTCGCGGCCGTCCGCGGCGTCTCGTCCGGGTCCTTCGAGACCTGGACCGCCGACTACGATGAAAAGCAGTACAACGATCCCGAGCTCGGCGCCCTGCACGAGAAGCTCGTCGAGGCCAAGCGCCAAATCCTGGAGGCGGTCGCGTTCATCAAGGAGCAAGGCGGCTCCTACCTCGATCTCTCCGGCCGTCGGCTCGTCGACTCGGCCATTTCGGTAATCGTCGGCCATCTCTTCCTCGGCCAGGCGGCCGTCGACGACCGCAAGAAAAAGGTCGTCCGCCGCTTCATCACCCGCGAGCTGCCTGTCATCCGCATGAACTGCGACCTGATCCAAACCGGCGACACAACAGTGATGGACGACTACGCCGCCCTGGCCGGCCCGGTCCCGGTCGAGGAGTAGGAACCGGGAGCAGTAAAGGTTGCCTGGCTGGGAGAAAGGAACTCGCCACGCAAACTCGGACAGAACCCCCGACAGAACAGCAAAGGAGCCTTGCGATGCGAAAGCCCACGATCGCAAATACACTCTTCGTCGCCACTATGCTAAACTGTTTGACTACCGCCGTTGCTCAGCACGCAGCGGCCGAAGCAGCGGAGACCGTCGAGATTGTTCCCGTGAAGGCAATGCCTTTTGAACTCAAGGACGTTCGGCTTCTGGACGGTCCCTTCAAACACGCCATGGACCTGAGCAGGGAATCGCTTTTGCGCTACGAGCCGGACAAGCTGCTGGCAAAGTACCGGATCGAGGCCGGTCTGGAGCCCAAAGAGAAGCACTACGGGGGATGGGAGTCGAGGTCGGTTGCCGGTTTCAGTCTCGGCCATTACCTCAGCGCCTGCGCGTTGATCTACGCCGCCACCGGCGACGAACAATTCAAGGAGCGGGCGGACTACATCGTCGATCAACTGGCCGAGTGCCAAAAGGCCGACGGCGACGGCTACGTGGGGGCCCCCCCGGGGGCCAAAAAGATCTTCGAGGAACAGATCGCCAAGGGCCACATCACCTCGAAGGGATTCGGCCTGAACGGCCTCTGGGTCCCGCTCTACACCCAGCACAAGATGATGGCCGGCCTGCGCGATGCCTACCGCCTCTGCGGCAACAAGAAGGCCCTCCAGGTCGCCAAGGGTTACGCCGACTGGCTCGAAAAAACCTTCGCCGACCTCAACGAGGAGCAGATGCAGAAGATTCTCGCCTGCGAACACGGCGGCATCAACGAGGTGCTGGCCGATCTGTACGGCGATACCGGCGACAAACGGTACCTGGCGCTGTCGCGCCGGCTGCACCACAAGAAAGTGCTCGACCCGCTGACAAATGGGGTCGATTGCCTGCCGGGCATGCACGCCAACACGCAGATTCCCAAGCTCGTCGGTTTGGCGCGGCGTTACGAATTGACCGGCGACGAGAAAGACAAAGCCGCCGCCGAGTTCTTCTGGGACCGCGTCGCAAATCATCATTCCTACGTAACGGGCGGGGACGGCTTCAATGAGCATTTCGGACCCCCCGACAAGCTCAACGACCGCCTCGGCCCCAACACCACCGAAACCTGTAACGTCTACAACATGCTCAAGCTCAGTCGGCACCTGTTCCAATGGGATGCCTCGCCGGCGGTGGCCGATTTCTACGAACGGGCGCTCTACAACCATATCCTGTCGTCGCAGCATCCCAAGGACGGGCGGGTAATCTACAATCTGACGCTCGAGATGGGCGGGTTCAAGCGATACCAGAACCCGTTCGGGTTCACCTGCTGCGTGGGCACGGGCATGGAGAATCACACGAAATACGGCCGGTGCATCTACTTCCACGACGAAGACGGCCTGTGGGTCAACTTGTTCGTCCCTTCCGAGCTAACCTGGAAGGAAAAGGGGGTCTCGCTGCGGCAGGAAACCCGGTTCCCGGATGAGGAAACAACCAGGTTGCACTTCACGTGCAAGAAGCCGGTCGAACTGGCCTTGCGCATCCGCTGGCCCTATTGGGTAGAGGAAGGAATGGAGGTCAAGGTGAACGGCGAGCCGGTGAAGATTGAGGGGAAACCGTCGAGCTACGTCGAGGTCCGCCGCAAGTGGAAGACCGGTGACGTCGTCGAAGTCCGCTTGCCGATGACCGTGCGGCTGGAGACCATGCCCGACAACACCAACCGCGTGGCGATCATGCACGGTCCGCTGGTCCTGGCCGGCGATCTCGGGCCGGTCAACGACCCGAAGGCCAATTCGCCCGACTTCGTGCCGGTCATGGTCACCGAAGGGCGCCCGGCGCCCGAGTGGGTCAAAGCCGTCGAGGGCAAGCCGAACACCTTTCGCACCGTCGGTGTAGGCCGACCGCGTGACGTGGATCTGATCCCCTTCTTTCGCATGCACGACCGGCGATACAGCATCTTCTGGGACGTCTTCACGAAGAAGCAGTGGGAAGAGAAACAGACCGAGCACAAGGCCGAAATCAAACGCCAAAAGAAGCTAGAGGCGCGAACCGTCGATTTCGTTCAGCCGGGTGAGATGCAACCCGAACGCGACCACAACATGCAGGGCGAGCGAACCGGCGCCGGGCGCCATCGCGATCGCCCCTGGCGCCACGCCATGGGCGGAGGCTGGTTTTCGTTCGACATGAAGGTGACGCCCGAGAGGCCGGTCATCCTCCGCGCGACCTACTGGGGCGACGAAAACATCCAGCGTAATTTCGACGTGCTTGTCGACGACAAGAAGATCGCCACCCAAAAACTCCTGCACAACGAGCCCGGCAAGTTCTTCGACGTCGAGTACGAAGTGCCGGTCGAATTGACGCGAGACAAGAAGAAAGTCACGGTAAAGCTCCAGGCCCATCCCGGCGGCATGGCCGGCGGCCTGTTCGGCCTGCGCGTCGTTCGAACCGGTGAGCAGGAGTAAGGTTCGTAGAGGTTCATAGGGTGGGACAAGCGAAGCGCCGGCCCACCGCCGCTTTCCATGTAGGACGGATTGTCAATCCGTCCAGGTTCCGGTGTCTATGGTTGGTGGATTGGAAGTTGAAGTTTGAAGTTTACGGTTTGACGTTCTCTTTAGACGGATTACCAGCCGCCGACGGTAGCTACGGTCGCCAGACCGTGGATGTCCGCGTTGCCCACGGTCTGGCGACCGTGGCTACCGAAGTTATTTGTGCGTTACGGCGGCTGCCGGCTTGGCTTTCCGGGGAACAGAGAGCCCGGGCGCGGACAGGGAAGAGTCGTTTGGCGTTCGCGGAAAGATCGACTTCCGCCGGCTCTACGCCATGGCCCTCGACCGCTGGCTCGGAATCGACAGCGAAGCCGTCCTTGGCAAGAAGTACGACCCGGTCGAGGCACTTCAGGTCTGAAGAGTTAACGACGTGCTGACTCGATTCTTATAGCCATTCTTTCGGCGACATTCGTTTCAACCGGAAGAAGGGTATCCGGATGGTATGAGTTGGCCAGCCGCTACATGTCACCTTTTTTTGGGCGTTTTGCCGTGGAGAATCCGAAGAAATATCTCTTGACATTTTTCCTCTAAACTCCTGATAATAAAATAGTTGTTGCCCTTTTCACTCCAGTGACGGTTGCCAGGCCAGAGATGTGTGGCGTGTGCAGCCCCCCCCCAAGGTCGTCTGTTTTGGGAATCTTTTCAGGAGGATTTCAAATGAGGAATCGTGTCCATCGTCTTCGATCGCCGTCTGTCGCGAAGGGCCTTGCCGACAACCGGTGCGCCCGTCCCAAAGCTCGTCGATTGAAGCTCGAACCGCTCGAAGACCGGCGGCTGTTGTCCGTCGGACCGTTCATGGTCAAGGACATTAACCCCGGAGCGGGATTTGGGCAACCCTACGAAATGACGGACGTTGACGGGACGGTCTATTTTCGCGCCAACGACGGCACTACCGGCGTTGAACTCTGGAAGAGCGACGGCACTGCTGCGGGGACCGTCCTGGTCAAGGACATCTATCCCGGAAGCGCCGACTCGGTTCCGGTCAATCTGGCCGACGTCAACGGGACGCTCTATTTTGCGGCCAACGACGGCACCAACGGCGTTGAACTCTGGACGAGCAACGGAACCGCGGCGGGAACCGTCCTTGTTAAGAACATCAATCCCGGCAGCGCCGACTCGGTTGTAGTAGACCCCAATCGAAACACCTTTGCAGACGTCAACGGAACGTTCTATTTTACGGCCGACGACGGCACCAATGGTGCTGAACTCTGGAGGAGCGATGGGACAGCGGCGGGGACCTTCATGGTCAAGGACATTTGTCCCGGCGGCACGGGCTCGAATCCCTGGTATCTGACGAACGTGGGCGGCACGCTCTTCTTCAGAGCCGACGACGGGACCAACGGCACGGAACTCTGGAAGAGCGACGGGTCCGCGGCAGGGACCGTCATGGTCAAGGATATCCAACTCGGCGCCGGCGACGCGAACCCCGCCTCCCTGACGGACGTCAACGGGACGCTTTTCTTCGGGGCCAATCTGACAACCTACGGCAGCGAACTCTGGAAGAGCGACGGGACCGAATCGGGGACCGTTATGGTTAAGGACATCAACCCTAATATGAACAGTTCGGGCCCCTATTACCCGGCGAACGTCAACGGAACACTCTATTTTGGGGCCAACGACGGGACCAACGGCCTTGAACTCTGGAAGAGCGACGGGACCGAGGCCGGAACCGTCATGGTCAAGAATATCAGTCCTGGCAGCGGTAACTCGAACCCCGAGCATCTAACGAACGTCAACGGGACGCTCTACTTTCGTGCCGACGACGGCACCAACGGCATCGAACTCTGGAAGAGCGACGGGACAGCAGGAGGAACGGTTCTAGTCAAGGACATTTGGGCAGGCAGCAACCATTCGACGCCCTTTTATCTTACGGGCGTCAATGGGATACTGTATTTTACGGCTGCTGCCGACGGTAGCTATGGGGACCTCTGGAAGAGCGACGGAACCGAGGCGGGAACCGTCATGGTTGCCAGTTTCACCAGCGCCGTTGACGAGCTAACGAATGTTGACGGGACACTGTATTTCAAAGCGAATGACGGGAGCCACGGCCCCGAATTGTGGGCGATTCTCGACCAGGACGCCGACTTTGGCGATGCCCCGGACAGTTACGGCACTCTGCTGGCCAACGACGGCGCGTGGCACACGATTGTCCCCGGGTACTGCTTGGGAAGTTTTATCGACGCCGAGCCCGACGGTCAGCCGGACCCGACGGCCCTGGGCGACGACGACAACGGGATCGACGACGCGGACGGCGTGACGCTCGACAGCCCGATTGTGCCCGGCCAGACGGCCTGGTTCTCCGTTTACGTGACGGACGACTCGGCTTTGGGCGCGGTGCTCAACGCCTGGATCGACCTGGACCATAGCGGCACGTGGGACGCCGGCGAGCAGATCCTCGTCAACCAGCCGGCCGTGGCCGGGTCCAACGAGTTCTCCGTGCCGGTGCCCGCCCTGGCGCTCACGGGGCCGACCTGCGCCCGCTTCCGCTTGAACTCGGTTAGCGGCCTGGGACCCGGCGGCGCGGCCGACGACGGGGAGGTCGAGGACTACATCGTGGAGGTCGTCGAGGCCGGCTTGGATAGTACGATCCACGGCCAGAAATGGGACGATTTGAACGGCAACGGCCAACGGGATTTGGACGAGCCAGGGCTGGATGGAGTAACCGTAAACCTGCTTGATGCCAACTCACTCGCACTGATCGACACCTGTGTGACGACAAGCGTGGACTACGATGGGACGCCCGGCATTGACGCCTTCACGGAGCAAGGGCTTTACAAGTTCGAGAACGTGCCGGTGGGCAAATACCGGATCGTGGAGGTCCCGGGCGGCCGGACCCAGACTTTTCCGCCCGAAGATCTGAGCTACGGGATCACGATATCGGAAAACGGCCAGCAGGTGGGTTACTGGCCGGCTGAAGCGCCCGTTTCGGCCGGGCCCGGCCCTGATTGGGTGGGCGCATCGAGTGCCGGTAATGACGAGTTCTTCAGCGTTATGCAGGTGATGCTCGACTTGCCCAGCCCCACGTTCGACGGCGTTCCGGACGAAGTGCTCTACCTGGCGGGCGACACGCTGATCGCCCGCGGAGCCCCCAGCGGCGATCCGGCCGTAGTAAATACCGAGATCGTCGAGATGGAACTGCTCAGCGAGAGCGCCACGTTGGGGCGGGTGACTGTCTATGCCGGGGACGGCGTGGCGGACCTGGCCAACAGCGGCGAGTTGTACAGCGAAGGCGGGATCACGCAACTCTCCTCGGATCCCCCCTATCCGGCAGAAAGCTTCTTCGATGTCTTCATCGAGGTGGAATTGCCGGACGCGGGATTGCGGCTGTGGAGCGGATCGGCAATCCACCTGGATAGCGAGATTCTGCAGCACCCGCACTACGGCGCGATGTATGAGTTTAGTAGCGCCCCGGTCCCCCTGTATGATACGCTCGGTCAGGAACAGGCGCGTGTGTTGGATGCCACATTTGTTCCAGTCTCTGGCCCGGACTTCGGCAACTTCGTCACACCGAGTCCGACGCAGATCATTGACGACGGGGACGCCGGCTTCGGAACGACCGGGGACTGGTATCCGTATTCCGGTCTGGGGTCCGGAGGCGACCTTCATTACAGCTTTGTGGGCGACGGATCGGACACGGCCTCCTGGAGTTTCATCGTCGTCCCGGGGCAGTATCAAGTGGCCGCGACCTGGTCCGAGCACACGAACCGGGCAACCAACGCGCCTTACGAA
>Ga0180432_10004133_pt1 | contig 20112 bp, 16 predicted proteins | sample SS_ome_10_FD_132414 | JGI IMG/M metagenome (GOLD analysis project Ga0180432, IMG submission 132414) | Hypersaline lake sediment archaeal communities from the Salton Sea, California, USA - SS_1_MS_2 metaG | ecosystem: Environmental > Aquatic > Non-marine Saline and Alkaline > Hypersaline >...
GAACTCCCTGTCTTTGCCGGGAAAGGCTTTGAACTTGATCGGGGCATAATCGCTCATCCAGGATTCTTCCTCGACCTCGACGCGATAGCGTCCTTGCATCGAGATGGGGATATGGATGCCCAGAGAAGGCCTGATGATTTCGCCTTCGACGACGGTAAGTCCGGTGGGGGCAATTGTGAGTGTGACTTGGTCATCGATGAGCTTGCTGGGGGGCAACACGTTGGCCGTGACCATAATGGGCTCATTCTGGGCACGATTGAGCTGGTCGGCTGTCAGGGCCACGCGAGCCTGGGGCGGTGTGGTGCCGGCGACCACATAGGCGGCAAGCTTGCCACTTTTGGGTTGGAGGATCTTGGCGGGCAAGGTGACGTTGGAAGGGGCGGCTCCATAGACTTTGATGTCGAGTTCGGCTCGCTGGAGCTTGAAAATGCGTAGGGTCAGCTCAGCGGGTTCGGTCTCGGCAATCGTCAGGTATCCCTGTCGGCCTTCGAGCATGAGCTTTTCTTCCATGACGGCAGCAACTTGAAAGGTGTAGTCGATGGGTTCGTTGCCGGCGCTGTCGACATCCACGAGCTTGGTGACGTCGATGGGCAGGACGCGGGGTTTTGCCCGGCCTTCTTCCAGGTCTCGGATGGGACCGGTGGGCCCTTCCACGGCCAACTTGATGTTGGGTGCGTCGGGGGCCGGTACACTCTGCTCGTCCAGATAGGTCACGAAGAGATCATCGCGCGGCTGGGCCAGCTCGAGCTTAACCGTGGTGTCGGTTGACTTGATGACCTTGCGTTCGGCAAAGACCCATATCAGGCTGCTCAGAACGATCACCAGCAGGGCCGTGTTAATCTTGGGCATCATCGCTGGGTCAACTCCTTGTTCGAGGGCGACATGTTCTCTGCCTGGGCGGTGTTCTCGACGGCCTTTGGCTCGGCAGTGGTGGCCCTATCGTCGTCCGAGACGCTCTGGGTAGTCGCCGCCTGGGCTGCTTTAGGCGGGTTTTGTGCCGTTGCGTCATGCTTTTTCGCATCTTCGCCAGATTGCTTTTGAGCCGGACGCCGGTTTGCCAGGGGCATCATCAAGTCGAGCAACTGCCGACGCAACTGCTCGAGCGTCAGGAATCGCGTCAGTTTGCCGTTGACCGCCAAGCCAATGGTGCCAGTTTCCTCGCTGACGACGACGATCACCGCGTCGGTGGTGCTGGATAGGCCTATCGCTGCGCGGTGGCGCGAGCCCAGCAGTCGATCGTACTCGCCGTGTTCGGCCAGTGGGAACTGCACCCCCGCGGCCGTCGCGCGGCCCTGGCGAATCACCACGCCCATGTCGTGCAGCGGCGTGCCGGGCCAGAATATCGTGTGCAGCAGCTCTACCGACACTTCGCTATCGAGTTGTGTGCCGCCTGCGACGAGATCGGCCAGGCCCACCTCGCGTTCAAAGGCAATCAGCGCTCCGATTTGCGTGCGGCTTAAGACCGCCACGGTGTCGACCACGTGCTCGATGACCTGGACCATTTCGGGCTCGGCCGTACGGGAAAAGCGTGTGCCCCCCAGGCGCATCAGGCCACGCCTGAGTTCTGGCTGAAATGCGATGGCGGCCACCGCCAGCACCCCCACCAGGAAATACTGAAACAGGTAGACGATGCGTTCGAGGGCGAGCTTTTCGGTGAAGAAGCTGACCAGCAAGAAGCCCACGACGAGAATGACGATACCCTGAAAGAGTTTTTCGCCGCCGGTGCCCCTCAAGAAGCGAATTACTGAATAGACGACCAGCCCAATGAGCAGCAGCTCAAGGAACGCCGTCCAGCCGTAGGCGCTGAAGACGTAGCCGACGTAGCTGGTTATCCTGTTGAACATGTCAATTCCCGTCGAATTCGTCGCCGCGGAACGTCTGGCCCAGGTAGGTTTGCCGCACGGTCGGGTTTCGGACCAACTCTCCCGGCGGGCCGTACGCCAACACTTGCCCCTCATTAATGATATACGCCTGATTGACCACTTCGAGTGTACGTTCCACGTTATGGTCCGTTATCAGAATACTGATGCCCTTTTCCTGGAGTCGGCGTATCTCGCGCTGTAAGTCCTCCACGGCAATGGGGTCCACGCCGCTGAACGGCTCGTCCAGCAGGATCAGCGACGGGTTGGTCACCAGGGCCCGGGCGATCTCGAGCTTGCGTCGTTCGCCTCCGCTGAGCACTCGGGCGTGCTGCTTGCGGACTTTCGTCAGGCCGAACTGGTCGATCAACTCGTCGGCCCGGCGGCGACGGTCGCGCCGGGTCAGGCTCATGGTTTCCAGAATGGCCAGCAGGTTCTGCTCAACGGTGAGTCGCTGAAAGACGCTGGGCTCCTGCGACAGATAGCCCATGCCGTGTCGGGCCCTCTGATACATCGGCATATGGGTCACGGGACGCCCCTCAAAGACGACTTTTCCCTCGTCTGGCGAGATCATGCCGACGGTCATGCGAAACGTGGTGGTTTTGCCCGCTCCGTTACGACCGAGCAGGCCCACGATCTCGCGTTCGTGCACCACGATGCAGATTTTGTTTACCACTACCCGGCCCGAGTAACGTTTGACCAGGTCCTGAGTCTCAAGTAACACCATATCCATGGCGGTCATCCACTAAGGGTAACTACATATAGGGTTTATGCGTCCGGTGCGTCCAGTCTACCATTATCGAGGTGGTCTTTGAAGCCCATTCTTGCGGCCCGTGAGCCTGTCTGCCCTGCGGCTCTTTTGGCAATGCCCCGGCCACAACGGTCCAGCCGCTCCCCTGTAATATTGTTAGATTCGCCGATTTTGTTCGCGTTGCTGCGTTGAGCTTTCGGCTGACCGGTAAAAAAAAACCCGATTCACCACGCGGGGCAAAATCGGGTAGATTCAACTCAATCGGGCCAGCTCTTTCGCGGCAAACCACTTACCCCTTGGCGATCTCCGTGATCTCTACCTCGATGTATTTCTGTCGATGCCCGATGCGGCGCTGGCTGTCTTTGCGACGCTTGAAGTGAAGCGGGTAGAGCTTGGGCCCTGCCGCCGAGCCGCTGATCTTGCCGGTTACCTTGGCACCGGCCACCACGGGCTGGCCCACCAGCGTCGTCTCGTCGTCGCGGTAGAAGAGCACCCGATCAAACTCCAGCGTCTCCTGCCCTTCGGACAGCTCACGAACCTCGACGCACACGTTCTTGCCGGGCTCAACCTTATACTGCTTGCCACCGTCTTCGATAATCGCGTACACTGCAAGTACCTCTGTTAGTTAGAGTTATTCTTCAAAGTCCCGTATTATTGTCTTTGGGCTCGATATATCAAGCGCAAAATCCGCAACATGGTCGCTCGTGTTGTAAACTCTTCTCTGATAAAGGTTTGCATTTTGTTGTCGCTGGTAAAAACACTTGTTGCGGTCGACCGGCGGCGCAGACGAACCCGACAGGAGCACGGTCTAATGGGCAATTCAGAGCCGCTACAAGGTTCGATTGCGCCTTGCCTGGCCCGTACCGAGCTGTTATGGTCATGCCCGTAACGACCGTCCCATGAGGTCTCTGTGCTGGGCGGCAGTGTCTATTGGCCCGGCACGAGCCGGCCGGTCTATTGTCGCAACTCAACTTATGCACCTGGAGGTTGGCCTGATGTTCTTCACTTTGCTGGCCCAAAGCAGCCCCTTTGTCGCCTGGGACTGGATCGGTATCGCCGCATATTTCGCCATTCTGCTCGTCGTGGTCGTCTGGGCCATCGCCCAGAAGCAGCGAGACACGGCCGATTACTTCCTGGCGGGTCGTCACATGGGCTGGTTCGTCATTGGCGGCTCGCTCTTTGCTTCCAACGTCGGTTCCGAGCACGTCGTGGGCCTGGCCGGCTCGGGCGCTACCAGCGGGGTCGCCATGGCCCATTACGAACTGCACGCCTGGCTGTTGCTGGTGCTTGGCTGGGTCTTTGTGCCCTTCTACGCCCGCAGCGGCGTCTTTACTATGCCCGAATTCCTGGAGAAACGCTACAGCCCCGCCTCACGCTGGGTGCTTTCGCTTATCTCGCTGATCGCCTACGTTTTCACTAAGGTCTCGGTGGCCCTGTTCGCGGCGGGCATTGTCTTCAAAGCCCTTTTTCCCGAGCCGCTCGTGGCGGGTCTGGACAATTTTTGGCTCGGTGCCCTAGGCATCGTCGTACTGACGGGCCTCTACACTGTCCTGGGCGGGCTGCGCACGGTCGTCTATACCGATGCCATTCAGGCGGTCGTTCTTATTGTCGGCTCCGCGGTCGTGGCCATTATCGGTCTGAGCAAACTGGGCGGTTGGGACAACTTCCGCTCCATCTGCGGCTCCGAATACTTCAACCTGTGGAAACCCTACAACGACCCCGATTTCCCCTGGCCCGGCATGCTATTCTGTGCCCCGATCGTGGGCTTGTGGTACTGGTGCACCGACCAGTACATCGTCCAGCGCACCCTCTCAGCCCGCGACGAGACGCAGGCCCGCCGAGGCTGCATCTTCGCTTCTTACCTCAAACTTACCCCTGTGTTCATCTTTATCATCCCCGGCATGATGGCCTACGCCCTGGCCCAGTCGGGCAAGCTGGATCTGCCCGCCGGCGACCAGGCGTTTCCGACCCTGGTGCGCTCCCTGCTGCCTGCGGGTCTTCGCGGTGTTGTCGTGGCCGGGCTGCTCGCCGCCCTGATGAGCTCGCTTTCGTCGGTCTTTAACTCCTGCTCCACCCTTTTCACCGTCGACATTTACGAAAAAATACGCCCCAACGCCTCCCAACGCCACCTTGTCACCGTCGGCCGTATCGCCACCGGCGTGGTCGTCCTGCTGGGCATCCTCTGGATTCCCTTCATGAAATACATCTCCGTCGGCCTCTACCAGTACCTCCAGAGCGTCCAGGCCTACATCGCTCCGCCCATTGCCGCGGTCTTTCTTCTGGGCCTCTTCGCCAAACGGATTAACGCCGCCGGCTGCCTTACCGGTCTGATCGTCGGCTTCCTGCTGGGCATGGGCCGACTGGCCGCTGAACTCGCCAAGGATCACTTGGTGGGTGTCCCTGTTCTCTACCAGTTCGCCGCCATGAACTTTCTCTATGTCTCGGTGCTCATCTTCGTTGTCATTGTCATCCTGATCGTCCTGGTCAGTCTGTTCACCCGCCCGCCCGCACCGGAAAAAATCGAGGGCCTCACCTACGCCACCGCTACCGCCTCCGACCGCGCCGCCAGTCGTGCCAGTTGGAACAAGACCGACGTGATACACACCGGCATCGTCCTGGCCATCATCCTGGCCGTCTATCTCTACTTCCGCGGCTGATGGTCGTGACATTTACCTTCCCTTAAAACCGACTACATATTATACTATCACGTGAGGTGGACCTTCTGGTCCGCGCTTTCGCTGCAGTTTTGCATCTGGACTGACCCCGCGGCAGCTTTCTCTTATCCAGCGAGGTTTGTACCATGGTCGATTTTGCCTGTACGTATTGTGGCCAGGCCCTTCAGGCCGACGAAGCACAACGTGGCCAGCGCATCGAATGCACCGCCTGCAAACACCGTGTGATTGTCCCGCGTGCCGTTGTTGCTCCCAATGGCCCGGATGATTCCGCCGCTGGACGGTCCGCCATGGGGGTCTGTCCCAACTGTCTCGAACCCGTCCCCGCCCGCGCCATGCGCTGCAGCGCCTGCGGCAAACGCTTTTTCGATCCCAACGCCCAGCCCTCCATTTTCACCGACGACCCGTCCGCTTCTGTCGGGCCACCAGCTGCCAACACCGATCAAGCCGCTGCCGGGCCGCCCCAAAGCACTACCGCTTCTTCCGTGTCGCTTGGGTCCAATGCTGCGGAGGAAGCAGCCCCCGACGCCGGTGCCGCTATCGCGTTTGTCTGCACCAAGTGTAAACACCCCCTCTCGGCCTCTGCCTCACTCGCCGGCCAGGCCGTCCGTTGTCCCAACTGTGGCCTGCACGAGCGTGTCCCCAAAAAGCGATTCTCCCTCCGCCGCCACAAACACTGACGCTAAGGTCAGGATGACAGTTTTGCGTACCGACCTTAAGCACGGCCTGTTACCTGTTGTGCCTTTCGCCGACGTTTCCAGTCCTGATAGGCGCCTGCCTGGCGAGGCATAAGACTGCTCAAGAATGTCGTCACGCGAAAATAGGGCGTAAACAGTCGCTTATACCGTCGCAATAGCGCGCGAATATCACTACCACGCCCCTCGTGCAGCAGTCGGTCGATCCAATAGCCTATCATTCCCACGGCACAGGGCCCAAACGCCTCCAATTGGCCATGCTCCTCCGCCAGCACCAGGTGACGGTCGATCAACAGGCACACATACTCGAGCTCTGCCGGCCGTCGCAACAGACTCTCTTGCTGGTCCACGTAATACCGCGCCAAAGGCTCCGCCAAATACCCGATTCGCTCGTGCCGATATGCGATGCGAAACCACAGCTCCATGTCCTCGGTCCGCTTCTGTTGCAGATTGAAGAGCCCCACCTCGTCGAAGACGTCCCGCCGAATGAGCATCGTGTCCACACAGCCGTTGACGTGTTGCAGGTATGCCCCGAAGTAGCTCTCATGATACTCGCGCCCGCCTAAGACCTGTCGCGCCCGTGCCGGATCGATGTCCACCACCCCCGGATCGTCCTGGCTCAGGCAGCGACAGAAGTTGCCGCTCGTCCAGGCCAGGTCCGGATGACGTGTCAAGTGCTCGACCTGCCGTTCCAGCTTACTCGGTAGCCATTCATCATCGGCGTCGAGAAAGGCGATCCAGTTTCCCCTTGCCGCTTTGATGCCACTATTGCGTGCCCCGGGCAAGCCCGTGTTGGCCTGGGAGAGGCACCGGACCGCGGGGTAGCGTTTGGCAATCTCGGCGGTTTCGTCCGTCGAGCCGTCGTCCACCAGGATGATCTCGTCGGCCTTGCGCGTCTGGGCCATCAGGCTATCCAGCGTACGTGCCAACGTGGTTGCGGCGTTGTAGGCCGGCACGATCACACTGACACGAATTTCTGCATTCTCCGCCCGCTCCGTCATTCGTGCTGCTCCTGCGAAGACACCTTGCCCTCGGCCGAAACCGTCTCAACCGCCGCTGTACCGCGGCCCTTGCGCTGGCGACCTCCCAGCTGCCGGTGCACTTTCTTGGCCGCTGCCGTGAGGGCTAACACCACCGACGCTGTGCGAGGCCACGACGCTCGCAAACGCATCTCCGTGCGAAACCGCCACGGTAGCAAGTCGGCAAATTTCCTGAGCAGCTCACCCAGTTCGTCCCGCCGCGTCTGACGCGCCAGCGCCGTCATGAGCACTTGCAGCATCCGCGACGCACAGACGCCAAACGCCTGGCCGAAACCGCTCTCCTGCGCCAGTGGCAGGTGCCGTTCGATCAGATCGCCCAGCACCTCCGGGTCACGCCCGCCCAGGACTTTGCTAATGCTCGCCGGCGTGCTCAGATGGTATATCGCCAAAGGCTCGGGCCAGTACCCGATCCGCGGCGAACGATATGCCAGGCGAAACCACAAGTCTGTATCCTGCGCTCGGCCCATGTTCTCGGCGAAAAGCCCCGCCTCGACCAGCAAACGCCGCCGCACCACGATCGTGCTCGTCCACGCGTAAAACCCAGCCGCGTAGGCCTCGAAGTAGGTCGCGAAATAGGCCCCCTCGCTCAGCAACACTCGTGCTCGCTCAGCCTGCCGCGCGACTTGCAAGGGCTCACCCTGGCGTGCCTCGAAGAAATTGCTGCACGTCCAGTCCAGCCCCTCATGATCAGCCAACTGCTCCATCTGTCGCGCCAGCTTCTCCGGCAGCCATTCGTCATCCGCATCCAGAAAGGCAACCCACTCGCTTCGGGCCTCACGCACGCCGCGATTCCGCGCCGCCCCGGCCCCCGCGTTCTCCTGCACAATTACCCGCACCTGCTCGCCGCAGGCCTGTGCTGCTGTGGCCGTTGCGTCCGACGAGCCGTCGTCCACGACGATAATCTCATCGGCCGGGCGACTCTGGGCCAGTACGCTCTCGATCGCCCGGCCCACATGCGCCTCGGCATTATAAGCCGGGATCACCACGCTGACGCCCCTGACGCCACCCTGGCCCCCATGGCTGCTTTCCGAGCTTCCCATCATAACCCTTTACCTGTTATTACTAACGCATCGATCGGCCAATCCCGCTCCTTCATAATATCGGACCTCGCCCGCCAAAGCCGCAATTTTGGATGACCCGACGGGGCCTCCCCGGACGCGCCCACGCTTGAGTAACGCTAGACTGTCGGCCTCCGTTGGTGTCGCCCGTAAAGCTAAATATCTGTCCTGTAAATGATTACGACTGTTCTTCCATACTAGACGCCGCGACACGCCCGGTCAACACTTACTCCGGCCCCTCTGCCAGCCTGCCCAACCCGGCCCAATCCGCCTCTGGCCCTCCAAACCTCCATCTGGCTACCCCTTGCACCTCCTGCTATAATCGTGCCGGAAGCGACGTTAACCAACTGCCAAGCCTCCTATGCCAACACATGAGGACTACGACATGAAGATACCATTTACCCCCCTCTTGGCCTGGTGCCTTGCCGTCGCCGCCTTGGGTGCCACCGGCTGCTCCGACGCCATTAACACCGCGAGCTTTGCCCGTGCCGACCTGGCCCGGATCGACTACGATACCGCCCTGACCGCCGCGCAACAGGTTATGCACAGCCGCTTCGCCTCCGTCACGGTCGATCCCGACGCCTCTACGGTGGAGTCTCGGCCCACCTTCTTCCACCAGAAAGACAGTCTTACAGGCCAAAACACCTATCGTCGCCATGCCCGCATCCTTCTGCTGCGCCAAGAGGGCCGACTCTGGGCCTTCGTGCAGGCGCCTGTCGAACGACTCGACACCTCCGTCTACCGCCAGTTCCACTCATCCAGCGGTCGGGCCGACTACGACTACCCCACTCCCGCCGAAAGCGGCGACCTTGCCTCAGCCCAGCAGCGCCAGGTCTGGACACGCGTCCGTCGCGACCACCAACTGGAAAAAGAAATTATCGACCTGCTCCTGAGCAAGCTGCAAATCTCTCCTCATCCCTGATAGCCCTTGCCCGCCCTGCTTTGCCGCCTCGTTTGCCGCCCTGCCCAGGCGTTGGCCCCTTCTCCATCTATCGTTAAAGCTAATCGCCCGTTCTGGTCGATACTCTCCACATGGCTTATAGGACCTTTGGTGCGTCCGACGGAAATTTTGCCTGTTTTTGCTTACCTGTGTCTTTGTTGAGGCCGATAAAACCTGCAGAGCCTGGCTCGGTATCATCGCCAATTGAACGCCGGCCGAGATCTTCGGGCTCTCAAGGAATTCGGCTTATGCAACGAAGATTAAAGGTAAAGGCCCCGAGGGTTTCGGATGACCCCCGCGGGTTCGATGAAATTTTGTGTTCCTGGCTGCCAGGCTGGAGGCCGTTGTGCGCTGGAAACCCCTGCTCAAGAATGCGACGCTCGCGTTCTCCGGGAACGACTTACGTGAGACATCACTACCTGCATACAACATGGCTGGCGATTGGCATGATCGCGACACTGGTACTGCTCAGCGGCTGCGCCCAGTTGCCCTCTCAGCAACAGGCTGACCCGGGCCCCAGCCATGTGCAAATGGACATCTACGGCGACCTTCGCGGCTTGGAGACCGTTCCCTTCGAGGACCAACCTCTCTCCTCGCTTACCCAGCACAGTTTCTGCAACGAAGGCGGGGACTTCGACCCCGACCTCAGCGCCGATGGCCTCTGGATCGTCCTGAGCTCCCTGCGCCATGCCCCCAATCCCGACCTCTATATTAAACGGGTCAACGGCTCGACTGTCACCCGACTGACCAGCGACCCCGCGAGCGAAATCCAACCGGCCTTCTCACCCGCCGGCGACAAAGTCGCTTATGCCGGCAACCGTGCCAACAACTGGGATATCTGGGTCGTCGGTGTCGACGCCAGCAACCCCGTCCAGCTTACCAGCGGCCCTGCCAACGACATTCATCCTTCCTGGTCACCCGATGGAAAGTACATTGCCTACTGTTCCCTCGGGCCCCGATCCAAACAGTGGGAACTATGGGTCGTCGATGTGCAAACGCCCAGCATCAAGAAATTCATCGGCTACGGCCTCTTCCCCGAGTGGTGTCCCGAAGCGTCCATCCCCAAAATCGCCTACCAGCAGGCCCGCTACCGGGGCTCGCAGTGGTTTAGCGTCTGGACGATCGACCTCATCGACGGCGAGGCCAAATACCCCACCGAAATTGTCACCAGCGCCCAGCACGCGTGCATCTGCCCCGACTGGTCCCCCGACGGCTCCAGACTTACCTATGGCACCGTGGGCTCTGCACTCTACGAACCGCAACAACAGCCCCAGCCCGCCATGAGCAGTGGCCAGGATATCTGGATTGTCGACCTCGATGGAAGAAACAACCTCAAACTCACTAACGCCGACGCCGCTAATTTTTCCCCCACTTGGGGCCCCGACCAGAAGGTGTACTTCTGCTCCGACCGCAGCGGCATCGAAAATATCTGGTCCGTCAAACCACGGCCCGTCAGCTTTGTCCAGGACAAATTGCTCGACCTGACCAAACACCCCCAAAATACGATCAAAGCAAACTGAGATTCTTGGTCGCGGGCTGACCCCCCGCCCGACAAGTAAATAGCGAAAGCAATTGACATGACTTTGTACCTTCGCCGCAATTTGATGTCGCCCAGCGCGACCGCTGTGGTCTTGGCCATCCTGTGCCTGGGCTGCCGAGGGTCCCGAACCAGCTCCGTCGAGCGGATATACCATAATCCATATCCTCTCCAACGCACGCTGGCGGTGATTCCCTTTCGCAACCTTTCCGGCACCGACTACCTCGACGTCATGGCCGTCACCGACGAGTTCGCCACCGAGCTGCAAATGATCGATCGCATCCAGGTGGTGCCCGTCAACCGCGTGCTGGCCGCACTCGTCGAGTTGGGCATGGACAACGTCGCCAGTCCCCAGGACGCTATCGCACTGGCCCAAAACCTCGGCGCCGACGGCGTCATTGTCGGTGCGGTGACACGGTACGACCCGTATCAACCGCCAAAAGTCGGCATGCTTGTCCAGATGTACAGCCAACAGCTCCAGGCGCCGCCCAACGCCCAGGACGATGCCCTGCACGTAAACCCAGGGCAAATGGCCACCCAGCCCAAGCGACTGGAAATGGGTAAGCCGACATCACTTGAACCCCAAAGCGGCGTGGCCAGAATTTTCGATGCCGACCAGGATGCTGTCATAGAGAGAATCAAACGCTATGCACGCGACCGCAGTGGAAAGCGCAGCCCCACCGGATGGAAAACATACTTGACCACTAGAAAATACCTGCAGTTCGTCTCCCATGAAGTCATTGGTGAACTGCTTGCTCAGGAAGCCCGCTGTCTCCAAAAGAAGAACTCCGGAGAATTGCCATGACCCAAAAAAGAGAGCTTTCACTACTCAAAGGCCAGGAACGCTTTATCTTCCGCTACCAGTCTGGTACCGAAGAACAAATCCTCGACGCCTTTGTCAACCTCGCCAACGACCGCGACCGCAACTTCGATTGGTTCGATGCGGCCGTTCTGAGCTTCCAGCTGAGCAAACAATTGGTCCAGGAAGCCGATGAGTTGCTCGCCAGCCCCGCCTGGCCCCAGACGAGCAGCCCCGCCGGGCCGCCAACGCCCTGGGACTGACGCCGCCTCCAGATGCTTCTACCTCAATACAGGCCCAAAGAGCTTGCGCTATGACAATGACAGCTCAAACAATGCCTTTAACCACCGACAGTCAACTTACTGTCGTGCTCTCCGACGGTCGCCTGACCCGCTGCCCAAGGAATAGTCTTTCTTACGCGGGCTCCTCCGCTGGCCACCGAGGCCGGGCCCGACGCACTACTCACCTTCGCCGGTAAATGGTAATTATCATGCACGACTACCCAATTATTCGAGAGTTCCTGGACTATCTCAACTTTGAACGCCACTTCTCTGTGCACACCGTTAAGTGCTACAGTGCCGACTTGCAGCAGTATGTCACTTTCCTGGTCGGGCCGGCCGAGCAGCCTGAAGACGTTGACCATCACAACCCCTTTGACAATGCCGGGCCCGCAACCGCGACCGCCGTTGCCATTGACCCCTCCACTGCCATTCTCAAGGCCGACGTCAACACCATCAGGGCCTTCCTCGCCTTCCTTACTCAGGAAAACTACTCCAAGGCCACCACGGCGCGAAAACTGGCCACCCTCCGCAGCTTCTACAAGTTCCTTGTACGACGCGGCAAGGTCGCCACCAGCCCCGTCGCGCCCATCCGTACACCGAAACAAGAAAAACGTCTCCCACGTTTCCTCGATGCCGAGCAAATGAACGCCCTGCTCGAATCACCCGATACCAACACCATGCTCGGTGCCCGCGACCTCGCCATCATGGAAACCCTCTACTCCTCGGGCCTGCGCGTCAGCGAACTGGTCGCCCTCAACCTCACTGACGTCGACTTCCTCGGTGAGGTCCTCCATATCCGCGGTAAAGGAAAACGAGAACGACTTACCCCCGTCGGCTCTACAGCCCTGCAGTCCATCCAGCGCTACCTCTCCTTCCGTGATACCGACCCTCGAAAAGCCAACTTCGATCAGAACGCCCTTTTCATCAACAAGCACGGCCAGCGCCTTTCGACACGCTCTGTCCGACGCAAACTCGACAAGTACCTCCTCCAGGCAGGCTTGGATCCCCGCATCAGTCCCCACACCCTTCGACACAGCTTTGCCACCCACATGCTCAACAATGGTGCCGACCTCCGCGTCGTCCAGGAACTGCTGGGCCATCAGTCGCTGAGCACGACCCAGGTCTATACCCACCTCACCACCGACCAGATTAAGGAAACCTACGACGACGCCCACCCGCGAAATCAACAACCACCCCAAGAACATTTCACCACCCCTGACCCACGCGATCACCAAGGCCACACGCCTTCGTATTACTGAGCAACAAGGCCCAAAGCAATGACCAGGCCCGATCGGGTGGTGCCGACCGGGCCTCTCTTATGCGCCCCGCCGCCTGGCCCGACCTCCGATCCCATGGCACAGTGGCCTTCTCTCCCAAAAACCGATTTCTCTTTTTGCCCCCTCTCCCCTATAATGGTATACAGCGAATTATTCGCCTGGATGATCCATGTGGGCCATCGCCGACCCCCCAGAGGCCGGCCGGTATGAACCCCACCAGCGCCACACGATGGGATGGTATGAAAAAGCTGAATCCGCCACAAATCCTTGTTCTCTGCGACGGCCACGACACCGACACGCCTTTCCTCGAATGCATCGGCAAATCCTGCTGTCTCAAGTTTGCCCCTACTGTCGAGCAGGCCCTTGAATGCGTCAAGCACGACCATTTTGACGCCGTCGTCTCCGACACCGCCAACTTCCTGCCACTGCAACACGCCATGGGCTCCGAACAGGCCGCCGCCATCCTCAACACCATTGGCGAAGGCGTCGGCATCGTCACCGCCGAAGGCCAGTTCCTCTGGGCCAACGAACAAATCGAACGCTTCGGCGCCGCCGTCAAAGACCAGGTCGCCCACCGCTCCGCGCAGGCCCACCGCTCCTTCCTCCAGGCATACGAAAAAGCCCACCACGACCCCCGACGCAAACCTTCTCGCAAATACTCCTTTACCATCCCCGAGGCCGACCGCCACTTCGAAATGATCTGCAACCCCATGCGCGACCAGCAAGGAAACATGACCAGCGTCGCCGCCGTCATCTGGGAAGACACCGCCAACCGAAGACTCCAGCAACGTATCGACGCCATCGACAAGGCTGGCGGCGAACTGGTGCGACTCGACGCCGATGTCATCGCCTCCATGACCGTCGAACAACGCATCAGACTCATCCAGGACAAAATCATTCGGTACGCCCAGGAAATGCTCCATTTCGACCACTTCCTCGTGCGTCTCCTCAACCAACAGTCCAATCAGCTCGAAGTCCTCTTCGGCTACAACATCTCCGCCGCCGAACCCGCCGAGCTTTTTGCCAACAGCCAAAACAACGGCATCAGCGGATACGTCGCCGCTACCGGACGAAGCTATATCTGCAACGACCCGCAAAACGATCCCCACTACCTGCCCGGCATCGACGACGCCCGCTCCAGCCTCACCATCCCCCTCCGACTGCACGACAAGGTCATTGGCATCCTCAACGTCGAAAGCCACCTCCAAACCGCCTTCAACGAAGACGACCGACAAGTTGCCGAAATCTTCGGACGACACATTGCCATCGCCCTCAACATCCTCGACCTGCTTGTCGTCGAACGCTACAAGACCACCGGACAGGCTGCCGATAACCTCTGTCGAGAACTCTCCCAGCCCCTCAGCAAAATTATGACCCAGGTCTCCTTGCTTATGGAAGACTACATAGGCCACGACGACCTTCGCAGCCGACTCCAGCAGCTCATCGATTCCGCCGCCGAGATCCGCCAAGCCCTCAAAGACACCCAGGCCGGCCCCAAAGGCATCTTCGGCGCACGCGTCGCCTCCGACCAGCACCCCGAACTCGTCGACAAGCACTTCCTTGTCGTCGACGACGAACCCCTCATCTGCCAGACTATCGCCGATGTCGTCAGGCGATGTCAATGCACGGTCGACACCGCCGCCGATGGCCGCGAAGCCCTCGCCCTTATCGCGCGGCAAAAATACCACCTCGTCATTTCCGATATCAAGCTGCCCCACGCCAACGGCTACCACATCTTTGCCGCCGCCCAAGCCCAAAACGTCCCCGTGCTCCTGATGACCGGCTTTGGCTACGACCCCAACCACGCGATCGTCCGCGCCAATCGCGAAGGCCTCAGTGGCGTGCTCTACAAACCGTTCAAAGCCGATCAACTCCTCAAAAAAATCGTCCAAGCTGTCAGTGCACAATAGACGCCGGTACTTCCTGTATTCAAGTTAAACCCCAAACCCATAATCGACCGACACTATTAGGGGTAGCAGTTACTTGCGAGGATCTGTCTATGTACCAACGCCTCTCCAAAACCGCTAAGGATGTTCTTCAACTCGCACAATCACTTGCCCAAAAAGACAACCTCGAATACGTCGGCTCCGAACACGTCCTCGCCGCCCTTATGGAACACGGCCTGGGTATCGGCTTTCAGGTCCTCCAAAACTACGCCATCACCCCCGAGGCCGTCAGCGAGCAAATCGCCACCCTCGTCAAACGCTCCCTTGAAGAAACCTGGGTCTTGGGCCGACTGCCTGGCACCCCCCACTTCAAACAGATCATCGCCTACGCCATCGAAGAAGCCGAAATCCTCAACGACAACAAAGTCGGCACCGAATACCTCCTGCTGGGCCTCCTGCGGGAAAAAGGATGCGTCGCCGAAAGAGCCCTCCGCAGACTTGGCGTCGACCTGGCTCTTGCTCGAAGAAAAATCGCCCAACTCCAGGGCCGCCCTGTCTCCTGAGACACCCAACCCAACCGGACAACCCCCTCTCCTGGCCTCAACCTTCCACACCCCTGCGGCGTCTGCGTCCCCTCCCTTGCGCCACGCTCACCCCGCCGCTGCGCAAAAAAAGACTTCCCAAACACAACGACTTGCTTGGGAAGCCTTCATATCTAGCGACGCTCGGACTTGAACCGAGAACCTGCGGGCTATGAATCCGCCGCTCTAACCAGTTGAGCTACGTCGCCAACCTCAATGCCCCCTCATATTAGCAGCCTTACGCCCCTTCTGTCAACGCCTCTCTTTCGCGCAAGACCCAATATGACAAAAAACTGTGCCACGAAAAAGATACAGTGTCACTTGACGATACACTCCGCTCTGCTAAGATGGTCTTGCACGCTCGTATCGGGAGCAAACCATGAAAAAAATCAAAATCCTCTTTCTCGGCCTGCGTGGGGCCTGCCGCAGTCAAATGGCCTTGGGCTTCGCACGCACCATGGTTGCCCAAGACCAATTCGAATTGGCCTGTGCCGCCCTGCGTACCCACGATACCGACCCCCACGCCGTCCAGGTCATGGCCGAAATCGGCATCGACATCGCCAGCCAAACCTGCCTCCCACTCGAACAGGCCCGCACCAACGCCGATCTCATCATCGTGCTCGCGCCCGAAGCCGAACTGACCTCTTCCACGCTCCCGGGCGACCCCGCCGTCATCCGCTGGGATATCCCCGACCCCCTGCCCGATCAGCCACAACCCTGCCTCGATCCCTTTCGCAGCGTCCGAGACCTCCTCCGTCAACGCCTGGACAACCTCTTCGCCTCAGGCTTCCTGCCCATCGTTGTCGCCCTCAAACGAAACGTCGAACTCGTCCTCGATCACCTCGCCGACGGCATCATCGTTCACGACACCCGCCAACGCATCACCTGGTTCAACCAGGCCGCCGAACGCATTACCGGCTACGACCGACGCGACGTCATCGGCCACCTCTGCCACGATGTCTTCCCGGGCGGCTTCTGCGGCGGCAAGTGCAGCTTTGCCCACGGATTGCCCTCCTTCGAAAAACTACGCTACCCTCTCAAAATCACCACACGCCAAGGCCGAGAAAGCATGCTCGACATGACCGTCGTCGCCATGCACAACCAGAATGGCCAATTCCAGGGCGTCCTTGCCAGCATGCAGGACGTCACCGAGGTCGCCCACCTCCGCCGACAACTCAAAAACGTCCGCAGCTTCCACGGCATCATCGGTACCGACGCCAAAATGCAAACCATCTACGAACTCATCTCCGACCTCGCCGTGAGCGACTGCAACGTCATCATCCAGGGCGAAAGCGGCACCGGCAAGGAACTCGTCGCTGGCGCTATCCACGGCGAAAGCCGACGCGCCAACCGCCCCTTCGTCACCGTCAACTGCGGGGCCCTGCCCGAAGGCATCCTCGAAAGCGAACTCTTCGGCCACGTCCGCGGCGCCTTCACCGGGGCCATCCGTGACAAAAAGGGACGCTTCGAACTCGCCGACGGCGGCACCCTTTTCCTGGACGAAATCGGTGAACTCTCACCCAATATGCAGGTCAAACTCCTCCGCGTCCTGCAGGAGGGCACCTTCGAACGCGTCGGCGGTGAGAAACCCATCCGCGTCGACGTTCGTGTCCTCAGTGCCACCAACCGCGACCTGCGCGATATGGTCCGCAACAATCAGTTCCGAGAAGATCTCTTCTATCGACTTAGTGTCATCCCCGTCGTCCTGCCGCCGCTCCGGCAGCGACGCAACGACATCCCCCTCCTCGTGACCCACTTCGTCGAGCGAGCCCGCAAGGATATTGATAGGCCCATTCAGGGGCTCTCCCATGAAGCGATGCACTTCTTCCTGGATTATAACTGGCCCGGTAACATCCGCGAACTCCAGAACGCCATCCAGTACGCCTTCATCAAGTGCAAAGCAGGTCTCGTCCAGCCCGAACACCTGCCCCCCGAAATCGCCGCCTACGTCACCAGTCGACCTGTCGCCACCGTCCGCCGCCGCGGTAAACTCGACCCCGCCCGCGTCCGCAACGCCCTTGAACAAGCCAAAGGCAACAAAGTCCAGGCCGCCAAAATCCTCAATGTCGGCCGTGCCACCCTCTACCGCTTCCTCAGAAACCACCCCACACCCTGAACCCTGGCCTGTGGGCACGCCGGGCGCATAAATACTATAACATGTGGTTGTTTGTCGTGTAAGAGTTCACGCTTCAGCGTGTTCTGTTGCGCTTCCCACGCCAAAGCGTGAACTCGTGACTACTCGTTGGTTGCCGCGTCTGGGCGAAGTACACAACGTCGCCGTGTCTGACGGCCACTGTCGTATACCACCAAAGCCCATAAATGGGCGATGCGTGCACTCCTGACTGTTGCGTCAGATTGCCCACGGCGCCCGGTAGGCCTTGTTCAGCAGGCGGCTTGCCTCGGTGTCCCCAATAATCTCTTCCTTCGCTGCGTCCCAGCGAATCTTCCTGCCGGTGTACATCGAAATATACGCCAGATGCCCCGGCGACGCCGACCGATGCGCCACCTCCGCCGGCGTCAGCGTCTTGGCCCGACTCTTGACGCAATCCACGAAGTTACGCCAATGGCCCGGCGACTTGAACAGATGAATCTCGTTGGGCCCGATGACCTCTTCCTTCAGACTCGCCGAACTCGCGTCCCAGCCGCCCCGGTTCACCCACACCCAGCCGTCCGTGCCGATCCACTTGGTCCCCCCGCGTATCTCGCCATGACCGCCCGCCAGAATCACCTCGACCTCATTGGGATACTCGCACTTCGCATAGTAACGCGTCGGCACGTTCCAGAGTCCTTCGGTCAGGAAATCACCCTTCGCCTCCACCGACAAAGGCCCGATCTTGTCGTCGTTACCCATGCCCCAGTGCGCAATATCCAGGTGATGACCGATCCAGTCCATCAACTGACCGCCCCCGTAATCCAGATGCCAACGCCAGTTGACGTGCACCCGTGCCGGACAATACGGCGCCCACGGCGCCGGCCCCAGCCACATGTTGTAATTCAATTCCGCCGGCGGGTCCTGAAACGTCTCATCCTTACGCGCGTAAACCCCGCCCGGCAGCCCGACCTCCACCCGCACCAGCTTGCCGATGCGACCATTACGCACCAGCTCCGCCGCCCGGCGAAAATGACTCTGCGACCGCTGCCACGAGCCCGTCTGCCACACCCGCCCGTAACGCTTGAGCGTCTCCACCATCGCCCGGCCCTCCGCCAGCCGATGCGAAAAAGGCTTCTCCCCGAAAATATCCAGACCCGCCTTCGCCGCCGCAACCGCAATCGGCGCATGCCAATGGTCCGGAAGCGCCAGCATCACCGCGTCAATATCATCCCGCGCAAACAACTCACGATAATCACCGTACGTCGCACAGCTCGTGTTGCCGTAGTGCTGGTTGACCCGGTTCTTGGCCTTCTCCAGGTGGGCCGTGTCCACATCGCACACCGCCACCACCTGCACGTCATCCTGCTGCAGAAACTGGTTCATGTTACCCGGCCCCTGCCAGCCCAGCCCCACACACGCCATCGTCACCCGCTCGTTCGCCCCGGGCCGTCCACCCTTGCCCAGCGCCGACGCCTGCACAATATAAGGGCCCGCTACCGCCGCACCCATCGCTTGCTTCAAAAACGTCCGCCGACTCACGCTGCTTCTGGCCATAATTCACCTCAATAAAAGAAGTTACATGTCTCCATCCGTCGCCCCCTGCCGCGACGCTCCCGCCTGCGCCCCAACAGTCCTATGCCCCATTATGTCTGAATACCCCTGCCCGTCAAGGCCTCGATATGCCCCGCAAAGAAACCTCCCCCGCACAGCCCTGCATCACCAGACAACGCCTCCCCGATCGCACGCCGAAAATCCCCCCCCTCCCCACTAGACGCCCAACTGCCGCGCATAGGCCAACACCACCGCCCGCCGCTCCAACAGCAGCGTCACCAGCCGCTCCGCTTCCGCGGCATCGCTGTAGCGCGCCTCCGCGACGATCGCCGCCAACTGCTCCCGGCTGAACTGCCCGATCTTCGCCCCCATCCACGCCGCATCGGCCCCGCTCATCCGCTCGAACGCCGGGTTTGGCTTCTCCGACCGCCACTGCTCCGCCTCAAAACGCCCCCGCAGATACCCCAGCTGCTGCGAACACGTCGCCCCCTCCTCCTCGCCGCGCCCGCCGCCCGCCAGACCCAGCGTCGCCAGCCACACCAGCTGGTGCTCCACGTCCCAGCGATAACGCTGCCCCTGCCAAGGCTCCTTCGCCCGCCCCTGCCACGACCCCAACGCCCCATTGAAATCCAGCAGATAGAACCGTACCAGCCCATCTGCCTCCGCCGTAGCCAGGTTGTTGTTGTCCGACCGGTCCACGTCGTTCAACCACATTGCCGCCAGCTTCAACGCCCGAAACTCCCGCCGATCCTTCACCCAGTCATACTTGTAAATCCCCAGCACCTCGCCGCCCACCAGCTCCACCGCCGTCGCCCGCCGGCCATCAAACCGCTCATCCCCCGTCCCGCTCACCGTCACCACATACGTCGCCGGCACCAGATACCCCAATGCATGATAAAGCCGCGACACCACCGCCGCCGCCCCGCTGCCCAGCTCAGGCCTATCCGCATCGTCCAGCTTCACCAGATACCGCCGCCCCGACGCGTCTCGACCGAAAAACCCCGGCGTCCCCCCGCCCACCTTCACCTTGTCCACCTGCCAGGGCCCCACTGGCCGTTCGCCCGTGCCCGCCCCCCGCGCCAGCACCTCCCCC
>Ga0180432_10004134_pt1 | contig 20109 bp, 15 predicted proteins | sample SS_ome_10_FD_132414 | JGI IMG/M metagenome (GOLD analysis project Ga0180432, IMG submission 132414) | Hypersaline lake sediment archaeal communities from the Salton Sea, California, USA - SS_1_MS_2 metaG | ecosystem: Environmental > Aquatic > Non-marine Saline and Alkaline > Hypersaline >...
CAGGCCTGTCGGTCGGTTTCCGTGCGCAACGGTGGGTGCATCTTGAAGTTAGGATCGCCACCCGCGCAGGCGCGGTCGGTAAGCAGCAGGTGATGGGGGCAGGCTTCGGCGGTCACGGGCAGCCCTTCGGCCTTGGCGGCCCGGACGAGCTCGACCGAGCCGGCCGTGGAGATGTGGGGTACGTGGTACGCCGCCCTCGTCGCCCGGACCAGTTCGAGATCCCGCTCCAGCATGGCCTCCTCGGCCCGCGGGTCGATGCCCGGCAGGCCCAGCGCCTCGGCCACCGGTCCGGCGTGGAGTGCTCCACCGGCCGAGACGGACTCGTCCTCGCAGTGCTGGATCAGGACGAGGCCCTGCTCGGCCGCCCGCCGCATCGCCTCGCCCATCAGGTCGTCATCGCCTACCCCGTCTCCGTCGTCGGAGAAGGCCACGGCGCCCGCCGAGCGCAGGGCGGCGAAATCCGTTAGCTCCCGGCCCGCCCGACCTCGGGTGATCGCCGCGATGGGCAGCACCCGGCATCGCCCGACCTGCCGGGCCCGCTCGACAACAGCCGCCAGGACCTCCGGCCTGTCCAGCGCCGGGTTGGTGTTCGGCATGCAGGCCACCGTCGTGAAGCCGCCGGCGGCAGCAGCCGCGCTCCCGGTGGCGATGTCCTCCTTGTGTTCGTAGCCGGGCTCGCGGAGGTGGACGTGCATGTCCACCAGCCCGGGGCAGACGATGAGCCCGGACGCGTCGAACACCGCGGCCCGCTCCGGCGTCTGCGCCGCGATGCGACCGCCCTCGATGGCCAGATCGCCGACGCCGTCCCGATCGCGGGCCGGATCGATGATCCGCCCGCCACGAAGTACCAGTGGGTCGCTGTGCGAGTGTGGTTCTTGCTTCACGGCATCAATGAGTGCGACCGTCACGCCGCCCAGAGCCACGGAACGGCCCGGCGGAGCCTGTCGCCCGCCTTGAGACCGCCAGGCCCCGCGGGACGACGAATCAATCGTCCACCGTCACCCCCTGAGCGTGGTTCACGGTGACCCCGCCACTCAGGGCTGGGGCCCTTCGGTTGTCGGGGGACCGACCAGGATGCTCTGCTGCATCCCAGCCGCCGCGCGCACGCGTAACGCGGGCCTGCCACCGAGGGGGGAGCTAGTTGGCCGGGCTGCCGGTTGCCTGGCTGACCCACTCCTTGAGCTCTCGTTGACCCATGGCCCCGACCCGCATGGCGGCCTGCTCCTTGCCCACGAAGACCATCAGGGTGGGGATGCTGCCGACATTGAACTTGGCCGCCAGGTTGGGGTTCTTGTCCACGTCCACCTTGGCAACGGTCAGGCTGTCTGCCATCTCGGTCGCCAGGCTCTCGAGCGCCGGGCCCATGGCCTTGCAGGGGCCACACCAATCGGCGTGGAAATCCAACAGGGTGGGGTGGCTGCCGTCGCCAAGGACCGCGTCGAGGTCGTCGTTCTCCACGTGCTTGATCACGCTCATGCACCGTTCTCCAAAAGCTTATCGGTTTGGACTGCTGAACCAGGGTCGACCGGAGGACCTCGCCGGCGAGGAATCAACCGTGCGGCATTGCGGCCCGCCGCGGTTGCCCGGCATGCCGCGACACGCTCGCCGACTCCCGGCCGTGCCCGAACCCATGCGTCTGGCGGCGAGCCGCCGACCATGCGGAGGGATTCTAGCCCGTGCCCCCCCGGCCGTCCACGGGGGACGCCCGCCGACGGTCGGCAGGCGCGCCAGGGATGGTCCGCACCGCGTCGCCCCGTGCGGGCGATCAGTGCAGCATCCAGTGGAGGATGACCAGCGCCGCGCTGCCCAGGCCTCCGGACACCGCCGCGGAGACCAGCATCCGGCGCCACGAGAAGCGGCCCCGCTGCCTCTGCGTGACTCGCTGATCGGGGGCCTGCCGGGGGCCTTCCCGCCGTCGCCGAGGAGCGGTTTCGCGGGCCGGAAACCGCATGACCACCGGTCGCGTGCCCGGTTCTTCACCGACCGTCTCCCGGGTCGGCGCGGAGTCGGCGGGTTCCGGGCTGCCGGCGGTCGAGGCGTATTCGAACAGGGGGAACTCGTCGGTGGCTTCCACGGAACTCCGGCTCGAGCGGACCTCGGCGTTGCAGGCCTCGACCTGCTCGAACATCTCGCGCAGGGCCTGCCGCTTCGCCCCACAGGCCGAAAGCCGATCCGCCACCTCCCGTTCCTGCTCCTCGGCGTCCACCACCAGACCGGGCGATGGGTCGCCGGCCGGCGGCTCGGAGCACACCGCGACCACCACCGGGGCGTCGCCCAGCGTCAGCAGCGCAAAGCGGGCACCGAGCGTTTCGGCGGGTGCGGTTGCCTCCACTGGAGATGCTTCGGCTGGTTCAGCGGTGTCCGGGGCGGGGTGGCCGGGGACTGCTTGCGGCCCGTTCCATTCCTCGAACAGCACACGCTGGTCGCGATCGCAGACACCGTCGAACCGTCGCTCACACCGCTGACGGGACGACATCGGCCCGAGAGTGAAGGTCGATCGAATCATGGTAGACCCCTACGGTTGCGTGGTTGCGTCTCGATCTGCACGCCCCGCGCCAGGTAGAGACGTGCGGATGCGGCTGTGGACGAAGTTGCTTTGCTGCGCCTTGCCACGGGCAATCATCGGCGCGCCCCGGCGGACCGCTTGATCTGAAGCGTGATCGTCGCTGCGGGTGTTAAATCAGCAGATGCCGTCCATCAGGCATGCAGAAAGCTGGGTTGTCTGGGTTGTCTGGTGAACTGTTCCTGGGTCCGCCGGGCCATCAAGCCACGGGCGGACGCGGGCATGTCCAGGCTTTCCCCGGGTGCGTCGATCGGGAAGGGGGCGGGCGGACCCCGTCAGGTGGTCTTGGTGGCGGGCGTAGTGTCGTCGGGCCGGGGTTGCGGGCGTTCGCCGGGTTGGGCGCGGGGCAGGCCGAGCTGAAGCAACTCGCGGGGTGCTGCCCGATTGCGGCGGGATGCGGGCGGGGCTGCGCCGCAGGTCGCCGAGGGGCAGCTACGCCCGCGGGCCACCTGCCGGAAGGCGGCGACTGCGCGGCGCAGCAGGCAGGCGACAGCCACAACCAGCAGCAGCGCGACGATGAGTCGGTCCCACCACATCCGCAAGCATCCCGGCGCCGCTCAGGCGCCCAGTCCGAAAGCGCCTCCGACACGGAATACGATCACCGCCAGGACGTAGGCCAGGAGCGTCGTGTAGGCGGTAGCGAACAACGGCCACTTCCAGGAGCCGGACTCGCGACGGATCACGGCCAGCGTGCTCATGCACGGCGCGTAGACCATGACGAAGATCAGCATGGCAGCGGCCCGAATCGGCGACCAGCTCGGGTTGCCGGCCAGCCGCTCCGACAGCGAGGTGGACTCGTCCGGGTCGACGTCGCCCATGGAGTAGGCCACGCCGAGCGTGCCGATGATGACCTCCTTGGCCGCGAAGCCGCCGACCAGGGCCACGTTGTCCCGCCAGTCGAAGCCCGCCAGGCGCGACAGCGGGCTGAGGGCGGTTCCGATCCGCCCGGCCACGCTCTGACGCAGTTGGGCCTCGCTCTGCTCGGCCTCCAGCGCGGTGACCCGCTCAGCGAACGCACGGTCGTCGGGGTCCAGCGCCGCCCGCCGAGCGTCGAAGGCGCTGACGTCCATCCGCGGGAAGTACATCAGCGCCCACATGACCAGGCTGATGGCCAGGATGATGGTGCCGGCCTTGCGGACGTACATCCCGGTCCGCTGCCAGGCGTGCCGCAGGACGCCGCGGGCGGTCGGCAGGTGATAGGAGGGCAGCTCCATGACGAAGGGTGTCTGCGCTCCCCGGATGACGAGCCTCCGGAGCAGGGCGGCCGCCGCCAGGGCCATCGCCCAGGACAGCGCCCAGAGGATGAACATGGCCCGGGCCCGAACGCCGGGGAAGAACGCGGCGATGAGCATGAGGTAGACCGGCAGCTTGGCCCCGCAGTTCATGATGGGGGCGACCATCATGGTGACCAGGCGGTCCTTTTCTTCGCGCATGGTGCGGGTGGCCATGACACCGGGCACGGCGCAGCCGCCTCCGCCGAGCCCGCCGGAGATGATCATGGCCAGGATGCTCCGGCCCTGGAGGCCGAAGACGCGCAGGGCGCGGTCCAGCACGAAGGCCACGCGGGCGATGTACCCGGTATCCTCCAGCACGGCCACGAAGACGAAGAGGGTGAAGATCAGGGGCACGAATCCCAGCACGCCGCCCACGCCGCCGATCACCCCGTCGACCACCAGGGAGTGCAGCATGGGCGAGACCGCCTCCAGGCCGCCGACAGCGGCGGCCAGAGAGTCGAAGGCCCAGTTGACCCATTCGCTGGGGCTGCGGCCGAAGAGCCAGGGCCACTCGTCGGCCAGCTTGAAGACCACCACGAAGAGGGCGTAGACCACGGTGGCCAGGATGAGCGGGCCGGCCAGGCGGTGACAGACCACCGAGTCGATGCGGTCCGTGGTCCGCCGCCGGTCCAGGGACCGCCGCCGCACGCACTGCCGCACCACGCCGGCGGCGAAGCCGTACCGCCCCTCGGCGACGATCGTCTCGGCGCGTTCGCCCGAGTGGGTCTCGATGGCCCGGATGGCCTCGGCGGCCGCCTCGGCGATCCCCGGCGGGTCCTCCGCCAGGGCGGCGACCTCCTGCCCCACGTCGGGGTCCTTCTCGATCAGCTTGATGGCCACCCAGCGCGGGCGGTACCGGCGGCACACGCCTGCATCGGCGGCGATGCGCTCGGCCAGGCTGCGGACGTGCTCGTCCAGGGGGTGCCCGTAGGTGACCCGGGGCACGTCCGCCGCGTGGGGGCCCTCCGCCACCGCGGCGCAGGCCCGGAGCACGTCGTCGATGCCCCGCCCGCGGTTGCCCACCGTGGCCACCACCGGGGCGCCCAGCACGGCGGACATCCGCTCCAGGTCGATGGTCTCCCCGTGACGCTCCGCCACGTCGATCATGTTCAGGGCGATGACCAGCGGCACCTCCATCTCCATGAGCTGCACGGTCAGGTAGAGGTTGCGCTCCAGGTTGGAGGCGTCCACCACGTCGAGCACCACGTCGGGCCGCTGGTCGATCAGGAAGTTGCGGGCCACCACCTCCTCGGCGGAGTAGGCCGTCAGCGAGTAGGTGCCCGGCAGGTCCACCATGCACAGGGACCGGCCGTCAAAACGGGCCAGCCCCTCGTTGCGCTCCACGGTCACCCCGGGGTAGTTGCCCACGCAGGACCGCCCACCGGTCAGCCCGTTGAAGAGTGAGGTCTTGCCCGAGTTGGGGTTGCCCGCGATGGCGGCGCGGGCCAGGCGCCCTGCCGCGCGGGACTCGGCGATGGAGGCTGGTTCAGTGCTCAATATAGATCGATCTCGCCTCGGTGCGGCGGATGGCCAGGTTGTACCCCTTGATGGCGATCTCGATGGGGTCGCCCAGCGGGGCCAGACGCTGCACGCGTACCGTGGCGCCGCGGGTGATGCCCATGTCCAACAGCCGTTGCCGGAGGGCGCCGTTGCCGTCGACCCTCGCAATCTGCCCCGATTGGCCGACCCGCAGGTCGGCGAGCGATGTCCGCATCAAAGCACCAACTCCTTAGCGTCGCGTCGCATCTCGCGGCGTCCCCTCCGGTTCCGTTGGGCGCTCGCTCTCCTGATGGCACAGGTTGATCAGGCACTCCATGTTGCAGGCCGGGCAGCCCTCGGGGTTGTGATCGCAGGGTTCGTTGAACTCCTCCCAGACCTTTCGGAAGCCCGTGGCCCGCTTGTCGGCGGAGAGCACCAGCCGCAGGAACTGAGCCAGGCGGTCGGCGGTTTCGTCGCTGATGAGGTGCTCGATCTTGCAGGTGTCCTCTTCCGCCGTCTTCTGCGACACCCCCAGCACGTTGTGCAGGAAGCTCTCCAGCAGAAACTTCTTGCCCCGCACGGCCCGGGCGACGGCCTCACCCGTCTCCGAGAGCAGCAGAAACCGGTTGGCGTCCTCCTCCACCAGGCCCCGCTGCTTGAGCGCCTTGAGCGTCAGCGAGGCGCTGCCCCGGGTGATGTTCAACAGCCGGGCGACGTCCGAGACCCGGGCGTAGCCGGTCTTCTCCCGCAGCTCGGCGATGGCAATAATGTGGTGCGCCGCCGAATGCGAGATCGGGTTGCGTTCGAATTCTTTCCAGGTGTCGGTGGCCATGGCTCATCCTCTGTCTGGCACAGAGTATACCAGGTATATCGGGTGTTTGGATACTAAAGCACGGTACGACCGCCAGATTGCGGCATGCACCCCAGTAGGCCGCTGTTCGGTCGGGGGGCGCGCTCCGGCCCGACGCCGCGGGCCGTTGCGGGGTGAACGTCTAACTGTTTCTCAGTCAATAGAATATGATTGCGCTCTGCTCCGGGCCCCTAGCGCGGCGGGCAGCCTTCCGGCCGGAGGGGCGCGCCACGGGGTCGCGCTTCTGTGCCCATCGATCGCCTGGTTCCGACCGCGGGGCGACGGGCAGGCCCGGGGAGCTGCGCAGGCGGGTGCGCAGGCTCCGCGCGTTGCGATGGGGGCCGCCGACTAGCCGGCCGCTCCGTCCAGGCCACGCCGGCGTTCGATCACCCCGGTCACGAACTTGAACACCAGCAGGGCCAGAAAGGCCGCCGCCCCGATGGCGGCAAAAACGTACCAGATGTAATGCGCATGGGCGTAGGCCTCGGGCAGGGTGCCCCCGGTGGTCGTGGCGGTTTGCCACTGCGCATACACCTCGGGGGGCAGCTCCTTGGGGTTCGGGCACCAGCGGTCCAGCAGGTGGCCCGAGATCGCGTAGCCGAACGCCCAGGCGAAAAAGGTGGTCAGGTGCTGGTACCCCAGGTAGAGGCCCTCCTCGCCCTTGGGCGCCTGCTTCGAGGCGTACTCCAGGAACTTGGGCGACAGGAAGCACTCGGCCAGACCCTGAAGGCCGATCCCGATGGCGATCATCAGCGTGACGGGATGAACGCTGAAATCGCCGACGATACGTACCGACGCACCGGTCGCCGCCTGCACCATGGGGCTCGCCGCGATCACCAGCGCCGTGAAGGGGATGATGAACAGCCCGATGCCGATCGAGTTCTCCGCCTTGACCTTGCGCACCAGGTGCGTGATGGGCACCACCAGCAGCACCACGACCAGCGGGTTGATGTTGGCCAGCCATTCCGGCGAAGCCCCCTCTCCCTGGAGCCGGAGCATGTACTTGGGCACCGTCGCGTAGAGCTGGCCCTGGATGGCCCAGAAGCCGCCCACGATCAGGATCAACGCCAGGAAGCGGAAGTTGCCCAGTACCTTGACCAGCCCCGCCAGGGCGTCGTCGAAGGTCTTGGACGTGCCCTCCGAATCCAGGTCGCGGTAGAAGAGGGCCACCAGCACCAGGGCGCAGAGGGCCATGGTCGCGGCGTAGAAGTTGATGTACTCCAGGCCCAGTTCCAGCTTGAGCGTGGTGTAGGGCACCGTGAACCCCGTGCGCAGCGGTTTGGCCACGGTCTTGCCCAGGAAGGAGCCGATGTTCACGACCTGGTAGAAGATCGAGAAGGCCCGGGCCCGGTGGGCTTCGTCGCTGGACTTGGCCACCGTGCCGGAGATGACCGGCTTGACGATCGAGCCCCCGAACATGATGACGGCCAGCGAGACGAGCACCATGGGCTTGTTGGGGAAGGCCCCCAGGGTGAAGTAGCCGATCGAGAGCAGCGTGAAGGCCAGCATGAGTGCCCGGCGGAAGCCGATCTTGTCGGCCATGGCGCCGGTGAAGGTCGGCAACAGGTAGAGCACGGACGAGAAACACGCGGCTACATACCCGGCGTGCACGTCGGAGAAGCCGACCCGCCGCGTCAGGTAGACCACCAGGGCGATGGCCATGCCGTAGTAGGCCGCCCGCTCGAACAGCTCGGCGCCGTTGGCAAACCAGAAGGTGCGCGGGAAGCGCCAGCCGAGTTTTTCCTTGGGCTGTTCGATGAATCCGTCGGGCATGTGGGCTGATCCCCTCGCGTGTGCTGGGCGGGTCCGGGTTCTACGCCGCAAACGGCGCTGCCACGCCCCCGAGACGTTCGCACCCGCCCGATCAGAACCGCGACCGTAAGGGAGCGGCGCCGGACGCCCGACGCCAACACGATCGCGACCGGCCGGAACCGCGATCCCGGCGCTCCGGGAGAGCGGCCCCGTTCTCGGATTCCGGGTGCCGCCGAGGGCGTCGTGGCGGCTCAGGAGGGATGGTACACCAAGGCCGCAGCGGCGCCCATCCTGCCGGGCGCCCGCCGGGCGCAGGCGGCAGGCCCGGGCATCCTGCGCCCGGGCGGGCTACGCGCGGTTGAAGGGCACTGCTGCCGGCGGGGTCGTCAGGCGGTGACCAGCTCGGCGGCCTGGTCGGCCTCCGCGGCGCCCGCCTCGCCGAACTCGGTGATGAACAGGTCCAGCCCCTCCTGGAACTGCCGGGCCACCCACTCGCTGCCCGCGTCGCACAGCGCCGCGTGCTGCCTGATGGTGTCCAGGGCACCCACTCCCGGCAGGAAGACCTCGTTGCAGACCTCCACCTCCTCCAGCCCCCGCAGCCGGAAGGTGATCAGCAGGTAGCCGTTCTCGGTGAGGCCGAACTTGTAGAGCCGCGTCCCCGGCTCGCAGGGCGGCGTCAGCACCTGGAAACCATGGCTGCCGGTGAACTCGGCGAACTCCTGGTAGGCCGGATCCAGGTAGTCCAGGGCGAACCGCTCGAAGCGGTGCAGCCACTGCTTGCGGGCCGCCTCGAGCTTCTGAACGAAGGTCCGTTGCCAATCGTGCATGGAGGATCCCCCAATCGCCACAGCCTGTCCCCGCAGGCCTCAACGCGCTGTGCGTGCTCCGCTGCCCCACGGCGGGCGGACCGGGCACGTCCAGAGTATAGAATTCAATCGGCCGATCCGCGGGCGCACTCGCCCAGCGCGAGGCGGTTTCGCGGCTCCGTGGGTTCTCGGACCTGACCGCCCGTCACAGCCGGGCGCAGATCGCATCTCCCGCCGGTGGCGCAGAACCAGAGCACCAGGCGCCCGCCTGGTGACAGGTGGGCTCGAAGGTGCCGGCAGCCCCACGCCGCGGGCCGGCGCCGGCCGGTCCAATGCGGCCCGCGTCCAGCGCGGTCGACAATCCGTCGGCCGCCGGCCTGATTCCCGGGGTCGGACCCGGCGCCCTAGTTGTTGGCGTGGTCCTCGGGAGACTTGTCGGCGCGGCCGATCTGGAGCTGGGCCAGCCCCACCGCCACGCCGTCGGCGAAGTCGAACGTCTTGTTCAGCCCCGTGGTGAGAAACAGCCCCCACACGTGGGTGTTCACCGCGCAGAGCACCAGCCGCCGCTGGTTGGTAATGGTCACCAGCTTGCGGAGCCGCAGCAGCTTGGCCAGGTTCGAGGAGTTCAGGTAGTTGACGTCGCTGAAGTTGCAGGCCACGTCCAGGTGCGGATGTTTCTCGATATGCTCCAGCAGCGCGGTCATATCGTCGGTGAAGCCGGGATCGTCGTGCAGCTCGGCCAGGACGATGTTTTCCGACCACTCCTGTAGAGACATAGCCGTGTCACTCCTGCTCCGGGACAACAACCGGGCGCACGGTAGCATCGCCGCCCGGGGCTGTCAATCGCGGCAGGGGGCTCTACCGCTGCCGGACCAGCAGGTCGCGGTCGATCCGCTCCCGCTGCACCGCCGGGGCGATGTCCTCCAGGAACCGCAGGGCGTCGGTGTAGTAGCCCGCCGTCGGCCGGAGCGCGGCCACCCGGGCGCTCCAGTAGTGGTTCAGCCCCTTCATGAACAGCTCGCGAACGTACTTGCTCACGATGCTGGCCAGGGCGATCGGCAGGTGGTGGTCCTCGCCGTCGGTGCGGAATTCCACCGTGTGTGCCGAGGGCGCCTGGATCAGCCGATAGGCGCTGCGCCGGGCGGACTCCTCGAGAACCTCCAGCTCGAACTCCGCGAACGCGGTCATCAGCGGGTCGAGGTAGCGGCTTCGGCCGCCCTGCCGGTCGACGAAGACGCGGGTGGTCCGCCCCCGGGCCCGGGCCAGCAGGCGCTGCACGATCCGCAGGGTGACGCCCAACAGCACGACGGCCTTGTTGCGGGTGGAGTTCACCAGGCGGTTGAAATGCCCCTCGAGCAGCGGTTCGCAGACCACGCCGGCCAGCCGCACGCCGGCGGCCCGGGCGTTCCGCCGGACGAGGTTGGCCTTCATGGCCACCGCCGTCGCGTCCGCCTCCATCGGCAGCTCGAAGTCCAGGTCGCGGTACCAGGGATACTGGGCGAGCAGCTCCCGCGACTGCGGGGCGATCCGGCGGAGCAGTTCGAGGAAGGTTCCCGGTGGCGGCTGAGCGGACTGGAGCATGGCCAGGGCGCTGCCCTCCAGCAGGCTCAGCCCGGCGGCCCGCTGGTACAGCTTCTTGCTGTCCAGCACCGGCAGGCGGAGGTCCCGGCGGGACGGCCGGCGGGTGACGCTGTCGGACAGCAGGCTCCAGAGGTCCGGCGATCCGGCGGCCGCCACCTCGTCCGGCACCTCGAAGGCCACGCCGGTCACCACCAGCGGTCCCAGCAGGGGCCCGTAGCCCGCCTCATCGATGCCCACGACGATGGCCACTGCGCCTCCTCGCTGCTGCTCCCCGGCAACGGCGCGTTTTCGACCGCCGCCTCCTCAGGCCCGGCCCCGGGGAGTATAAGAGCGAAGCCGGTCCGCCGAAACGCGGGCGGCCCGCGCCACCCGGCGGGCCGGCGCCGCCGGGGGCCCTCCCGGGCCACGGCGGTCCGCGTCGCGACCGACCCCCTGGTCCGGGTACAATGCCGCCGGCCCGCGGGCGCCGGACGGCCCGGGGCCGGGCCAGGCGAAGAAAGTGAGAGCCCATGAGACCGAACCGTTTGCTGCCGCTGGCCGCGGCTGCCCTGCTGGTGGCCGGCTGCCTGAGCTTCGACACCTCGCAGATCCCCGGCCTGACGGAGCTCGCCTCCCTGGTCGAAAACCCCGAGCCCTCCGAGCTGTCCGTCCGCGAAGACCGCGACGGCGACGGCCTCTCCAACGAGGAGGAGGACGCCCTCGGCACCGACCACGCCAACCCCGATACCGACGGCGACGGCAACGACGACTTCCTCGAACTCGCCCTGGGCACCGACCCCCGCACGGCACAGTTGTCGGAGACCACCGACGGCGTCCCGCCGGGCTTCGACGGAGCCATCCAGCCCGGCGAAACCCACGTGTTCGAGCGCAGCGCCGAGGCTTCGCGGACCGGGTACGTCCGCCTCATGGGCCTGGTTCGCCAGCGCACCCGCGTCCGCATCAACTGGCAGGAAACGCCGGAGGGCGAGCCGACCACCCTGGCGACCACCCTCGAGACCTTCGACCCCCGGACCTACTGGTGCTGGGGCCACGACCTCGGCGCCCAGGCGATCGTGGTCGACCCCGCCGACATGACCGTGACCCGCCTGGAGGTCACCGTGCTGGAGGGCGGCGACTCGGTGCTGTACCAGTTCATCAGCTCGGCGGGCCTGGAGAACGGCCCCCGCGGGCTGGTCCCCTTTCCCGCCGACCTGGCGGAAGCCGACCTGGATTTCACCCTGCTGCTGGCTCACGGGCTGGCGGACGAGGCCGCCACCTGGGACGCTTTCGCCATCATGCTCGAACGGATCAGCCCCGACGCCCGCGTTCTGCGGACCGACGTGGAGCCGCAGGGCAGCGTCTCCGAACGGGCCGGCCAACTCGCCCGCTACCTCCTGCGCCAGGATCCCGACGAGGTCTACGCCGTGGCCCACTCCATGGGCGGCCTCGACCTGCGCTACATCCTCACCGAGGCGGCCCAGGGCCACGGGGCGTTTGTCGACGCCGCCGCCACCGTCCAGGTCCTCTACACCATCGCCACGCCCCACCAGGGCGCCTTCCTGGCCGCCCTGGCGGATGAGCTGCCCGAGCTCGCCGACGTGCTGGACACCGCCGCCCCGGCCATCATCGACCTCCAGCCCGGCTCCCGCGCGCTCACCGAACTCAACGAGGCCTTCGACGGCGACGTCACCATCGACGGGCGGGTGGTCCCGGTCATCGCCCTGGCGTTCCACGCCGACTCCACGCTCTTCACCCAGTCCGACGGGGTGGTCGAGCTGACCAGCCAGGCGTTCGGGGACCACGTGGTCAGCGACATCCCCTCGACCCGCGGCGCCGGGCTGGGCGGCGGCAAGCACACCCACTACATCCCCACCCGGGCCGACACGGAGCTGCAGAGCTACGAGGTGCTGGGCTGGATTCTCTCCGACATCGTGGCCCGCCGCGGCGGCCCCGACCTGCTGCCGGGCGACGGCATCCTGCCCGACGGCGGACCGGCGCCCGACCCGCCGGCCGGGGTGACACCGGATGGCACGGGCGAGGCGGAAAGCGCTTGAACCCGCTTCGCCCGCCGGTCAGCGGCGCAGGTACAGCCGGACGAACGGCCCGGCGCCGTTGCGGGCCGGGCTGCTGAACAGCGGTTGCCAGTGCTCATCCTGCTCCAGGGCGTCGGCCTGGATCGCGAAACGCGGCGAAGTGCTGTACTCGGCGTCCCAGACGAAGACGGTACCCGGGGCGACCCGGTCGAGGATGCGGGTGCTCTCCGGGGGCAGGACGTTGCGGCCCCGTTCCAGGAAGTGGGACACCCAGATGTTGGTGGCGATGACCGGTGCATCGGCGTGTTCGCCGGCCCGCAGCCAGGTGATGGCGTCCCGCAGGTCGCGGGTGTGTTGGGGAAGCCGGTGGGGGCGGACCAGGTAAGCCAGCGGCAGGGCCGACGCCGCCAGGGCCAGGGCGAGCAGCAGGGCGCGGGGCGCCCGGCCCGGCCGAACGAACAGCCACCCGCCCAGCAGGATGGCCAGCAACGCCAGCCCGCGAACCAGCCGCTGGACGGGCCGCAGGAGGAAGAGCCACGCTTCATCCGTGATCCGGGCCTCCAGCTCGACTCCCAGCAGCATGATGCCGGCCACCGCCGCCAGGGCGGCGGCGCCGCGGCGGGCTCCGCCCGGCTCGCGCCCGTCGAGCAGGTTCGCACCCGCCAGGGCGCAGAGGGCCGCCACCGGTGCCGTGCCGACCAGGAAACGGGCGTAGCCACCGGTGGCGAAGAGCCCCTGCCAGTAGAGCACGGTCTGGGTGAGCAGGTACACGCCGTAGACGGCCGGTATGATCCAGGCCCGCCGCGGCCGCGGCCACGCCCCCAGCCCCACCACCGCCAGGATGGCCACGGCCGGTCCGCTGGTGGCCATCGACTTGACCACCATGGACAGCGGCGTACCCGCCCCGTAGTGATCCGGGTGGGAGGCGCCCAGGATGAAGGCAAGCGGCCAGCGACCGAGCCACAGCACCCCCAGCAGGTTGTGAAGCAGCGGCGCCCAGGCCAGGGCGATCACCGTCCACCACCACCGGCGGTACCGCCACGCGGCCAGCACCCACAGCGGGGCCAGCACCAGCGATTCGTAACGGGTCACGAAGCACAGCGACAGGGCGGCCGCCGAACAGGCCGGACGCTCCCGCACCAGCAGCCACATCGCCAGCATTAGGTAGACCGCCAGGGCGCTCTCGGTCAGCGTGGTGTACGAGGCCAGCACGAACAGGGGCTGGGCGTAACACAGCAGCGGCACCCAGCCGGCCCGGGGCCAGCCGAGGCGGCGGGCGGTGTCGTAGGCCAGCCAGACCGCCGCCGCCGAGAGCAGGGCGATCTCGATGCGGCAGGCAGTCCAGCCCAGCGGGGCGGCCGGCATCAGCAGGGCGGTCAACCCCGGCCGGCCCCACTCGTCGACCGCGTGGGCCGGATCGTCCCAGGCCCACCGGGCGTACAGGTAGTGCGTCAGGGCGTCGTCGTGGTAGGAACCGTCCGAGAGCAGGGCCAGCACCACGCCGGCCAGCAGTCCGGCCACCACGCAGATCAGCGGACCGCGCCGCCCTATTCTCGCCCCCAGCAGCTCGTCCACAGGTCCCGTCCCCACGCGCATCCCGCCTGACTCGTTGCCCGCCGCACCCGCGGCTCAGGATAACCGCGGTCCGCCGACTCCGCGAAGTCCCCCAACAGGCCCCGGCCCGAAGACGGGCGGTTGTCCTTGGCGGCCCGTCGAGACTATCGTTCCTTGCCGAAGCGGAATGCCCATGAAACGCTACGCCAGAATCACCGGCAAGCTGCCCCGTGAGATCGTCCTGCTGCGCTCCCTGCCCTGCATCTGGGGTCGCTGCACCTTCTGCGACTACATCGCCGACAACACCACCGACCTCGAGGTGATCCAGCAGGTTGCCGACGAGCAGCTCGGCAGGGTGAGCGGCGAGTTCGGCCGGCTGGAGGTCATCAACTCCGGCAGCATCCAGGAGCTTCCCCGGCGGGTCCGGGAGCAGATTCGGGACCTGCTGGCCAGCCGCGGCATCGGCGAGTTCATCTGCGAGTCGTACTGGGCCTACCGCGAGCGGTTCGAGGAAACCCGGTCGTTCTTCAACGTGCCCACGCGCATCAAGCTGGGCGTGGAGACCTTCGACGACGCCCTTCGCAACGGCGTGCTGGGCAAGGGGTTGCACTTCGACACCCCGCAGGACGTCGCCCGCCTCACGGACAGCATCTGCCTGCTGGTCGGCTTCCGGGGCCAGACCCGTGACACCGTGGAGCGCGACGTCGATACCCTGCTGAGGCACTTTCGATACGGGTGCATCAACCTGTTCACGCCCAACAGCCGCAGCGCCGGGCTGATGGATCCGGAACTGAAGCAGTGGTTTGCCGAGGCGTACCGGTTCCTCGAGGAGTTGCCCACGGTGGAGGTGCTGTGGGAGAACACCGCTTACGGCGTGGGATGAATCGGACGCTGGCGGCGGACCGGCCGGCGGGTCGACGACGCCCTGATTACCGGGCCTTCCCGAGTGCTGCGGGTGCCTGCGGGATTCCGGCTCGGCTGTCGGAGATCCAAGCCGGGCGGAATAAAGGCGTTTCCGGGGGCGGCCGATGATACCAGCCGGAACACCGGGTACCGTGATTTCGACGCTGTTGGTTCGCCCCCCGGCGGGGGCAGATCTGGGGGGTGCACGCCATGGCGGCGACGCAGTCAACCGATGACACCCGCCTGCTGCTGTCCGGCGGCGCCGGCCAACCGTCGAACTCCAGCCGGGACGGGTTTCTGCCCGTTTCCCTGACCAGCCTGCAAAGCGCCTTCGTCGCGGGTCTTCCGGTCTACCTCCGCGGCGATGCCGAAGGCCGCCGGCCGAACCGCCAGGGGCCTTTCACCCTCTACCGCAGCCCCGAAATCCCGTTTACCGACGCTGACCGGGATCGCCTCGTCGCGCACGGGGTCGAGTTCGTCTACGTCCGCATCGAGGACCAGCGCCGTTTCCGGGAGCAGGCCGAGACGCATCTCCGCCGGGTGGCCGGAGATCCCACCATGTCGGTCTCGGAATCGGCGGCGCTCATCTACGAGACCAGCGTCGAGCTGATCAACGAGGTTCTCGCCGAGCCGGACCTGGCCGCCCATTCCTCTCGGCTGGACGCTCTCTCCCGGTCCATCGCCACGCTGGTGGTGAACAGCCCTTCGGCCTTCTCGCATCTGTTCACGGCCTCGCACCACGACTTCTACACCGCAACCCACATGGTCAATGTGGCCGCCTGGATGGTGCCCCTGGCCTACACACTGGGTTACCAGGATCCCGACGAACTCAGCCACATCTGCCAGGCCGGACTCCTGCACGACATCGGCAAGGTCTACATCTCCGAGGACATCCTCAACAAGAAGGGCCGGCTCGAAGCCGAGGAGTGGGAGCTGCTCACCCGCCACGCCCAGCTCGGCGTCGTCCACCTCTCCCAGTACGATTTCATCCCCGAGGTCGTGGTGGCCGTGACACGCGAGCACCACGAACGCATGGACGGCAGTGGTTACCCCAACCGCCTGAAGGGCGACGACATCCACCCCGTCAGCCGGATCTGTGCCGTCGTCGATTCCTTCGATGCCATGACGGCCTTCCGCCCCTTCAAGACGCGGACCATGTCCGTCCCGCAGGCCATCGACATCCTCCGCAGCGAAACGCCGACCAAGTACGACCCGGAGGTCCTGGAGGCCTGGCTGGGCCTGATGGGCTCGGTCGAACCCCCGGCCCAGATCGCTCCGCCGGCGGAGGAGTCGCCCAGTCCGATGGAACGCCGCCGCGACGTTCGCCGTTACTTCCAGTGCCCGGCACGGGCCCACGTGCTGGACCCGGTCGACGACGGCTGGGAGAAACGGCCGGGCGTGCAGGTCGTGGCCCACAACGTCTCCCGCTCGGGCATGGGCTTCCTCGCCCAACGCCCCATGGACGTCGGCGAGCAGATCCGCGTCTACATCGATGTGCGGGCCTGGACGCACGAGTACGTCGAGGGTCAATGCGTCCGCTGCCGGCGACACGGCGACGGCTGGTACGAGGTCGGCCTCCGCCTGACCGGCGCCTCCCCCACGGGCTGACGCCCCCGCGCCCCTCCCCCCCGAACCAGCCGCCAGCGGAACAAGTCCCGATGAAATCGGGAGTTCGCGCGACTGTCCCCAACCGGCAACGCCCCAAGCCGATCGAACCGTCCATGGGACCGCCGCGGGCGAAGACCACCGCCCGCCGAACCACCCGGGCGACCGTCCGGCTGGTTCGCTGGACGTGGCCCGCTCCACCCGTTAAGAACACGCCATGCCCCGGTCCCACCACGATACGAGCGTCGACAGTTTGCTGGTTGACCTGACCGAACCGCAGCGGGCGGCGGTGACCCACACCGACGGCCCGCTGCTGGTCCTGGCCGGGGCGGGCAGCGGCAAGACCCGGGTCATCACCCGCCGGGCGGCATACCTGGCGGCCACCGTCGCCCGGCCCCACCAGGTCGTGGCCATCACCTTCACCAACAAGGCCGCCAACGAGATGCGCGACCGCATCCTCGCTCTGGGTGCCGGAGCGGGCATGACCGTCTGCACCTTCCACTCGCTCTGCGCCCGCCTGCTGCGGATGCACCACGACCGGGCCGACCTGGCCCCCAACTACACCATCTTCGATCAGGACGACCGCCGCAGCCTTGTCAAGCAGGCGGTCAGGGCCTGCGAGCTGGACCCCAGGAACTGGCGATCCGGACATGTCGAGTCGGCCATCAGCGCCGCCAAGAACGAGATGCTCGATCCCCGGGCCTTCGCCGAACAGGCCAGGGGCTGGGTCGACAAGACGATCGCCGGGATCTACGAGGTGTACGAACGGCTGCTCGCCGAGCAGCAGGGCCTGGATTTCGACGACCTGCTCCTGCGCCTGGCCCGGCTGCTCCAGGACGACGACGAGCTGCGCGAGCGGCTGGAGGAGCGCTTCCGCTACGTCCTCATCGACGAGTACCAGGACACCAACAACGCCCAGTACGCCATCGCCCACCTGCTGACCCGCGAGCGGAAGAACCTCTGCGCCACCGGCGACCCGGACCAGTCCATCTACGGCTGGCGGGGGGCCAACATCGGCAACATCCTCCGCTTCGAGCAGGACCATCCGGACGCGGAGGTGGTGCGGCTGGAGCAGAACTACCGCTCGACCCGGCGGATCCTGGCCGCGGCCGGCCGGCTCATCTCGGCCAACGTCAACCGCAAGGACAAGGAACTCTGGACCGAGAACGCCGAGGGGGCGCAGGTGCGGGTCGTGGACTGCGACGACGCCGCGGCCGAGGCCGGCTACGTCGCGGCCGGTATCGCCGAGGCCCTGGCGGCGGGCCGGCAGCCGTGCGAGATCGCCATCTTCTACCGCATCAACGCCCTGAGCCTGGCGCCGGAGCTGGCCCTGCGCCGGGCCGGCATCGCCTACCAGATCGCCCGCGGGCAGGCCTTCTACGGCCGCAAGGAGATCAAGGACCTGCTGGCCTACGTCCGTGTGCTGGTCAACCCGGCCGACGCCGTCTCCCTGCGGCGGGTCGTCAACGTGCCGGCCCGCGGAATCGGCAAGACCACCCTGGCCCGGCTGGAGCAGGCCGCCGTGGAGGGCGGCCGGACGCTGTACGAGGTGATCATGGATCCGGAGGCGCGGCGGATCGCTGGCCGCAGCGCCGAGAAGGTCAACCGATTCGCCGAACTGCTGGCGTCGCTCCAGCCCCTGGTCGACAGCCCGCCCAGCGAGGCCCTCACCGAGGTCTTCACCCGGTCCGGGCTGCGGGCCTGCCTGCTCGACGAGGAGAAGGCCGACGAGGTGCCCACCGAGAACGTGGAGAACCTCATCGCCGAGGCCCACAAGTTCGAGACCGCCGAGCCGGAGGGCACCCTCACCCGGTGGCTCGAGGAGACGAGTCTGCTCGGCGACGTCGACACGGTCGACGAGTCGGCCGGTGCGGTCACGCTGATGACCCTCCACGCGGCCAAGGGGCTGGAGTTCCCCGTCGTGTACGTCATCGGGCTGGAGGACGGCCTGTTGCCCTTCCGCCGCGACGAGGACACCCCCACCGACCTCGAGGAGGAGCGGCGGCTCTGCTTCGTGGGCATGACCCGGGCGATGGAGGAGCTCACCCTGACGCACGCCCGCTATCGGCTCCGCCGCGGGCAGGAGCTGCGCAACGTCGCCTCGCCGTTTCTCGATGAGCTGCCCGAGGACGAGATCGAGTGGCTGGAAGAGGGGGAGGATCCTCCGACCCGCCGGGGCTCGCGAGCGGGCCCGCCGGACGAGGCCCCCTCGATCAACCCGGCCCAGTGGCGCCCGGGCACGCTGGTGTATCACCAGGAACACGGCGTCGGCCGCGTGCAGTTGCTCCACCCGGGCTCCCTCAACCGCGCCCTGGTGGTGTTCGAGGGGGGCGACGCGGAGAACTTCATTCTGGAGTACGCGGACCTGACCCGCATGGACCCCGACGAGCTGGACTGACCGGAAGGAGTCCCCATGCATCACGCCGTCATCATGGCCGGCGGAGCGGGCACGCGGCTCTGGCCGCTCAGCCGCACCGCCCGGCCCAAGCAACTGCTCAAGCTGATCGGCGGGGAGAGCCTGCTGCGCAAGGCGTACCGCCGCCTGGCCGCCTTCCTGCCGCCCCAGTCGATCCACGTGATCACCAACCGCATGCACCTCGAGCTGATCGCCGCCGACCTGCCGGAAGTGCCCGCGGAGAACCTCTTCGGCGAGCCCCAGGGTCGCGACACCGCCAACGCCGTGGGCCTGGCCGCCGCCATCCTGCGGCAGCGCGATCCGGAGGCGGTGATGGGCGTCTTCACCGCCGACCACGTGATCGAGCCGCAGGATCGCTTCACGGCCGCGGTCCGCACCGCCTACGGCATGGCCGAGCAACACGCCGACGCCCTGGTCACCATGGGCATTCGCCCGGCCCGCCCGGAGACGGGGTACGGCTACGTCGAGCGCGGCGACCGGATCGACGAGGGTGTGTTCGCGGTGCAGCGCTTCACCGAGAAGCCCGAGCAGGCCGTCGCGGAACAGTACGTGGCCGGCGGCGACTACTACTGGAACAGCGGCATGTTCACCTGGCGGGCCGACACCATCCTCGCCCAGCTCAAACAGCACCTGCCCGCTTCACACGATGGTGTCTGCGAGATCGCCGCCGCCTGGGACACGCCCGACCGCGAAGCCTGCCTGGAGCGCATCTACCCCGGGCTCGAGAAGATCTCCGTCGACTTCGCCGTCATGGAGCGGGCCCCGCGTGTCCTGGTCGTCGAGATGGATTGCCGCTGGCTGGACGTGGGGAGCTGGACGGCCCTCGAAGCGGTGGTCGATGCCGACGCCGAGGGCAACGTGGTGGTCGCCGACCGGACGGCCAGTGTCGATGCCCGCGGCAACATCGTGGTCGGCGAGGACGACCACCTCATCGCCACCCTCGGCGTCGAGGACCTGGTCATCGTCCACTCGCCCGACGCCACATTGGTGTGCCGCAAGGACGACGCCCAGGCCATCAAGAAACTGGTCGCCGCTGTCCAGGAGCGGCACGGAGAACAGTACCGCTGACGCCAATCAGAGCCGCGGGCGCGAGCCCGCGGACAGGGCATACCCGGGGAGCACGGCTTCGCAAGGTGTGCGCCCGTCCGCCGACGGCGTTTGTGGCGAGTTGGTCGGCGTTGTGTGGGGTCCCTGTCCCCTGGCTGGCGCCGTGGGCTCTGACAGGCGCAAGCCCGCGGACAAGGCTGACGCCAATCAGAGCCGCGGGCGCAAGCCCGCGGACAGGGCATACCCGGGGAGCCCGGCTCCGCAAGG
>Ga0180432_10004135_pt1 | contig 20104 bp, 20 predicted proteins | sample SS_ome_10_FD_132414 | JGI IMG/M metagenome (GOLD analysis project Ga0180432, IMG submission 132414) | Hypersaline lake sediment archaeal communities from the Salton Sea, California, USA - SS_1_MS_2 metaG | ecosystem: Environmental > Aquatic > Non-marine Saline and Alkaline > Hypersaline >...
AAATTGCAGCTCTGGGTGCCCTCGGTATGACGGATCTGGAATTTCCAAATCCCATGAGGCCGGGAGATCACATCAATCTTATCTCAACAGTCACTCAGAAACGAAGTTCAAAAACCAAGCCAGACAGGGGAATCATTCATTATAGTGTACAATTGACCAATCAAAATGAAGAACCTGTCTTTACATACCGAATCAAGATATTAGTGGCCAAAAGAACCTAGTGTCCTGTTTGGTTAATTCGTAGAGCTGTTACCATGAATTCAAAACTGTTATATATCAAGTATACTCCATATCACAAATGAGGAAGATGTTATGAGAAAACTGCCCCTTAATATGCGGAATGCTCCTTTCATAGAAGACATGGGACTGAAATTCCCCAAAATAGAAAGTGGATATTGCATGGGCAAAGCTAAAGTAACCCCAAAACTGCTCAATAACTATGGCAACGTCCATGGGGGAGTTCTCTTCACCATCGCCGATGCCTGTTCTGGGGCAGCTGTTTTCTTCGCGCTTGACGAAACCGAACTCTGTCGAACCATTGAGTTGAAAATCAACTACCTCAAGCCGGTTCTTTCCGGAGAACTAATTTGCGAAGGGAAACTGTCTAATAAATCGAGCAATCTTGCGACGGTTGAGGCAGAAATCACCAATAACGGTCAGCTAATAGCCAAAACACTTGGAACATATTTTATTCAAAAGATTGACCATAAAAGAGATGGTAAGAAGGAAAAACCATGAAACCGCAAGGAATCAATCGAATAGTAATAGCGGTGAAAGACCTGCAAAAGGGAATTGAGTTGTATTCGAATCTGCTGGGGGCCACGTTTCACGATGCCAGCGGCACCGGGGAACCTATGGGTATCAACGTCGCCATCAGTTGGGATGCCGGAATAGAATTGTGCGCACCCATACCGGGGAAGGATATTTTTCTCTCTCAGCAAATCGAGCAGAATGGAGAAGGGATCATGGCAGTTGTATTCAGGGTGAATGATGCTGATGAAGCCCGTGATATAGCGGAAAATGCAGGGATGAATGTTTTGGTGCCCGTCGATTACAGCCAGGACGAGATCGATCAGCATCTCGAAGGTATGTTCAAAAAGTACAAGGAATACGTGCTGGATTCTACGGAGAAGTGCGGCTTCAGCGTGATGCTGGGGCAGATCGAACCGAAACAGGAGGAAATATGAAACCTCGAGGCGTAAACCGGGTTACTATCGCAGTTTATGACCTTCAGAAAGGGATTGACATCTATTCCAAACTCCTCGGGGCCACCTTCCACAGCGCCAATGCTGAGGATGCCTCCAGATTCGGGATTGAAGTAGCTATGAGCTGGGACGCGGGCATCGAACTGGTAGCACCGCTTCCCGATCGTGACAGTCACGTCAAAAGCTTTATTGAGCAACGGGGGGAAGGTCTAATGGGAGTTGTTTTTGCCATTGATGACGTAGAAGAATCACGTGAACAGGCAGAAAAGCTGGGAGCTCAAATCTGGCATGCACTTGATTACAATCAGGATGAAATTGACGCGCACCTTCAGGGAAGATTTACTAAATACAAGGAATACATGCTGAGCCCCAAAGGCACTTGTGGAGTCGGGCCGGTGCTAGCCCAGATTGAGCCAAAATAGTATCCGGGGGAATTATGATCAAAACAATTGCTCTGATCAAACGAAAAGAAGGCATTACGCGAGAAGAATTCGCCCGGCATTACGAGGAAGTACATGCTCCATTGGCACTGAAGCATTTGCCTATGATCAAGCGGTATATTCGAAACCATATTGTAGATATCCCCGGCGTAAAAGGCCCTGATTTCGATTGCATCAGTGAATTCTGGTTTGACAGTATTGAAGATGCCATCAAAGTGCAGGAATACGTTGAATCGGAAACTGGCAGGGAAATACGAGAGGATGAATCCAGATTCCAGGACAAGAGTAAGGTAATATCGTTTCTGGTCGAAGAAAAGATTTCGGAGATTTAAGGAGGGACTATGGCTCTACCGAGTTTTTCAGTTGAAGGGAAAATAGCTATCGTTACCGGAGCCAGTCGGGGGATAGGCAAATCACTGGCTTTAGGTTTTGCCGAGGCCGGCGCCAGAGTTGCGCTAGTCGCCCGAACGGTTTCCGAGCTTGAGGCAACCGCAGAGGAAATCAAAGCCAAAGGTGGCACTGCGTTCGTGGTCCCCACCGATGTGACCGAACGGCATCAGCTTGAGGCGATGGTTCAGAAGGTCAAAAAGGAATTCGGACGGATAGACGTATTACTAAATGTCGCTGGCGGGGCCGGGGATATCTGGGTAATGCCGCCCATCGATATGCCCGAAGAACACTACGATGAACTTCACGGGCGGAATTACAAAGCCGTATTTTTCTGCAATCAGGCCGTGGCCCGGGTGATGGTAGAGCAGAAATCCGGGAGCATCATCAACATCAGTTCGCTTTCGGGAACCAAACCTGTGATTTTCGAGGCAGTTGTGGGCGGCTTCAAAGCAGCGGTCAACCAGATGACCAGGGCGCTGGCTATGGCATGGGGCCCGGATAATGTGAGAGTGAACGCAATTGCGCCAGGAATTACCCTGACCGAACGAGTGAAAAATAAAATGGGGCCGGAATTCATCGAGAACTTTTCGCAGGGAATTCCTCTCAGGCGAGCTGCCCAACCGGAGGATCATCTGGGACCAGCTATCTTCCTGGCATCGGACGCTTCTGCCTATATTACAGGTATAGTCATTCCTTCAGACGGGGGACCGCAGTAGGGATGGTATTGAAACCTGCCTCTACTTTAATTCTTCAACCAGCATGTCCAACGCCTCAATATAACCCTGCCAGCCGTGTCCGCTGATCTGTTTACTGGCTATCGGTTCAATGACCGATTTCTGCCGGAACTCCTCGCGAGAATGGATATCGGAGAGGTGGACTTCCACTACTGGCAGTTTCGCGTCGATGAGTGCATCCATTAGTGATAGGCCATAGTGAGTCAGGGCGCCGGGATTAATAATGATTCCATCCGCCCCTGCAGTTTGCGCCTGAATAAAATCTATCAGTGCCCCTTCATGATTCGATTGGAAATCAAATATCTCAACACCTAATTCTGTAGCACGTTCCACCAAAGCTGCGCAGATTTCATCGAGTGTCTTGCTTCCGTAATGCGACTGATCACGCATTCCGAGCATATTTAAATTGGGTCCGTTTATTACCAGAATTCTCATGGAAACTACCAGCAGTCAGTATTCAGAACAATGGGAATCAACATTTTGAGTAGTATAGCAGTATACGCATAACAACACAAGAAAACAACCTTACTCTTCAGAATCCTGTTTCCTGACAGCTTTCTCATCTTCATTGCTTCGAGGATGCGCCTCAAGATAACGATCACGCATCTGGCTGCGTGTCACATGTGTATAAACCTGAGTGCTGGAAAGATTGGAGTGCCCAAGCAGTTCCTGCACTACTCGCAAGTCAGCGCCACCATCGAGCATGTGAGTGGCAAAAGTATGGCGCAACATGTGAGGATGCACCCGCCTGCTGATCCCTGCCTGCCCGGCATATTTTTTCAACAGATACTGAATCCGCCGCTCGGCAATCCGTTTGCCATATCGATTCAGGAACAGAGCGCCGGTGCTTTCCTGCCCCTGAAGCTTCACCCGTCCATACTCAAGATACTGCTTTACAGCTTCGGCGGCCGGTTCACCCATGAGCACCATTCGCTCTTTTGCCCCCTTGCCCCAGACCCGAATCTGCCGGGATTCCAGGTCCAAACTGTTTTCATCCAGAGAAGCTATCTCGCTCACTCGCAATCCAGCCGCATAAAGCAATTCCAGTATTGCACGATCCCTGAATCCCTGTGGAGTTGAATCATCAGGAGCATTGAGCAAAGAGAGAATTTCTTCAGAGGTCAGAAATGAGGGGAGCCGCTTTTCCATCTTGGGACTGGAAACCCGGTTCAGCGGTTCATTATCGATTATGCCTTCCCGATTCAGATATCGAAAGAAGGAACGCAGGGCACTCATTTTTCGAGAAATACTGGCCCGTACTGTGCCGGCATCCAGTAATTGGCCGAGGTAATTTCGGACATCAGAATGATCGATATCCTCCAGCGAATGAACTTCCTCAGAATCGAGGAACTTCATAAAATGGAGCACATCGGTGGAATAATTCCGTACAGTGTATGGGGATAAACTGCGTTCAACTGCAAGGTAACGAACATATTTATCGAGCAATTCCTCCATGCACCGATCCCCCTATCAGGTCAATGCCGGCTGCGCTTCCTGAAGTTCCTCCAGACTTCCTTCATATCCGCACTGGGCACATTTGGCTAAGCCCTTTTTCTTCTGCGGAACCAGAAGCCCGTTACATTCGGGGCACGGGATTGAAAGCGGTTTTTCCCAGACCGCAAAATCGCATTTGGGGTAAGAGCCGCATCCATAGAATATGCGCTTTCTCTTGGTTCTCTTTTCGATGAGAGCGCCCCCGCATTTGGGGCACTTGGCATCAATAGTGGTCTGTATCGGTTTCGAGTTCTTGCAAGTAGGGAAGTTGCTGCATGCCAGGAATTTCCCGTATCGCCCGCGCTTGATCACCATCGGGCTACCGCACTTTTCGCAGACCTCGTCGGTTGGCTCAGCGGCAGGTTTCACTTTGGGCATATTTTCATAGGCCTTTTCAAGTTCAGCTGCAAACGCCTTGTAAAATGCCTCCAAAGTGGGAACCCACTTCACTTTGCCCGATGAAATCTCATCCAGCTTTTCTTCTAACAGGGCAGTGAATTTGGTGCTCACAATTCCCGGGAAATGATCGGCCAGCAGGTCAGTGACGATGAATCCCATCTCGTTAGGTATAAAATGCCCTTTTTCCTTTCCTACATAATCTCGGTCCTGAATAACGGAAATAATCGGCGCATAAGTACTGGGCCGCCCGATGCCGTTTTCCTCAAGAGCCTTGATCAATGTTGCTTCAGTGTAACGTGGCGGAGGTTTGGTGAAATGCTGCTCAGGGAGCAGTTTGACCAGATCAACCACATCCCCTTGAATCAGTTCAGGAAGATGGGATTTCTTTTCCTTTCCATTTTCCTCATCATCTTTCCCCTCGCTATAAAGCGTGAGAAACCCCGGGAATGCAAGCGGGGAACTGGTAACACGGAAGAGATAATTGTTTGAACCGGTAGCGGCCTGAACATCTACCGTAGTGGTATCATAGGTAGCGGCTGCCATCTGGCTGGCTACCATCCGCTTCCAGATCAGATCGTAAAGTTTGAATTGATCGGCAGTAAGATAAGATTTTATCATCCCCGGCTCTCGACTTGATGAAGTAGGCCGAATGGCTTCATGAGCTTCCTGAGCGCCTTTGACCTTTTTTGTGAAAAACCGGGCTTTGGAGGGGAGGTAATCAGGGCCATATTTGGCAAGTATGTAATCCCTTGTTTCCGATATGGCCTGCCCGGCGACATGGGTGGAATCGGTACGCATATAGGTTATAAGCCCGATCGGTTCCGCTTCGCCAATAGGCACTCCCTCGTAGAGAGATTGGGCAGCAGACATGGTGCGTTTAGCGCTGAAACGCAGCTTGCGCCAGGCCTCCTGCTGAAGTGTGCTGGTGATGAATGGAGCCACCGGTTGTTTCGGAGTTGTTTTTCTCTGGACTTTTGATACAGTGTATTTTGCCTTTTCCAGCTCTGAACAGAGCAGGCTGGATTCTTCTTCGTTCCCGATTGATATCTTTTTATTCTTGCCATCTCCAATGAGTTCGGCCCGGAAGGAAGCTCCCTTTTTCTTCAGTTCAGCTTCGATAGACCAGTATTCAACAGAAACGAATTTTTCAATTTCACGCTCCCGGTCAACAACCATTCGTACTGCTACCGACTGCACCCTGCCGGCAGAAAGTCCCTTCATAACTTTCTTCCACAAAATCGGGCTGATTTTGTACCCGACCAGCCTGTCCAGAACACGGCGTGCCTGCTGGGCATCCACCAAGTTGGTATCAATTTCCCTCGGATGCTGAAAGGCATCTTCCACAGCTTCTTTCGTGATTTCATGGAACACTACGCGTTTGGTCGGTAACTTATTTAGCTTGGCAGCCTTGACTATATGCCATGAGATCGCTTCGCCTTCTCTATCCGGGTCAGTAGCCAGATATACAGTATCGACACCCGCAGCAGCGGATTTTATCTCGCTGACGATTTTCTGCTTGCCCTTAGAAATGGTATATTTGGGAATGAATCCTTTTTCAGTATCAACTCCAATTTCTTTTTCCGGCAGGTCACGGACGTGTCCCATGGTTGCCTTCACCACATAGGAGGCAGGCAAAATGCGCCCTATAGTTCGTGCCTTGGCCGGTGATTCTACAATTACCAGGTTTTTTGCCATTATTTCGCTCTTACTCCTCGTGCCGCAACGTAATTCATGTTACCCAATTGATTAACCATACCTTTAAGCTCCATCATTGTCAAGGTGCTGCTTACGATTGATATCGATAGCCCGGAAGCCCGACATAGCTCATCTATATGCATTGCTTCATCAGAGGAAAGGAGCTCCAGTAATAACGATTCGGTTTCACTTGCGGGAAGCGGTTCAAATAACTCCATTTGCTGGGGAATGGTACTGAGATTCAATTCCTCCAGTATGTCTTCAACTGTAAGCACCAATTTTGCTCCATCGCGGATCAGTGAGTTGCTGCCTTTGCTCGAGTCCGCCATAATGTTCCCCGGCACAGCAAAAACCTCCCGATCCTGTTCCAGTGCCATTCGGGCGGTGATCAGAGCACCGCTTCTCTCTGCTGCCTCAACTACCAGTGTACCCAGGCTCAATCCGCTCATGATACGATTGCGCCGCGGGAAATTATCCGCTCTGGGCTTGATCCCCAGAGGATACTCGCTAACCAGCGCCCCGTTTTCCACGATTTCCTGGGCCAGTTTTTGATTTTCCGGCGGGTAGACTATATCCAGTCCGCATGCCATAACTGCAACGGTTCGCCCTCCAGCAGCCAGTGCCGCCCGGTGAGCCACGGTATCAATTCCACGGGCGAGGCCACTAATCACGATCACCTTATTTCGCACCAGATCGCCCACCAGCCATTCAGCAACCTCTCGCCCATAGTGCGACGCTCGCCGGGTGCCAACTACTGCCAGAGAGCAATCCTCATCTGACATAAGCTTTCCTCGGACGTAAAGAACGGGAGGGGGATCATAGATTTCCTTCAATCGGAGGGGATATGAGGAATCGTCCATAATCAGCGCTTTGACTTCGTACCGTTCCAGCTTCTCCATCTCAGCATCGAGATCGATTTTGGAGCGCCGTTCCACGATGGCTTGAACTGCACGATGATCAAGTCCGGCTGCCTTGAGTTCCGAGGCTCCGGCATTCCAGGCCTGTTCCAGATTCCCGAAATAATCCCGCAATCGGCTGAACTTAACCCGGCCAATGCCGGATATCAAATTGAAACCAATCCAATATGCTACTTCAGACATTTAGTTATTCTCTTACAAAGGGATAAAGGGGGAAAGCTGGATCGGAAGGAATCATTCTTCGCTGGCTTCACGCAAAGCTGTCTTCAGCTTTTTGAAAAACCGGGCAAGCTCGTCTGTTTCCATTGCTGCTATTTCTGGCGTCAGCGCCAACATAAGAGGGAAGCTGCCGGAAGGCCCTTGCACTTGGATGAATTGCCCCGCATTTTTGCGATGACCGTTGGAACCATTGTTTGAAGTTGCGGGCGATTTGCCCTTAACGCTCAATCCCAGATCGATTTCAGCAAGCTGGCATAATTGCAGGAAGAAACGTGTTGTCTTGGCCGCCATCTCTGTACCGAGGCCAGTCACCGTGATAAAATGGTTGTAAATATCTTCTTGAGTACACTTGTTCCCATTAATCTGCTGAAACACGTCTTTATAGGCACCGCGGACAATCCCCTGCAAAGCTGAAGTAAAAGCCGGCCCTTTCGTTTTCAGGAGACGGCTTTTATCAGTTGGCTTACCTTCATCATCTATTACACCCAGAAACTTTAGCGCACCGATTACCTTGTATTCATTTCCGGGAGCTACTTTATTGAGACGCAAAAAATTACCATCTATTCTCGGCGGGGTACTTTTGCGCATTAACTGCAAAGCCTGCATCATTCCTTTGGTCGGGCCATACGGCAAGGTTGCGTTTTGCCCCCCGGTTTTCGGTGCTTCAGCCATCCATTACCCCCCCTCGGAATTCCATGCAGTCCGTATCGACGGAAGTATAGCATTCGGTTTTCGGACTGTCAACCAGTCCGGGTGACGTTTTGTGACGCCGGACTGTCATAAACGAGTGGTTTTTATAGCTAAAAACAACGTTTCCCTTTTATCTCAGTCCACCACAAATATCGGGTTGGGCAGTCCGATGTGACGTCAGGGCGGGGTTTAACCGGGCAGATTTTGAGGGGCCTGCCGGACTGTAAATGTTATGGCAAGAAGCACGCGTAATCCAGTATCAAATTATCTCTGATACCAGCTTCGCCACGTGTTTGGCTATAGCTGGTGAAGCGGCAAGACCGGGTGATTCTATGCCGACCAAATTGACCAGCCCTGCGAAGCCCTTTTGTCCATTGTGTTCAATAATAAAATCCCGAAAAGGCTCGCCGAGCCCCTGCAATTTGGGGCGTATTCCAGCAAAATCGGGGTGCAAGTCATCCTGATCGATAAAGGGAAGATAGCGGCTGGCGAATTGATAGAAGGCGTCTTTGTGGCTATCATCGACTCTGTAGTCGATTTCATCAACGTAGTGCGCATTGGGGCCGAGCTTCATCATGCCATCAAGCGCCAGAGTAACATGAACTCCCAGCCCGGCATGTTCAGGCGTGGGATAGATCAGCCTGCTGACACTGCCTCGCAGCCTTGAGCTCAGGCCAAAATACTCGCCTTTGCAATAGTGAAGCCTGTAATCCTCGCTATCGATTCCGGCAAGCCCAGCGACTCTATCAGAATCTAGCCCGGCACAGTTTATCACCACCTGAGCAAATAGTTCGGAAATTCCTTCCCAATCACGGACACTGACCTTCCATCCCTCCCCTACCCTACCGAGCCCCACCACCTCTGTTTCAAAAAGAAATTCTGCTCCGTGCACAACAGCTTTCTGGTGAAAAAACTGCATCAGTGAATGGGAATCGATGATCCCGGTGGAAGGGGAAAGAATCCCCGCCTGACCCTTGACATTGGGCTCCAGACGCTTGATATCGGCCTGCGAGAGAAGCTCCAGATCAATGACACCGTTTTTTGTCGCCTGAGCATGAATTTCTTCCAGCCTGGGGATTTGCTCCTCGCTGATTGCCAGTATAATCTTCCCCAGCTTTTTGTGAGGAATATTATTTTGTTCACATATCTCGTAGAGCAGCCGATTTCCTTCGACGCAGAGTTTAGCCTTCAGAGAATTCTCCGGATAATAGATGCCAGCATGAATGATCTCGCTGTTCCGGCTGCTGATCTCCTGCCCGAAAGTACGGTTGCGTTCGAAAACGAATACTCTCCTGCCCTGTTCCGCTATCTCAGAGGCAATGGCTAGCCCGACAACACCGGCTCCAATGATTGCTACATCAGTTTCAATTGTCATTGTATTTTGTTCAGGGGGTTCGCTTAACTCCACGCATCCTGCTTATACTATTATAGCAAACGGGCCCCGGTTTCCCGGAGCCCGTAGACGGTACTAAACTCAGCTCACACCGTGATTATCCCAGAATCTTTGCCGCTTCTTCTTTATCCGTATCCATCACATACTGGATGCCGGAGATATCCGCTGCCTCATGCGTGAGGGCTGCGATATCATTTCGATCAATGTACTCAAGCCCAAACTTGCGATTCCCGGCCATAAACTGCCTCAGACCCTGAGCAAGCCGCTCGTAATAAGTATAAACTCCAATAGCACCAGTAGGAATATCATCATATCTGCTGCCATACTCTCTTTGCAGTCCCTCAGCAGTAACAAAGACAGACTCTCTGGTATTTCCAAAGCGCTGTAAATAGATTGGAAGCTGACCGCTATCTATAGATCGTCCAATAGTCTTGCCAACCATAGCTGCAGCCAGAGGCGCTCTTGCCATGCCTATTGCCTTGACAAATGGAGAACACAAAGCAAACCCTTTGAATATCTGATCTTCCAGGGTAAACCCGCTGGCCAGAATGATATCCGGCACATACTCACCCTTTTCAGCTATTCGACTACAATACTGGTGAAGCAGCGACCACATCTCAACATTGGGCACGCCCCATTCATTCATCATGCGCCAGGGACTCATCCCTGTGCCACCACCTGCGGCGTCCACAGTAAGATAATCGACTTTTGCCAGCGAACAGAACTTAACCGCTCGGGCAAGATCGGCAGGCCGATAAGCCCCGGTTTTCAATGAAATATATTTGGCCCCGGCCTTGCGCAGATTTTCAATTGCCTCCAGAAAACCCTCTTCAGTTACCATCCCGACTCGGGAATGTCTTTCGAATTCCGTAAAAGCGCCGTTATTGAAATCATGCACGACATCAGGGTCGAGCGGATCGGGGAGAACGATATATCCCCGATTTTTAAGCATCTGGGCCTTTTCAAGGCTTTTGATCTTAACTTCGCCACCGATATCTTTGGCTCCCTGCCCCCATTTAAGTTCCACCACATCAACTCCGAGTTCCTGTATGGCATATTCCAGCACGCCAAGCCGACCATCCTCAACGTTCGCCTGAGCGACAATGGCTCCGTATCCATCTTGCTGCCAGTCCTTGAAAAGTTTTACCCTGCGCGCCATATCCACCGAATGCATCACTTTCCCATTCTCTATCTTAGATTCCGCATCCATACCGCAAACATTCTCGCCAATGGTAAGAACCGTGCCGGTAAGCGCTGCTCCGATAGCCAATCCATCCCAGTTTTCTTTGGCCACATTAGTAGACCCCAGTCCCGGTATGACGAAAGGCAGACGCAACTTGAGTCCCTTATCCTGACCCAGCCTCGTTTCCAGATCAACATTGGAGAAGATAGCCTTATCGGAATCGGCTTCTATACCGAAAGCCCCGACGGCAGTTCCCATTACGTTGAAATGGGAAAGATCGACGGGGTAAGCCTTCTGCGACGCGGTAGTGATAATGCCGAACGGCTGCGGATATATAACTTCATGTCCGCGATATGCGCTCTTGCCGATTTCGCACATGCCAGTACAGCCTTCCACACATGTTACACACATTCCGCTCGAAGGACACCAGTCACCACCCGTCCTGTTTTTGGTCAATGTAGCTGCTGTTGCGTTGTACCTTGTTAATGTCATTTCTGATTTCCTCCCGCTTTTTTAAATGATATTTGATTTATTTAACAAACTAGTAAACCCTGTGCCCGGATGGTGTCACACTCTCTGAACATCCAATACATATAGGGCAAGTCTCCACAGGCACCAAATTCTGGCATCCGCCGCAAAGCCCATTTACCAGATTACCCGCGGTGCAAGCTCGCTCACAAACCGGGCAAATCCATTCACAACCGCCACAGCCGCGGCACTCTTCCGGAGTAACCCCAAAGGCAGTGGCCACCCGGCGCGATGTGCCCCGGCCCACAAATCCAATGCCCCCGGATTGCATTTGCTCTTTGCAATAGCGCACACAGAGTCCGCAGAGAATGCACTCCCTGTCCTTTATCGTAAAGCGAACCTCGTTAACCCCCATATTGGCGGCCATATCCTGCAGCGTTTTGGAGTTCGGGCAAGAAGAGAGTAACAATTCCATAATCACCTTTCGCCGTTTTTTCACTCGCTCCGAATCCGTAAGAATTACTTGCCCTTCTTCCACCGGAAGTGTACATGAAGCTTCCAGTGAAGATCGATCACCTTTGACCACCTCGACAATGCATATCCGGCAAGCGCCGTAAGGGGTCAGACCTTCATGATGGCAGAGAGTCGGGATGATAGTACCCATCTCTTGTGCTGCCTCAAGAACCGTAGTTCCTTCGAATACCCGTGTCTTAATTCCGTTAATCGTCAGTTCAACCATAATTCTTCCTCTTTTCAGGACACTATAACTGCATCGAATTTGCAGTTGTCACGGCAAAGTCCACACTTAATACATTTAGTCTGATCAATCACATGAGGCTCTTTCTTCTCGCCCGATATTGCCCCCTGCGGGCATTCCTTAGCGCAGACCGTGCAACCGGTGCATTTCTCTTCATCAATGGTAAAAGTAATGAGAGATTTGCAGACACCGGCCGGACAGCGTTTCTTTTGTATGTGAGCTTCATATTCATCCCGGAAATACCGGATGGTGGAAAGAACCGGATTGGGAGCGCTAGTGCCCAGCGCGCAAAGAGCCGTATCTTTAATGGTTTCTCCAAGCTCTTCCATCAATTCTATATCGCCATCTTTACCTCTTCCTTCGGTGATAGCGGTAAGAATATCGAGCATCCGATCCAGTCCCTCGCGGCATGGGACGCATTTGCCGCAGGATTCCTCGGTCAGGAAATTGACAAAGTATCTGGCTACGTCCACCATGCAGGTGTCCTCGTCCATGACAATCATGCCGCCAGATCCCATTATAGAACCGGCTTCGGCGAGCCGATCGAAATCTACCGGCAGGTCGATCAGGCTTTCCGGGATACAACCGCCGGAAGGCCCTCCCGTCTGAACGGCCTTGAACTTCTTGCCATTGGGAATTCCGCCACCGATATCAAAAACAATCTCTTTAAGAGGCATGCCCATCGGCACCTCAACCAGTCCGGTATTATTTATCTTGCCCACCAGAGAGAAAATCTTGGTGCCCTTGCTTCCCTCAGTTCCGATCTGAGAGTACCGGTCGGCTCCCCGATTAATGATAAGCGGCACATTGGCCCATGTTTCCACGTTGTTGAGATCGCTCGGGCGGCCATACAATCCGCTTTCGGAGGTGTGAATATGCTTGGCTCGCGGCTCGCCGATCTTTCCTTCCAGCGAGGCCATCAGCGCAGTCGATTCCCCGCAAATGAAAGCTCCTCCGCCTCGAGATATTTTGATATCGAAATCGAACCCGGAACCCAGAATATCTTCACCCAGAAGACCGTGTTCCCTCGCCTGCTCCAGCGCGATGGTAACGTTCTGTACCGCCAGCGGATACTCATGCCGAACATAAACATATCCGTCATGCGCACCAATGGCATAGGCTCCAATGATCATACCTTCGATGACGCTATGGGGATTCCCTTCCAGAAGGCTCCTATCCATATAGGCACCGGGGTCACCTTCATCGGCGTTGCAAATAACGTAGCGGACACCATCATATGAATGAGCATTGCGGACCGATTCCCATTTCCTGCCAGTGGGGAACCCACCCCCACCACGACCGCGCAACCCGGATTTCTTAATCTCCTCAATGATCTGCTCCGGTTGGCTCTTGAACAATGCTTTAGCCAGAGCCGAGTACCCACCGAGGGCTATGTAATCATCAATGTTTGTGGGATCAATAAGCCTGTTGTTATCGAGCGAGAGTCTTTTCTGTTTCTGGTAGAAAGGTATATCCTGCTCATGGGTAATGCTTTCCCCCGTCGATGGGTCCCGGTAAAGAAGCCTTTCAATGACACGCTTGTTAACCACTGATTCCGATACGATCTCTGGAACGTCCTCAGGAGTCACATGCTGATAGAGAATCCTTTCTGGATATATGACAACTACTGGTTCTATTTCACAGAAACCGTGGCACCCGGTGGTTCTGATATCAACAGAATCATTGATGCCAAAATCGGCCAGTGCCTTTGAAAGGGCATCTGCGACCTCTCCTGCACCACAGGCAAGACCGCATGTCCCAACACTAGTTACAACGCAAAGACGATCAGGATCGTGCCCAGCCACAATTCTGGACCGTAATTGCTCCAGTTCAGCAGCACTTGCTATTTTTATACTTACTACCATCTATAATTCCTTCTTCTATTTCCCCAAGATTTTCTTGACTTTCCTGGAACTCATTTGGCTGTTGTATTTGTCATCCACCACTACTATCGGTCCTAACGCACATGCCCCAAGACAATTGACAGTTTCCAGCGTATACTCCATATCTTGGGTGGTCTCGCCAACCCCGATGCCCAGTTTTCTTTCAACTTCATCTAGAACACTTTGGGCATTTCGCACATGGCAGGCGGTTCCCATGCATACGCTTACAATATGCTTGCCGCGCGGCTCAAGGCTGAACGCCTTAAAGAAAGTTGCCACACCGTAAACCTGGATCAAGGGAAGACCCAGCAATCCAGCCACTTCCCGCACAGCGTCCTCCGACAGATAATGGTACTCGGATTGAACGTCCTGGAGGATTGATATCAGGCTGTCGCAGTTGCCATCGTATTTTTCAACGATAGCCGCCACTTTCTCATTTGTTCCGATCATTTCGCAACAGCTCCTCAAATTTAATCAAATCAGCATAATCGATGATGGTGCTCATAGCCTGATTATCGGCCTCAAATCCAGACTCTTCGGCGGCAGCTATCGGGTTCATACCGCCAACTAAGATCATCCCGATCTTGTTAAGCTCCACCGGAATCTGGCAGATCGGCTCGCTGGTATTGCCTATCAAAAACAATCCACCCAGACCAGCTTCCTTGAGCCCTTCAACCGTTTCTTCCACTATGGGACGGCAAATAGCCGGAACCTCTCGGAAATTGGAAAGAACCTTGCCGTTTCCCAGCTTGGCTGCTTTCAGAACCGAGGTCATCTTACCCCTGATAAATACCTCCGACGGATCAAGAGAAGAGCCGGAATAATAGATCAGTTCCACGAACCGCAATGGCCGCTTGTTTTTGATCTGTAGAATGCCTCCAAAACGGGAATCCATGGGGATTCCTGCCTTGAGCAATACTCCGTTGATCAAAACACTGCAAATGGTAGCCAGTCCTATTTTCCCTTCAGGAACAATCAATTCCCCAAGTTGCTCGTCTTCACCCGCTGTTGCCACCATCTGTCCGGCACAGAGCCCTGCATTGAAAGCCGGGGCCATCGCCGCCGCCGCCTTGCTGAATTTTTCTTTGGGGAAGAATGAGACATTAACCGGAACCGTACCCGTTTTAGTTTTCCAGTTGAAGGTCGTCCGGAAAGCCTGCATCTCAATCCGTGAAAGCATCAACCCGACTTTATCCTGAACCAGAGCACTCTTGAGTTCTTCGATTCCCAGTTCGGTGATCTGCCTGCCGTCTCGCCCTTCGAGAGTGGTCAGCCCGCGTTCGTCCATCAATTTGAGATGATACCGAACCGCCCGTTCAGTCAATTCGATGCCGAAATCCTGCAAGCGTCTGGCCACAATCCGGGCGCCCACCGGCTCATGCGATTCACTGACAGTCCTCAGTATAGCAAGAACTTTTCTTTCGACATCATGGGATTCAGTTTCAATCATCTCTGTTTGCCTTTTACGAGAGGTAGGTAGTAGGCAACTGTTTACCGACCATAACGAATAATTATAATATCTTCTGGAAAACAGTTTGTCAAGGGGAATAAACACCTGCTTCTAAGGAACCTCTGAATAAGTGGTGACGGCGGGGGTCCGGGGGTGTCCCCCCAGATACAAAAGCCCCCAAGATTGGGGGCTACAGGGGGTTGATCAGAGGTTCCCTAACTTATGAACAGAAGCATAAGCCGTTTATGAAAGACTTCTCGTTTTCGAGTAGCTTTTAGATTTCAGACCGAACTATACAGTGACTACGCTACAAAAAGCTTGTCCGAAGCGAAGGCAGGATCACTGGTCAGGTTGATTCCGAGCCGACGCAGCCCCTTCTCATCTCCGGATGGAGGTATATGCGTCATGTGAGCTTCGCAATTCCGAAGGCTCGGTAATTGATCCAAAGCCAGGCGGGCAGTGGGATTGGTAACGGCGCTTATACTCAATGCCACCAGCAACTCACGCACATCAAGGCTAATAGCTTCGCGCCTGAGGATGTCCTTCTTTAGATTCGCCACAGAATTAAGGATGTTGTCTCCAAGTAATTCAAAATCCACGGGAATTCCCGCGAGTTGCTTGATGCCGTTCAACACGAGGCTGGAAGCAGCGTGCATGATTGGTGAATTCTGCCCAGTGGCAATTGTTCCATCGGGAAGCTGAAGGGCAGCACCAACGAACACCCCCCAACGCCCTTTATCGACGGCTGCTTCCGCTTCGTTGGCAACATTGCGAGCCGGTATTACAGGAGGACGGTTTTCCGGCTTGATCTGGTATTCCTCCATCAGAACCTCAACCCTATGGACCGATTCCGCATCGGTCTGTCCGGTTACATATTCGCAAGAGTAACGGAAGAAGCGCCGGATAATCTCTTGACGGGCTGCCTCGGCGGCAACATCATCGTTGATTATGGCGAACCCAGCCCGGTTCACACCCATATCAGTTGGAGACTGATAAGTAGCCTCAGCCCCGGTTATCTTCTCAAGAACCCGTTTCAGCAATGGAAATGACTCCACATCCCGGTTGTAATTGACCGCTTTTACACCGTGTGCTTCAAGGTGAAACGGATCGATCAGGTTCACATCGCGAAGGTCAGCCGTGGCAGCCTCATAGGCTGCGTTCACCGGGTGCTTCAGGGGCAAGTTCCAGATCGGGAACGTCTCAAATTTGGCATATCCCGCTTTCACACCTCGCCGGTGCTCGTGGTAAATTTGAGTGAGGCAGGTAGCCATCTTGCCGCTGTTGGGACCGGGTGCATTGACCACCACCAGAGGGCGATCCGTTTCAATATAGGGAGCAGCTCCGTACCCAGCATCACTGACTGTACGGTCAATGTCGATAGGGTAGCCCTCTATGGGAGGATGCGTATAAACCTGGATCCCGCGCCGTTCCAATTTGTTTTTGAATGCTTCCGCTGCCAGTTGGCCTGTGAAGCGAGTTATCACCACGGCCCTTACTTCCAGCCCCCAGCCACGCAGATCATCGATCAACTTGAACGTATCCGCATCATACGAGATGCCGAAATCAGCCCGCATTTTCTTACGTTCTATATCACCGGCAAAGATGCAAATAATGATCTCCGCCTTGTCCTTGAGCCTGTTCAAAAGACGCATCTTCACATTCGGATCAAATCCCGGCAGAACACGGGATGCGTGATAGTCGAAAAGCAACTTCCCTCCAAACTCCAGATACAACTTATTGTCAAAGCGTTCTATGCGTTCAACGATAGCCTTAGTCTGTTCGGCAAGGTACTTTTCATTATCAAAGGCAACACCATTTAATTCCATTAGACCCTCTCGTTTTTCTGATTACTCCTGCACACAAGATGCAGGCCCATTGATAAACACATCACAATTTTAAAATCAATATCGTCTGCCCTATGATATCAGGACACACAACATTAGAAGCTATGCTCACAAAAGAAGTGAAATTCCGGGGGGTGAAAATGCAATCCCGACTTCTGAGGATTTTGATTATCGGGCTATGAGAATCATGATTGACAAAGCTAAACTCTGTCATAATGCCACTATTTGCATGATATTAGACAACCCGTCTAATGTCAAGTAAAGAGCCGGAAAGAACGCAATTGCTGATCGTTACTTCAGAACAATCTGATATTGTGCTCGCTGCAAGTTCGAACCATCTCCTCCGGCCACAAGCTCGACTGAACTTCGCCAATATGAGCTTTGCGAAGATAGAACGTACACAGCCGTGATTGCCCGATACCGCCACCGATAGTCTGCGGCAACTCGCCTGCCAGCAATCGCCGATGAAACAACAGTGTTTTACGATCCTGACTACCCATGATCTCCAACTGCCGCTCCAGAGCCGTTTTATCAACCCTGATTCCCATGGATGACAGCTCATACGCGCAATCCAACAAAGGGTAATACACTATGATATCACCGTTCAAACCCTCGTAACCGTTGTCTGCCGGCGTAGACCAGTCATCATAATCCGGCGCTCGGCCATCGTGAGGAAGCCCATTGCGTAATGCCCCGCCGATTCCAATCACAAACACGGCCCCATACTCGCGGCAGGCCGCCAGTTCACGCTCACCGGGTTCAAGGTCAGGATATTGTTTTTCCAGTTCATAGCTGTGAATAAATGTGATTTTCTCCGGCAGCATCGGTTTGATGGCAGGAAAGAGATAACCGACATATCTTTCAGTGCGCTGGATTACATCATAAATGCGGCCAACAATGTTTTTGAGGAACTCAAGATTGCGCTCTTCAGGAGACATCACCCGTTCCCAGTCCCACTGATCCACATACAGTGAATGGATATTATCCAGAGTCTCATCAGGACGGATTGCATTCATATCAGTATATATGCCTGAACCCGGCTGATAATCGAAGTCGGCTAAGTGCAGTCGCTTCCACTTGGCAAGTGATTGCACAATTTCAGCGTTGGTATCCAGATCTTTGGGTCTAAACGAAACTGGAAGCTCCACGCCATTCAGGTTATCGTTGATGCCAGTATCATCGCGAACAAAAAGCGGCGCAGTGACCCGCATCAGATTTAGTTCAAAAGCGAGATTCTCCTGAAAATAGGTTTTAATACGATGGATGGCACGCTCCGTTTCGCTACCATTCAACAATGGCTGATAGTTCAGTGGAATAATCAAACTTGAAACCAATGCTTTTCCCTTAGCTCAATTAAGCTATACGGGTGAAGAGCAACACAACCTAATCATCAATCAGGGCGTTGAATTTCACCTATCTTACGCTTTACAGAATCGGCAAATATTTGCTCAATTCGTAATCGGTGACCTGTGTGCGATACAGGTCCCATTCGATTTTTTTGTTAGCGATGAAATTCTCAAAAACATGATCGCCCAGGGTTTTTTTCAACAGTTCGCTCCGTTCGGCATGATGAATCGCCTCGGAAAGATTCCCGGGTAGCAAACCAATCCCCCTGCGTTTGCGTTCTTCGGCAGACATCTCAAAAACATTTTCCTCCACCGGGCCAGGCAATTCATATTTTTGCTCGATCCCTTCAAGTCCGGCAGCCAGCATCACGCTGAAGACCAGATAAGGGTTGCAGGCCGGATCCGGCGAGCGGTATTCTATCCTGGTGGCATTTTCTTTTCCGGGTTTGTATTCGGGGATACGAATCAGATCGGAGCGATTTCGGCGAGCCCACGAGATGTAGACAGGCGCTTCATAACCCGGCACCAGCCGTTTGTAGGAATTGACCCACTGACTTGTAACCAGGGTAATCTCCTGCGCATGCCTGAGCAGTCCTGCCATATAATGCCGGGCCAGATCGGAGATGCTGTATTCATCATTCTCATCGAAGAAAGCATTGCGCCCATCTTTGAACAATGATTGATGCACATGCATGCCGCTGCCGTTGACGGTGGCTATCGGCTTGGGCATGAACGTTGCATAGCAACCGTATTGCCGGGCTATCAGCTTGACTGCCAGACGATAGGTCATGACTATATCGGCCATCTTCATGGCCTCTTCGTATCTGAGGTCAATCTCATGCTGACTGGGGGCAACTTCATGATGAGCAAACTCCACCGTGATACCGAACTCCTGAAGAGCCAGGATTGTATCGCGACGCATTTCGGTAGCGGCATCCAAAGGGGTCATGTCAAAATAACCGCCCAGATCCAGGGGCTCTGCATGCTTATCATCTTTGAAATAGAAAAACTCCAGCTCCGGCCCCACATAGAAGCCGTATCCCATATCAGCCGCGCGCTTGAGATTTCGTTTGAGCACAAACCTCGGATCGCCCTCGAACGGTTCCCCGCCGGGGTGCAGAATATCACAAAACATCCGAGCTATGGCATGATCCTTGTGCCAGGGAATCAGGGAAAAGGTATCCGGATCAGGCATGACTATCATATCGCTCTCATCAATGCGGGCAAAACCCTCAACCGACGAACCATCAAATCCCATTCCATCTTCCATCGCCCGCTCCAGTTCATCTACAGTGATGGCCATGCTTTTTAGAAAACCGAGGATATCAGTGAACCACAGGCGTATGAATTTCACATCCTGCTCCCGGGCCATCTGGAGCACCCTGTCTTTTGCTGCGTGGTTATCGGTCATTTCCCCTCCTTTTTGCCAGCTAACCGTTAATGCTGATATATTAGCATCTTTGCGGCTTGCAATGCCAGCCTCCAAAAAACCGGTAAATTTTAACGGTTGAAAAAAGGATTTTGGGCCGCTATAATAAATTTAAGTAAGTGCCTTTAAGCTGGTCCCGAGAGGCTGGCAAGGGAAAACGAAAATGTA
>Ga0180432_10004136_pt1 | contig 20097 bp, 3 predicted proteins | sample SS_ome_10_FD_132414 | JGI IMG/M metagenome (GOLD analysis project Ga0180432, IMG submission 132414) | Hypersaline lake sediment archaeal communities from the Salton Sea, California, USA - SS_1_MS_2 metaG | ecosystem: Environmental > Aquatic > Non-marine Saline and Alkaline > Hypersaline >...
AAGGTATTACACCCTTATTTTTCTGACAAAAATAGATAAAGACTTCAGGATAGAGGGGCTTGAGTTGTTGACTGAGAGCTGAAAAACCAGATTACCTCCCTAATTTATCGAGAAAAGGTTATGTTGTGGTCGTACTATAATCTTTTTTTGTTTTGAAAGTTACTCTTATCAGGTAGCTTCTTTCTTCACCACTCCAGTCCAGGTTTTTAAAGTAGTGATAGTGGTATACCTTCTTACCGTTTTCACGGGTGGACAGTTGATCCCAGTCAGGTCCATCAGTTAAATGATCCCGTATCCCCTTACCTTTTATTTCCGCTGTATGCTCGTTATCTGATGCAAACCCGCTTCCAGTAATTGGTATATCTCTTATTTCAACCCGGCTTTTCCTTATGTCAGTATAGGCGGCGACCTCAGTGTCTACTGCCTCCCAGCTTGCGCTAAGCCATTCAATCACTGTCCCGTCTTCATTTACCTTACCCTGTATCTCTGTTTCGTATCTTACCTGCCGACCGTCTGATTCCTGCCTTGTCTCCTGGTGGTTTCCATCGAAAAGATTACCGTTCCACATTAAGTTATAATCCGTGCTGTAGAAATTAACAGAGTAATCATCCAGCATTTCTTTGCTCACACCCAACTCGGTCTGCTCTTTAATGCCATATGCGCTGACTGTGACATAGATGCTGTTTGTGTCAAATATCGTCGGCGCCGCATATTTCTTTTTTATTACGACAGACGACTCTAGCTCATCCACCTTAACACCACCGTCATACAGCTCTACCTTAATGATATAGCTTCCAGGATCATTGAATGTGTGCTTAACCTCCCCCCCCTCAAGCGTTGTTCCATCATCCATATCCCACCTGTAGACGGGGTTATCATATAAATAATTTGCTTCTGCTTTGAATGAGTACTCAACATCCTCCGTTCCGGTAAGGTCTTCAGGTGTTAATACCATACCTTTTTCCATGCATTCCAGTTGGTAGCTTCTCATAATCAGCTTACTGCAACATTCCTCTTTCGCGCTTGCTTTCTTTATGTTCCCACAGTGTTTCTTGTCTTGTTCGATTTCCGCCAAGCATATCTCTTTCAGGTACAGTCCAGAATTATCTTTTATATCATAGCATCCCCTGCTGTAGTTGGCGGTTAACGCTGCTTTATGAATGCATTTATCAGATAGTGTTTCTGTTTTCAGCGCACTGCATTTCTTTTTCTGGCTGATATAAAGGTATTCAGTGCATGTTCGCCTTACTACATCCTTTTTAATCTTAAAGCACTCCTGCTTATCTACTGTTAGGATGGCCATGCAGATGTTTCTCATCTCCGGGTAGCGTTTCAAAAACTCTTCACAGTCTATTGGTGTGAATTTATCCGGGTAGTCTCTTATCATCGCAAGCCTAAGTAGGTCTTTATCTACGCCGTCTTCTTTTCTTGCTAGCTTGAGCATTTTCGCTTCAAAACCCAAGCCCCCGAAAACGTTCATAGCAGCTCCCTTAACTGCATCGTCTTTTTTCACTTCATAGTCTGTTCCAAACCACTCATTCAATTTATTTTTTCCAGTTTCTATCACGTGTTGTATTCCAGCCTCCATCACTATCCATTCCTTATTTCTGGCTATTATGTTCTTCTCCCAACCAACCAGGGGGTCTTCCTCCAGGATATCGGTTGGTGGAACCGTGAACGTTATCTCATCCACGTGGGATGCGAAACTTTTAGGTATCTCCTCGATGTGGGTTATTGTCTTATCTGTATCTCCCGTGTTCTCGAATTCTAGGGTAATAGTTCCATTAAAGCTGTCTGTTTCATTATCATATACGAGCTTGGCTTTCTTTTCAAGATAAATGTTTTCTTCAATTTCCTCTATTGGATAGTTGTAGGTGTAGGTATCTCCTTGCACTTGTAGCACACCTTCAGCTGAGCCATTCAATAGAATGTAATCCTCCTCTTTCTCCCCACCCAGAAACCCCTTACCTACATCAGGCATCCCTGGTTTAAGGTACAGGTACCCTAGAGCAAGAAGCAGAATAAACAATACAATAAACAGTATCGCCAGCACCCCACCTAAAGCAATTAGTTTCTTACTCATCTCTTGTTAACTATTCAGCTTGTTTCTTTATATGATGTCTCTGCTTGTGATTGGGTATCGGGTGTTGTCCTGAATGCGTTGTTATGGGTTTTTTTGCTTGTTTATTTTTTGCAGTGGGCGGGATTTCGGGGGGTAAATACGGAAAATTTTTGTGTCTACATATTTTTTTATTTTGTAGTCACATGGTCTATAGTGTTTTCTTTAGTTTCTGGTATTCCTTCAGGATGAGCTCTATGGTTGGTCTCAGGTCGCCTTCTTTTTCATAGGCTTGAAGGCTTTGATAGTATCTTTTTCTGTTTATTAGTTCGATATTCACCGGCGGCAGATCATGTTTTAATAGTATATTGTTTAGCAGCAGCCTCCCCACCCTGCCGTTTCCGTCCTGGAATGGGTGGATGTTTTCGAATTGGTTGTGGACCACCCCCGCTAAAACAATCGGGTGATAGGTTTCTTTGTTTAGATTATACCAGCCCACCAGCTCCCTTAACAAGTCAGGGATCTTGTTATGTGGAGCTCCCTTGTGCAGTACTCTACCGGTTGAGTCTGCGACCACGACCTCTACTTTGCGGAATTTCCCAGCAAATGATTTGCTGTTTTTGAATACGATCAGGTGCAGTTCTTTAATCAACTCAAGTGTTAAATGTTCGTTGGTAGTCCTTAAATGTTTGATTGCTTGCGCGACACCGTAGGTTTCTGCGATCTCTTGTTTTGTTTTTGTGGGGGGCCATATATCTTTTTCTATTATTTTTCTAGCTTCTGCGGCTGTGATAGTGGAACCCTCTATTGCGTTGGTGTCGTAGGCGAATAGTTCGGTGAAACGCAGCCAATTCCTCTCGGTTAGGTGTTTTATCTTTATTTCGGCTTTCTCTATCAGGTTGTCTATTATCTCAAGGTCTTTGTCTGCGAGAACTGTGTGAAGCGGGTCGCCGATTTTTTTGTATTCCTCCACTTGGTCATAGATTATCCCCTCCCACCTCTCTCTCCCTTCTGTGATCTGTTTTTCTGTGAGGTTTTTCCCGAGATATCGCCTGAATTTCTTGACTTTGCCAGCTACTCTGGCTGAATGCGATAGGTAGTAGTATCTGGTTTTTTTTCTTTCGCGGATTTCGATATGCATAATATTATATGGGACTACATATATAAAAATAGAAATAACTTGTGTCTACATAATTTTTATTGCTGTTGAATGAGATATTTTTTTCGGCAGGATACACACCGACCCACCAAGTCCTTAAGTGAATTCTCTCTGTTTATCCTGTGATTGTAGTATACATACTTTTTGAAATCCGTTCGGATTTCAGCTAACGGTGAACGATGACGGAATCCCCTCTCCTTCATCTCAGAAACCAATCGATCATGTCTCGCATTGATCGATGCTGGCTCGATTAGATCATTTTGGATATATCCATCAATCGATCTACCCAGATTAACGCATCCAACAAGCATATGAAGCTCACAGTGCTCTCCAAGCAGGTGCCTGTCGCACATCAATTTGGGATCAACCATCCACATGCGCATTTTTTTTAAATTAGGATATGAATTGATATGGGAACGGTAATAAAAAAAAAAGGTTTAAAAAATGACTTTGTACCACAGGAGGTTTCTTCTCGCAGACGCTATTTTTTATTCAGCGGTTACCTATTAATTCATGGCTTATGGAATACATCCACTGGTTCATTGGATTGGTCTTAATGATTTCCATCATAATACTCATTCTCCAAGGAGGCCATAACCCCCCGCTTGATACGGACTACTCTGGTCTGGAGTCAAGCGACTATGAACAGGCTGTTTATGCTGGCGGCTGTTTTTGGTGTATGGAACATATCTTTGAGCAGGTTTATGGTGTTGAGGAGGTTGTATCCGGTTACACCGGCGGCTCGGTTGCGAACCCCACCTATGAGCAGGTCTCAACCGGTTCAACAGGACATTATGAGGCTGTGAAAATATTCTTCGACCCATCAAGGGTCTCTTATCAGGAGTTGTTGGATGTTTTCTGGCGTAGCATTAATCCAACCGACGTGGGCGGTCAATTCCATGACCGAGGCAGCCAGTATAGGACTGCCGTGTTCTACCTAAGCGAGGAACAGAAACAGCTTGCTTTGGAGTCTAAAAAAGAGCTTAATGACTCGGGGGTCTTCGATAAACCTGCTGTAACCGAGATACTGCCTTATGATGTGTTCTATCGCGCAGAGGATTATCACCAGGATTATTACCGCAAAAATACATTAAAATTCAACATCTATCGACGTGGTACGGGTCGGGATGCGTTCATAGAGGAGAGGTGGGGTGATATTATGGGAGGTAACTACTCTAAACCGGGTGTTGAGGAGTTGAGGAATAGATTAACCAGCCTGCAGTATGGGGTTACCCAGGAGGGTGTTACGGAGCCGCCGTTCAATAATGAGTTCTGGGATTTCCATGAGGAGGGTATCTACGTTGATGTTGTTTCAGGTGAGCCTTTATTTTCTTCGTTGGATAAGTTTGATTCAGGCACTGGTTGGCCGTCTTTCACTAAACCAGTTAAGCCAGGTAATGTTGTTGAGAAACCTGATGGGTTAAGAACTGAGGTGAGGAGCAGGATTGCTGACAGCCACCTGGGTCATGTCTTTAGTGACGGGCCCCCTCCCACTGGCCGAAGATACTGCATTAATTCAGCTGCTTTAAGGTTTATTCCGAAAAAGGAATTGGTAGCTGAGGGATATGGTGAATATACGAAACTATTTGAGAACTAGAAGATAATAAGGAATGACATAGTTCATTTCCATCTATTCAATAACAGGTAGAAATAATAGATGCCCCTTTATCATTCACCATCTCTTTTTTTCTTATTCTCTTTATCGGAGACTTCATTGCTGACCTTCATATAATTTTTTAAATCACCACCCACCCTATTAATTCTCACGCCCTTAACCCAGCCATCTGATTCTTTCGGGAAATCGTCTCTGACAAAAAAAGACTTCGCCCTCATCTTATTAGATAAAACCAGCAGTTTAGCCTCATCAAGTGGTACATCAAGTCTATCAACCAGATCCTCTGCTTTATCGAGCTCGGCTCCAGATAGCTCCACGGCCTCCAGGTTATCTACATCCGGAAAACGTTCTGCTACCTCATATGTGGTGTATATCTTATCATATCCCCTAATCCTCCCTGAATCAACCAGGTCTCGTATACCCCACCCATCAGATACAACATTCTTTCTTCTGCCAACTAGATAGAGCACTACGGTAACCAATACCATAAAGGGTATCAGCATGCTATTAACCACGTCCTCGCTCACAGCAGGCAACCGTGGTAGGACAAAAATCTCCCCGCCTCGTACATTAACCTCGTGTGTGTCGTATCCAACAAACCCGTAGCCTATCAAGTCAACTGAATGAACACCGTTTTGGTTGAAGACATACGGGATGACACAGTAGCTTGATAGGCCGTATCCGGATACATTAAGAAACTCGTAGCTTGAGTTAGGGTATACCACCTTAACCATCAGGTTACTGCGGGGGTTGATAACAACGAGAGAGATGTTGTCGCCTACTGTATATCCCTCTTCAATCTTGAGGTAGGGGCAGTCTTTGCAGGGTCCTCCGCAGTCTATTTTTTCTTCTTGCGGACCCAGCAATAGGTCATCGCAGAGGGATGTTCGACAGGTTCCGTAGTAGCACCATCTGCTCACGCAGTCTCCATCAACAAAACATTTTTTCCCGTCCACGCAGGGAAGGCATGGTCCGCCGCAGTCAATGTCTGACTCACCCTTATCAAGGCGCAGATTAATGCAAAATGGTGTTACATTCATGGTTATATGCTGATTAAAGCTTAGGTTACCTAATGTGACATTAACAACCACCGTATCTATTACACAGTCAGGACATTCCCCACCGCAGTCCACTCCCGACTCGTTAGCATCCCGCACCCCGTTGAAGCAGTGGCATGGTAGACAGGGTCCACCGCAATCTACATCATCCTCGCCCTGGTTCATGAACCCATCACTACATGAGGGTATTTTGCATACCCCCTCATGGCACCAGCCGCTTACACAATCTGCGTCCACTAAACATCCGCCTCCAACACCGCACGGTGGGCATTCACCTCCGCAGTCCACACCGGTTTCATTACCGTCCATAACTCCGTTAAAGCACCCGCATGGGGGGCAGCTTCCGCCGCAGTCCACTTCCAGCTCATCCCCGTCTAATATTCCATTGAAGCAGTGGCATGGCATGCAGCTTCCCCCGCAGTCCACACCTGTCTCATTCTGATTCATCACTCCATCGAAGCATGTGGGAGTCATACAGGTTCCGTTTAAACACCAGCCACTCACACAATCCTCATCCACCACACAACCCCATCCATCACCGCAAGGCGGGCATTCCCCACCACAGTCTATACTGGTCTCGTCCTGGTTGAGTATTCCATCAAAGCATGAGGGAGTTCTGCAGGTTCCGTTGACGCAGTATCCGGATTCACAGTCTTCATCTGTTAAACACCCTCCTCCGTCTTCGCAGGGCGGGCAGATGCTTCCCCCGCAGTCTATGCTGGTCTCGTCTTGGTTGAGTATTCCATCAAAGCATGTGGGTGTCACGCATGTGCCGTTGAGGCAGTATCCGGATTCGCAGTCTTCGTCTGTTAGGCAGCCTTCCCCGTCTTCGCAGGGCGGGCACTCTCCTCCGCAGTCTGTATCTGTTTCATTACCATCTTGCACTTCATTAAAGCAGCCGCATTGTGGGCAGCTTCCGCCGCAGTCCACTTCCAGCTCATCCCCGTCTAATATTCCATTAAGGCAGTGGCATGGCATGCAGCTTCCCCCGCAGTCCACTCCGGTCTCGTCCTGGTTCATCACTCCATCGAAGCATGTGGGTGTCACACAGGTTCCATTAACACAGTATCCGGACTCGCAGTCTTCATCATCCACACAACCACTTCCATCCTCGCAAGGCGGGCAGATGCTTCCCCCACAGTCCACTCCGGTCTCGTCCTGGTTCTGGATGCTGTCGTTGCATGATTCACAGGGCGGGCAGGGTCCCCCGCAGTCCACGCCTAATTCATCCGGCCCCATTATGCCGTCCACACAAGTGCTTGTGCGGCAGGTTCCGTTAAGACACCAGCCGGATTCACAGTCTTCGTCCACGAGACATCCTTCCCCGTCTTCGCAGGGCGGGCAGATGCTTCCCCCACAGTCCACTCCGGTCTCGTCCTGGTTCATTAATCCGTCCGTGCAGGATACGCACAGGTTTATGGTGAATGAGTCGCTCACATCATTGTATCCGCTTCTCTCAGCATCCACGTCGTAGCTGCCGGTTGCTTCGGGGGTGAATGATACTTCTCCGCTGCCGTCCGTGTGGTCGTCGAACACCTCCACTCCATCGTAGTCTACCTCAACGTGCACGCCGTCCACGGGATCGCTTGCATCATCTTCTATGCTGATGGTGACTGTCTCGTTCGCGCATTCGCCGTCTACTGAGATATGCATGTCCTCATCGGGTGATGGGGCATGGGAGACGCTTATGCTTCGTGAGGCGTTGTTGTTTGATTCGTTTAGTTCAGCGACTGTGTTGGTTGGGTCCGCTGCTACTGTAATGTCATGCTCTCCTTGTATGGCGATCCACGTGAATGTTGTGGTGTTAGATGCACTACCACCTACAGACAACATATTAGTGTCGTGGGTGGTGTTGTCTATCAGCAGTCGGACCTGGAAGCTGCTGTAGCTTCCTGTTCCGCTGTTATGTATTGTTGCGGTTATGTGCACGGTATTCCCTTCGGTTGGGTTGTTGTTGCTGAAGGCTATATCTACTGGTTTAATGTAGAGGTCCACTGCTGTGGAATCAATTGTTAAACTCCGGTTGTTTGTGGCGAAGGATGAGTGCAGGCCATCGGAACACAGTATATTCCACACGTAAACACCATCTGGTAGGTTGTTTCTGGTGAACGAGCCGGTTGCTCCCGAGCTGGTCATCTGGCTTCCGTTGTCTGTGAAGCTGCCTGAAACATCATGGTATAAGGTGCAGTTCAGATGCGAAGCCAGCGCGTCACTGACTGTGTACCTGAACACTACATTACTGTCTGCGTCGGTTGAGCCGTTTTCTGGTGATAGTAGAGTAACCTGCGGTGTCTGTGAGTCCACTGTGAAGTTCACTGAGTCATAGGCTTCTGCACCAAATGAATCATTCACCCGAACCCTTAAGGTATTAGGTCCTTCGCTGCAGTTTATTGTTGTTGTGTTGCAGTCGTAGCTGTGGTTTGTAGCCCAATTATCTATTGAGTAGGTGCAGGTGTAGATTCCGCTTCCTCCGGATACTATGGTGTTCAGCAGGGTCTGATTCATGGGGTATGTGGTGTTCTGTGGGGTGTTTATTGTTATGGACAGGGTTGGCAGGTTCACGTTCAAGCTCCATTCCGCGCTAGCTCCTTCCAGGCCAAGGGAGTCGAGGCAGTGTATGCTCCAGTTGTATGTTCCGTCAGCCAAGCTAGCGTTTATCGACTGGTTTATGCCTTCTGTTACGCTGGATTCAGTCTTGTTCAGGATGTTGTTCAGGTATAGGCTGCAGTTCGCTATGGTATGCTCGAGATCCGATACATTATAGGTGAATATTACTTGGGAACTGGTGTTCCAGGTGCTGTTGTCGGGTGGGTATTGTAGCGTGATTGCTGGGGGGGTGTTTTGTATTGTTCTTGTGCTGGTGTTCTGATGAGAGCTGTTGGTGGTGCCGTCCCCGCACCATACCTCCAGAGTCCAGTTCTCCCCAACTGTGGTGTTACCTGAGCCTACTACCGTAATCTCTGTTTCCGACCCGTTAGCTATTGATTGTGATCCGGTGATTGAGGTTTGTATCGAGTTATTCCAAGCAAGCCAGTAGGTAAACAGGGTGGAGTTATCCGGGTCTGTGCACGTCACATTCAATAATAAATCATCTGTGGATATTGGAGCTGCTGGATAAAGCTCCGCTGAATTCAATATTGTCTGAGCATTCGCTATGGTTCGAGTGCTTGTGTTCTGATGAGATGTATTAGTTAAGCCGTCACCGCACCAAACCTCTAAAACCCAGGACTCACCCACACTAGTGTTCCCGAAACCTACCGCATCAATCTCGGTTTCCGATCCATTAACCACCGCCTGCGAACCGTTTATCGAAGTCTGAACCGAATCATTCCACGCGAACCAGTAAGCTATTAGAGATGTGTTATCCGGGTCCGTGCATGTGACATTCAATAATAGATCATCTGTGGACGTTGGGGCTACGGGATAAAGCTCTGCTTGTGTTACGTTTGGGGCTATGTTTTCGTTCAATGTTAATGGATGATAGTCTGTGTTGTTTGGGCTTATGAGGTAGGGTTGTTCGCAGATTCCGTCTCCTGATGTGTCGGTGCAGTTATCGCTCCATCCGGTGCCTGAAGGATTAGTCCAGTAGTTGCCGCCGAAGCAGGACCCGTTTATTATATTAGCTCCTACAGAGCAGTTCAAGGATGTATTGAAGTAGTTCGTGTTGTTATCGTTTTCTGAATACACATTCACGCTGTTGTTGAAATAGTTGTTGTAGAATAAATTATTTTGTGGAAAGCCGGAGCTGGTGTTGTAGAGCCAGATGCCGTAGTTTGTGCTGTCCACTATCCTTGAGTTCCTTATTGTGTTATTACTGCTGGAAGAGTAAAAGAAGAATCCATCATAGCCTGAATCAGATGTTACGTTGGTGAAATTGTTACAGATTGAATCATCAAGCCTAAAGGCTCTGACGTTAGGCGTTACTATCACATCTTCGATTATACTATGGTTGGATATAGCAAGCCAGATTCCGTGCTCATCACCGGAAGAAGTAATGTCTGTGAGCTTATTGAAATGAGAATTATAGAGGTGTATGCTGTATGAACCTGAGCCGTGTGTTGTGATGTTTGTGAGGGTGTTGTTGTCGCTGGACCACAGAAGTATGTTTTGGTAGAAGTTACTGATGTTGCTGCAATCCCGTATGGTGTTGTTGTTGGAGCCGCCGTTGGATTGATTGAGCCAGATACCATAGCCGAAGCTGTCGTTGTCGCCTGAGACTGTGTTCCCCTGGCAGTTGAATGTTATGTAATCAGCGCCGCCGAATTTTATGCAGGATTCGCCGGGGTGTGTTGAATCGTTCGCTCCCGCATGGTTGGTTATGTTCGCTACGAGATAGATTATATCCCCTGGATTAGCGTTCCGTATCTTCTTCGAGCAGTCGCTGCAGTTCATACAGTATACTGTGGAAGATAACGGCAGATAGTCTGTGTTGTTTGGGCTTATGAGGTAGGGTTGTTCGCAGATTCCGTCTCCTGATGTGTCGGTGCAGTTATCGCTCCATCCGGTGCCTGAAGGATTAGTCCAGTAGTTGCCGCCTAGATAGGGCCCTCCGACTATGCTGGACCCGGATGTTTTTGAGATATTATAGTGGTTGGTTGTATTGTATGGGTTAAGGAGGTTAACTGTGTTGTTGAAGAGGTTGTTGTAGAATGTGTTGTTTTCTGGGGTGAAGGAGGCTGCTTCGTCGAAGTATACTCCATAGCTTGTGCTCTGCTCTATAACAGAATCATTTATCTGGTTATAGCTGCAGTCCGAGCTTAGATAGACTCCTTGGCTGTTACCTGCAGACTTCATATCAATAATCCGGTTGTATGAGCTCTGGTACAGATACAACCCCATGTACGAGTCTTCAAGTGTGACGTCCTGCAGTGTGTTGTTATCCGAGTAGGAGAGCCTCATATCATAATCGACATTATCAACGGCTGTGATGTTGGTGAACGTGTTATTCCCTGACCGTATGATAAGCAACCCACGGTTTTGGGTTGAGTTGATGTTGGATATGCTACTGTTGTCTGTTCGAACAATGAGGAGGCGGTTGTTGTGTTGGGTGTCAGAGCCACGTATGGTGATGTTGTCTAAGATGGAGTTATCTGCGTTGCATAGTATGAGCTCGGAGAAGATTTTATCCTGGAGGTTGACTGTGCTGTTGTAGAATCCTATTGTCCGGTTTCCTGAGCCGGTGATGTTCTCGAACACGTGGTTGCAGTTGGCTTCAGATGCCGTGTATAAGAGCACGTCTCCGTGACTGTTTTCGTTGAGTAATAAGTTCTGGAAGCGGTTGTTTGTGGAATGTAGCATGTACACTCCCTCAAATTCGTTGTCTGAGATTGTGTGGTTGCTGATGTTGTTGTTGTCTGAGTAGCTGAGGTGGATGCCGTAGCCGAAGAGGCTTATATTGCAGTCTTTTATTGTGTTGTTGTCGCTGCCCGCATCGCTGTCGTTGAGCCAGATGCCGTATCCGAAGGCGTCCCCGTCTCCGCTTATTGTGTTCCCCTGGCAGCTGAATGTTACCTCATCTGCTCCGCCGAATCTTATGCAGGATTCTCCCATATGCGTTGAATCGTTCGCTCCCGCATGGTTGGTTATGTTCGCCGCGAGAAAGATTACATCCCCGAAGCCTGCAGCCTGTATCTTCTGGCTGCAGTCGCTGCAGTTACTACAGTATGTCACCCCCAGGCCTAAAGTAACCGTCCTGGACTGGTTCATTGTTGCGGGGGTGGAGTTGCTATATCCGTTTTTGCTCACATTAATGTTGTGGGGTGTGTAAAAGGATACGTTTCCTGCGTCATAGTCTTGGCTTCTGTTTTGGGTGTATTCTGTGACAATAAACCAGCTGGTGTATCCCTGCGCGTTGGTTTGTGCATCGGCCACCACCGTATTGCTTTCATTGTCTGTGATGTTCACCGAAACAGCATCTATTCCAGAACCTGAGCCGTCAACCACCCTAGCACGGAGATAGTATTGCACCGTCAGGTTCCTGTATGCGGATTCAATTGAGACCTTGGATTTGTTGAATGATGTGTTTACCAGAGTTAGTTCACCGGAATCCATTCCAGAGGCCCGAAGACTCACATCATATGTCTGGCTGTTGAGCGAGGAATTTATCACCTCGATGTTGGTTTTTGTGTTGTATGAGTATCTTATCGCATAGTTTGCGTAGATCGTTAAATTAATGAAGGATGTGTTTTGTTCTGACTGAACCAGATTAAGTCCCACACCGCTGCAGTTGATGACGCCGTTACGGAACATGTTGCTGTGGGATCCTGACCAGTAGTATGTACCATCATGAACGGAGCTGAAATCAAATCCGTCGAGGTTGATTGAGTTAACGCCATACAAAAACAAGCCGTCGACGGCATTAGTTACGGAGATGTTTGACATATTCACTCCAGAAAGAATGTCTAGGGCTAGATAGCCGCCACTCAATGACACATTATTTATGAGCGTGTTGTTGCAGTACGCCAACTCCAGGTGGGCTGCGCTCAGGTTTCCGACCTTGGTCGGGCACTGCAGGAAGGGATTAAGGTTGCCCAGAGAGTAGTAGTAGATGGGCTGGCCGTCTATTTTGTTGCTTGTGTCGATTGAGTTGTTTGCGGCTGCTGGGCTGTTGATGTTTCTGTTGAAGATTCCCCTGTGGTTGACGTGTGTCTTGGATATGTTGTTTCCTGTTATGTTGTTTCTTTCACAGTAGCTAATGCTCAGCCCTGCATCACCGGTTATCAGGTTATTGTTCTGGAGGAGGTTATTGTCTGATTGTTCCATCTGTATTGCGATATTGTTGCCGCCGTCATGTCCTGTTAGGTTGTTTCTTTGTATTGTGTTGTTGTTTGCGTAATAGAGTTCCAGCCCGTCATCCTGCAGGTTATATGCTGTGTTGTTGTATACTAAGGAATTATTCGTGTAATTAAGGTATATGCCATCGCTGAAGTTGAGTAAGACACAGTTCCTTATTGATACATTGGTTTTGTTGAACGAGAGAACCCCTATGCCGGTGTTGTTGCCCGTTATCGTGTGGCCTGCGCAGTCCAAGATAACGTCTGATGCGTTGATTATGAAGCAGGTTCCCTCTGCTGTTATGTTGCCTGTTAGCGTAGTATCCTGGTCTATGACTCCGCACTCTGGTCCGGATGCGTTGCCTAACTCAAACCAGTAGATTCCGGTCTCCGAGGACTGCGCGTAGTCTGATGCGTTAACGTACCAGTAGTATCTGCCCTGCTTAAGCCTGTAGTGATCAAATATCTCCTCCGCCTCAAGGGTTCTGTTGTATACAACCACCTCATCTATCAGGCCGTTGAAGAAGTAGGAGCTGCCACCCTGGTAAGGCATTGCGCCAACCAACAGATCAACATCGGTTGTTCCGCTACCGTTTAATGAACTCACTACTGCATCCGTGGTCCGGTCAACGCCGTCCACATAAAGGGCTGCTGTTGTCCCGTTTATTGTTCCGGCCAGGTGATGCCATCGGGTGTCCAAATCAACCCCCTCAGCTGTTGCAAGATTATTGCCGCTGCCAAGAATCCTCAGCCGGTTATGGAGGGGGTTGTACTCGAATCCATAGTTTCCCTCGCTTGAGTCAGCGCACCAGTGCAGCTTCTTTGAGAGTATGCGCATATCCCGATCCTGCTCTGGATTGGCTACGCTGACCCATGCCTCAAAGGTTATCTCCTCGCTTATAGATAAGCTCAGGTTATGGCCGCAGTTGATGTAGTCATTGCTTCCGTCGAATCGGAACGCCCCACCGAACTTGCCGCCGGAAACATTAAAGCTCGGGCAGCTTGCCCCAGTGCATGTTCCATTATTCCCTTTGCCAGAGAAGTCATACACTGATGTATCGTTCTCTCCGTAAGCGGAGTTGTTGTTGAAGTGGTACAATAAAACAGTTGAGTTATCTGGTTGGGTTTCGGTTGCGTTCCCGGTTATGTTGGTTGAGACAGCCCCGCTTAGATTGAATATGTAACCTGCGTTGGATGCTATCGTACCGTTATAAACCAGATCATATCTCCCATCAAGGTGCTCGTAGGCTGCATATATCCTGCACCATATGGTGTCGTTTTCCGAATCATTTAACGTGTAATTAAGTGATATGTTGCTTTGGGTGGGGAACAGGGTCTCATTTAATGGCGCATTTATTGTGATATCCGGCGGGTTGTTGCTTATATTGAGGTTGAATAATCCACCGGATCCTTCCAGCCCATTGATGTCTGTGCAGTTTATTGTCCAATTGTATGTACCGTTGGTTAATGAGTGAGATATGGTTTGGTTTGTGTTTAGTGTGATTGAGGTGTCTGTTGCTATAATGCTTCCGTCAAGGATTAGCGAGCAGTTAACCACGTTCATGCTGTTTTCTGTGACGTTGAAGGTGAAGTTGATTGGGTTGCCGCCATACAGTAAGGTGTGGTTTTGGGGCCAGATTAATGTGATATTAGGTGGTTTTGTGTCCTGTATTATGACGATGTTGTTGGGGGAGATGCCAGCCTCATATCCTTGTTTGCCGCAGCTGATGTTGTAGCTGTATTTTCCTGGTTGGGGGAAGGTCCGGTTTATCTCCCATTTTCCGAGCGAATGGTTCCAGCTCATGTTATATGATGTGGAGTCGTTGAAGGAGGCTGTGCAGGAGGCAACAGTCAAAACCACACCGTATCCGTCTGCGAGCGCCACACCCACATCGTCAATGCCGTCACGGTTCATGTCACCAACACAGGTTGCGGGGTCATTACCCGGATATCCTCCTATGCTGCCTTGGTTGAAATCATAGCTGAAGACCTGGCTCCCTGTTCGGTTAACAACTTCCAGTATCGAGTTCGCTCCTGCTAGGAGGATCTGCTTCGTGCCTGCATCATATAGGTCAGCTAGTTCTATCTGGTATATTGTGCCTGTGTTGCCTGTTCTCGACCATAGGGTGTTGTTTTGATTATCGAATACGTTGAGTGTTTGGCTGCTTGATGTGATGAAGTTATCAATGTAGCCGTTGAGGTTCACATCCATTGTGTTTGATTCATGGGCACTGCCTCCGAGCGTGCCATGAAATATTGCGTCGCTGATGTTGTATGTTGCGTTGTATGTTCCGTTCCATGTGAACGCCCATCTAGCTAGGTCGCACATTGAGACGGCGAGGTCATCCATGTGCCCGTCATGATCCAGGTCCATTGCGGTTATTGATTCAAGATTCCCGTTTGAGTCCTGGGGGTCATATTCTGTGTAGGCTCTCCAGATGGTTGTACCGTTTCTGCCGGAGAATACGTAAATCCATCCACTGGGGTTGGATGTTGTGGCTACATCATCTATGCCGTCGCCGTCTAGGTCTTCTGTGGTGATTATTTCATAGTTTCCGCTGTCTGTGGGCTGGGACCAGTTGAGGGTGAAACTTAAGCCGTCTTTTGTCTTGTAGACGTATGTGGCGGTTGTTCCCTTGGTTGCTATGTCGTTTTTCAGGCCTTGTCCGTCGAAGTCTCCGACGTCGATTATGTTTCCGGAGCCAAGGTCGGGGGTTGCAAAAATCTGGGCTCCGCTTGAGTTATACACTCTTGTGAATCCACCAGATTCGCCGGTGACTATGTCGTCGTAGCATCCGTCGTTTTGCATGGCTGTGACCCGTATCTCGTTTATATCCCCTAGGGGTTCTGTTGCGTTCCAGAGTTCGCTGCCGTTTATGTTGTAGGCGTACAGGTCGCCTCGTTCTCCGATTATGATATCTGTTCGGTGGCCGTCACAGTTGAGGTCTGCTCTTTCTATGGAGTGTGCGCCATCATCTAGTTGGGGGGACATGAACAGGATCAAACCCAGGTCTCTGAAGTCGGTTGAGGAGTAGTTCACATAGAATTTAACCTGCTGGTTGTTGACTGGGTTTTCGGTGCCGTTCTCTATCGACAGATTGGTGCTGTAGTTGCTTATTACCAGGGATGATGAGTTGCTCCAGAGGCTCCATCCGTTGCTGTCGTTTGCTGCGACTGAGCAAAGGATGTGGTAGTCGTGGTGCGTATAGTTCCACCTGAGAGAGTTGTAGCAGTACTGGTCGCTGGTGCAAGGGATGCTGTTGTTGGTGAACAAGACCTCACCGGTGTCCTCATTAATCCAGGTAACGTTAGCTGTGATGCTTCCTGAGCCGGTGACATTAAACCTGCAAGTCAAGGAATCATTCGTGTAAGCTAAGGTGTTCGTGATGTTAACCTCCTGCACCACCGCAGCAGACAATACTTCTATGGGTGAACTAGCGAACTGCGTCTCATACCCGCCTTTACTACACGTAATATTGTAGGTGTAGTTCCCCGGGTTCGCAAACGTCTTAGCAACCTCCCACTTCCTCAAAGTGTTATTCCAGCTCATGTTGTAGGATGTGCTGTCGTTGAAGGAGGCGACGCATGTCACTGACTGTAGGGTGTGGACATAACCATGCTCGGAAACAAATGCAATATCTTTTACTCCATCTAGGTTAATGTCGTTGACATCAATCCCCGGAGAAGATGCAGTAGTGACCCCAACATCACCGTAATCTGTTTCGAACTTCCATAAAATGCTCCCTGTTAAATTCAGAACAACAATATCATCAAAATCCTCGCTGCTGAAAATAATCTCTTCCTCCCCATCATCATCTATATCGTTTACGGCAAGAGAGAATATTCTATCCTGATCATCTGGGTTTGAGCCAGTGGAGTAATTCCATAACAAATTGCTGTTGTTGTCTATTGCCATTATTCCCAGGCCAAGAGAGCTACCATGTCCGCCGTTGGCGGCAACAATGTCATCTACATAACAATCACCATCTAAGTCAGTGATAACTATCTCATAAATACTTCCAACTGGATTTTGCTGTCTCCATATCTCATCACCTGACTGATATGTTGAATTGAAAGTGCCGTTCCACTCAAAAGCCCATAGATCCTCATGCTCTCCAAACACTAACTCATCCCTGAAATTATCATGATCTAGGTCGACAGCCTTTACTGAATATATACTCATCTGACCTATCATCGAAACATTAAACAGGAAACTTCCGCTTCCATTATACACTGAAAGCCCAACCCAATGAGCAAATGCTATATCATCTTCCCTCCCATCTCTGTCGAAGTCCCCAATGGTTAGTTCATAGGCCTCGTATTTGCCACACATCCCGGTGACATTCCACATCTGGCTTCCTGTGCTGTTGTAAACGTATATTCCTGCAGGGTCCCCGCCGAAAAAGACAATATCCTCATAGTTGTCATCGTCTAAATCAGCAATAGCTAAGGTAGATCTCATATCCGCATCAACACTTGACCAGTTGGTGGTGCCATCACTTTTAAGCATCCTGCCAAAGGTTTTGCAGGAATAAACAATCTCATCGAAACCGTCTTTATCAAAATCCCTGACTACTATTTCATCAATTCCTGCATCATATTCACCCGACATCCAATAGAAGGTTCCGTTCCCATGGAAAGCATAGACATCCCCCGTTCCCCCACCAGCAGTCCCGCTTCCAAAAACCACCTCATCTCGTATCCCATCACCATCCAAATCAGCAAACCTTATCACATTAAACTCCTCGCTTGTGTTTGTGTAATTCCATATCACTGCCCCGATTTCATATTTGTTTAGTCCGACCCCGGAGACCGGGAAGTCGGTGCTCGTATAGTTCGCATAAAACATCACTTGCTGGTTCTGGACTGGTTGGTTGGTGCCGTTTTCTATGCTGAGGTTGGTGCTGTAGTTGCTTATTACTAGTGAGCTGCTGTTGCTCCACAGACTCCATCCGTTGCTGTCGTTTGCTGCTATCGAGCAAAGTATGTGATAGTTGTGGTGGGTGTGGTTCCATCGTAGGGTGTTGTAGCAGAACTGGCCGCTGGTGCAACTTATCGAGTTGTTGGTGAACAGGATTTCACCAGAGTCCTCATTAATCCACGTCACGTTAGCGTTAATCGCTCCATTACCTGTGATGTTGAATCGGCAGGTTAAGCTGTCATTGGTGTAAGCCACCGCATTAGTTATCTCCACCGACTGGATGATGGGGCCAGCAGAGGGGGAGTAGGTGAAGTTGTAGCTTGTATTCACATAGGAACCGTCCATGTTCAATAGAACAGAGCCGTTGCCGTCCGTTAAAGCCACATAGACCCTGTACGTGCCAGCACCAAAGCCTGCGTTACTAGTATTCCACCTCCCATTGAATAAGCAGTCAAGTTTTAGATTAGATGATGAATTAATTCTCCTAGCAGATGAATCATTCACCACCACATCATCCAAAAACCACGTAGAAGATGTTGAGTTATAATACTGCACCAACATCAACACATAAACCGAAGAATTCAGCACAGGATCGCGGTTGAAGGCACGAGACTGATACGCAACATCTACATCCTCCGATAGATTAAGAAGAGGATAACCCTGAACGGAACCATTACATAAAATATTATAGAAGTGCTGTCCATCCAAGGAGAAGGAGCGATTGTATTCATACAACAGGAGAGAAGAATTCCAGCTCATATTAACTGGAGAAGTCCACGAACCAGACACGTTAAACTTTATCTCACAATAGACTCCGGATCCGTTAATGGAGGAACCAGAAGAAAGATTGGAGTAATTAGCATAGAAATAAATCACCTCATACGGCAGTTTAAGGGAGCCATCTGTCGAATCCCAGACCTCCAGAGAGGCATCGCCAGATGAGGTGGATGAGAGAGCATAAACACCCACAGCAACCAACAAAACAGATACTATTAAAGCAACCCCCGCAATCCACTGCACATCCACATCAACCACACACAAAAACAAAACCAGAAACAACACCAACAAAACCAGCAAGATATTTATCCCTGGACTGTGTATATTAACTGAGGTGTAAGAGATGGCTGAATTCGTTGTTAAAGTCCCGGATGATTTGAAGCCGGGGCTGAAGGAATTAAGCGAAGAAGAGATAGGCTCTATTTTTTCCAGGGCATTAAGGGAGAGACTATCTGAGAAGCTAATGTTCAGGCTTGCTGATGATTTACTGAAGGATTCTGAGGTAACAGACGAGTTAGCGTTAAAGTGGGCTTCCGAACTCAAAGAGAAGGTTGCTAGGAGGCATGGTATACAGGGTGCGTAAATGCTAGAAGGGTTGCCGAAAATCCTGGTAGTTGATGCCTGCATCCTGTTCTCGTTTTTCAAGAAAGACTCTGACAGAAGGCGTGTTATTGGAGAATTATCGAATACGGGATGTAGGTTAATATCTCCCGCCTTTGTATTTGAGGAGCTTGGTCGTAATAAGGGGAGGATAAAGAAATTCAGTAGAATAAACGACCTCGGGTTCGCATTCCTGTATTCTCTGCTTGAGAGGATGATTGACTCCTTCCCTGAGAGCGTGTATAATGAATTCCTGCCAGAAGCTAATAGGATTTCCCCCCATGGTAGAGAGTCCAGGAAAGATGACCCGTATTTTGCTCTAGCATTGAGGTTTAATTCACCAATCTGGTCGGATGAGAAGGAATTCAAGAAGCAGTCCCGTGTCAAGGTGTTCACTACAAGAGAATTGGTTGAGTATTTGGAGGGTTCTTCTATAGAGGGGCTTAGGTAGTGTTTCTTATTTGATTCCTTAAACTCGAAGGGGTCTGTTATGTTCACTGTTTCGTTAGCTCCGTAGGAGTCTTTTAGTGTTTTAATGTGTAGGTAGATGTTGGAGTATAGCGTGAATGTGCCGTTTTCTGTGTTGTTCAATAAGCCGTTGGTGTCGTTGGCGTAGATGACATAACTGTATGAACCATTACTCCAGCTCCGGTAGTTGTAGACCCAGATGTCTGATGAGATATTGCTCATGGAGTGGTTGGCTGGACCTCCTCCCGGGGGGGTGACCTCCACCCACACTGCATCAACCCCATCCCCGTCAGATACGTTAGCTTGTAGCGTGACATTCAGGCCGTAACCCTGAACCAACGGAGAAGCGGACACATCCGTGATGTTCGGCCCCGAAGGCGAGAGTATATCGAACTCCCAGCTGTCGTTCATTGGTGTGCCGTCTAAGTTAAAGAGAACGTTTGATTCATTATCTAATGCTGCGGCGTAGACGCGATAGGTTCCGTCACCGAAGCTGGCGTTGATTTGGCTGTTCCATTTACCGTTAAATAGCTGCCAGAGGTTTATCATGTCGGTTGTGTTCACCTGCCTTGGTGTTGTGTCGTTCACGACCACATCATCTGTTTCCCACCCGGTTCCATTCCAGTAATCCACCTCCATAAGCAAATACAAACTTGAGTTGGTGGAG
>Ga0180432_10004137_pt1 | contig 20093 bp, 23 predicted proteins | sample SS_ome_10_FD_132414 | JGI IMG/M metagenome (GOLD analysis project Ga0180432, IMG submission 132414) | Hypersaline lake sediment archaeal communities from the Salton Sea, California, USA - SS_1_MS_2 metaG | ecosystem: Environmental > Aquatic > Non-marine Saline and Alkaline > Hypersaline >...
GAGAACGCCTCGCCGGGGAACAACGAGCCGGATTACATCCTGGAGCCCGGATATATGCAGATGATGGCGGTGGTCTGCAACCGGCAGGGGGTGGCCGGATTCCGCCTGGAGCGGCCCCTGGTCATCACCGAGACCGGAAACGAGGTGCTGTCCAAGCTCCCCGTCCAGCCGGGGATCATCCCCGTCGATGCCGCCCACACGTTTCGCGATCGATAACGCAAGAGGGCGTTTCACATACCGAGAGAGGCCGCACATGCACCATGTACGGCCTCTTTCTTTTCTCAGCCAATGTTTGTATGCCATGACATCATCGATTGCCGGACAATTGCAGGCCGTCATTCCAAAAGAGTTGACTAAATACACGGTTTTCATTACAATGGTGTTTCGGGTGTGGAAGTGGATAGGTCGCTGGTGGGCCTCCCGGACTTCAAATCCGGTGATGGGCGCTAAAACCGCCCATGGTGGGTTCGATTCCCATGCACTTCCGCCATTCTTTTAGCCAATAACACTCAGAGGTATCATGTTCGGACTGGGTATTTGGGAGCTGCTAATCGTCCTGATTATCATCCTGGTTATTTTCGGGGCGGGAAAGCTGCCTGAAATCGGCAGTGGACTGGGAAGGGGCATCAAGAACCTGAAGACGTCCCTCAAGGGCGAGGACGAGATCGACGTCACTCCGAAAGACGAGGAAAAAGCGGAAAAGGTCGAGGAAGACAAAAAGGAAACTACATAACGGAGATGCTTCTGTCCAACAGGTCGCCGGCGGTTTCCTTGACCAGCTCATGCAGTGAATGATCCCGGAAGACATCTTTCAGGTCTTGTTTTTTCAGGAAGTACAGGAGCACCATGGCGATCCCCACCGGCGTGTAGGGATTCTTTATCATGGATATCTTGATGTTGTATGATCGAAGCCATTTTTCGTTCTGAAATATCTCCGACAGGATTGCTTCGTTGTTCGGCCTCCGGGATACCATTTTCAGCACTTCCTGCTCGGTCATACGCGGATTTTCCAGGATATTCTTGATGACCAGTGGATGCGGCTCGTAGATCAGCCGATCCAGGAGATCCTTGTTTCGCGTGCGGGCGAGGCTTCGTTTTTCTCCCAGGGTCACGTAGTCCATGTCGCGGTTTTCCACGAAATCATACTTGCTGAACGGTCGCTTCTTCGGCTCCGGACTGACGAACACCACCGACGCCCTCGTGTATCCCCTGTCCCGGCACATCACGTAGAACTTGAGAAGCTGCTGACTCTGCATGTCGTTCATGTCGGAGAAAATGTCTACAATACTCATGAGAAAATGCGCCGACGAGGTATCCCCGGGCCTGGTCTGGGAGAATACGTCGTGAATCACCTCGATGATTATCTCCTCGGGCATGTGGCTGAGCCGCTCCTTCAGGCGCAGCGTGCGCATTTTCCGCTCGGGAACGGTCTCCATGCTCCTGACAAGATAATCGGTGAGCTGCCGGACCTTCCGGCTTTTCAGGTCAAAGAGGATCGCAAGTAGCTGACGATGGAGCTTTCGTCGATCGGCGTCGACTTCGGGTGAGAGCTCGGGGATGTTCAGTCTGTCCGGTGTTTTGTCCATCGTTTCAATTGTGGGGAGTCTGTACCATACTCCCTCTTTATCAGAAAACGGTATGCGATGCAAGCCCTCACCGGCGGGAACGATGCGCGTGAACACCATCCCCCCGATCCCGGGATTTGCATAAAGGGTGTATTCTTACATTGTATCACTATTTCATCATATTGGGCCTGTTGATCATCGCTCCGACGATCTTTCTGGAGCTTTTTTTCCTGGTCTCCTACCGCACCTTTCTGACCATGTTGGCCTCCGACCGGGAGATGATTGCCAGAAAACGATGGAACCTCTTTCGTCATGCGAACGGGGTTTTCATGCTGTGCGTGATCGCCGAGACGGTTATTATCATCATGCTCCTTCCCGAGAGCGTCTCTTCCCTCGTCAAAGTGGTGCTCTCCATCGCGTGTGTGATTCTCACGTTTCTCCCATACATGCTCCTTCAGGGCCGGGTCGATCGATCAATCCGACATATCGACTATTCGTACGGCGGGTACGTGAAGTTCCAGCTCTTCTTTTTCTTTTCAAGGTTTTCCGCTGTTTTCATCCTGCTGATCTTTTTGAACGTGCCGTTTCTGGAGATAGAAAATCCCTATGACATCACGCTGTCCCGTATCTTTCTCTTGATATCCGCGATGACGCTGTTCGTACTGGCGGTGTTGTTTCAGACGCGCCTGATAGGTGCGATCTCAAAGATTCTGGTCAGGTATGATAAAGACGACTCGCTGGCCCGGCGCATCCAGGAGATGGGCGAACAGGCCGGTGTGGGCCGGGTGCGCCTCTTCATCTTGAAGACCTACGATTATCCCTACTTCAACGCCTTTGCCGCGCCCTTCGGCATTCTCTATTTCACCCAGCCGCTGTTGGATACATTAACAGAAACGGAAATCCTGGCCGTGGCGGCCCACGAAATCGGGCACCTCAAGACGATGGCCCGGCGTACCGTCTCCGTACTGGTCGTATACGTCCTGATGGCACTGGCGGTGTGGGTCTTCTTCCCCCTGGGTTACGCGCTGTTCCATAGAGGGGAGTGGGTGTCTCTGGGTGTGATCGTGAGTTTCTTGACGATTCTGTTTTTGATCTTCGGTCTTCGGAGTCGGAGCCGCATTTATGAAGAAAAAGCGGACGACATCGCCGCGCAGCTCATCGACAACCCTGAGATCCTGGTGACGGCCCTGGAGCGGATATACGAGATGAACATGATCCCCCGCCGATTCGACGCCCACGGATCGGAAAAGGCCAGCCACCCGAGCCTGGAGCGGAGGGTGGCGAAGCTGAGGGGGGTGGAGCTTCCGAAGCCGAAGAGGCTCACCCCCGCCAGGGTCGTTCTCTTTGTCATCGCGTTTCTGGTTGTCATGCTGTTTTTGCTTTCCCGGGGCTTTCGCGGCGACTGGGAGAGCAGCTATGATTACCAGGGAAGCTGGGCCGACCCGATCCGTTCTCACGAAAAGAGGATCAGGGAGCATCCCGGCGACTACGATATCCTTAAGAACGCGGCGATCTTCTACTACTATTACGGGTACGACCTGGAAGGGCTCAGGGCGGTGGGGAAGGCCGAAAAGCTGAAGAGTGACCCGCAGCTGCTGCTCATCAAGGGCATCATGCAATACTATGGAACACGCCGGGGCGGGGCGATCGAGAGCCTGGAGGAGTCCTACCGGATGGGCGGCAACGTGATGGCCCTCAAGTGGGCGGCGTATGTACATGAGATGCGGGGAGAGTCGGACGCGGCCCGGATGGCCGTGGATGAATGCCTCTCGTTGATTCCGTGGGATCCGTTCGTGCTGGAGATGGACGCGTACCTGGATGGGAGGGTGAAAGACATCATGCCGCCCGGATACCTGCTGGTGGGCGGGGGCAAGGCGGGATATTACCTCTGGTCGTATGATGACTTCAACTGGGACCCGACGGCTCCGTGACAGGGGAACGACCCCTATCCTCCCGACAGGATTTTTTTCACCTCTTGTGCGTCCATTCCCTCCACCCTGACCCGCTTCGTCCGGGACGACTCACCGGAGACGATATCGACCCGGGACGGCGCGACGCCGAGAATCTTCGAGATGAACTTCGTGACCGCCCGGTTCGCCTTCCCCTCTATAGGCGGCGCCTTGACCGAAAGCTTCAGGGCGCCGTCGTGCACGCCGAGGAGCTCGTCCTTTTTTCCTCCCGGTTTCACCCGCACGGAAAAGAGGGCCGAGCCGTTCTTCTCGGATACCGCGAGCATCGTTCAATAGAGCATCGGGTTGAGGTTGAGAAAAAAGGGTGCGGGAAGAAACATCGTCGCCAGGGCGAGAAGCCCCCTCACCACCGTGAAATTGACGGCCAGGAGGATCAGCACCGAGATAATGGGGGTGATGTCGAACCCGCCCACCGGCGGGATGATTCTCTGGATGGGTCGGAGGATCGGATCGACGACGGCGAATATGGCCAGAACGATGGGGTTGTAGGGATTCGGGCTGACCCAGGAGATGATCGCCCAGATGACGATGAGGATGATGAGAAAATGGATCAGCATCCTCAGAAGCGTCATCACCGAGTATATGAAGATGCCCAGGATGAAGATCGCCTGGAAGTCCACGCCGAAATCGGCCCATAACAGGAGCGTCCCCACCAGAAACACCCTGATGAAGATCAGGACGAAAATCGCCACGACGGGAGACAGGTCTATCCTGCCCGTGGACGGCGTGATTCGGCGGGCAAGGGTGAGGACCGGCTCGGTGACCCGGTTGAGGAATATGATGAAGGGGTTGTTCGGGTCCGGATGCACCCAGGAGATCAGGGCCCGGACGATGATGATCCAGACGTATACGATAAGCGCGAAGTTAATGATAATCGCGACGGTTCTCAGGACGCTGTAGGATTCAACCATAAAAAAACCACCCATAGAGTGTATCGGGAGACAGCGGTTTGAATTCTGTTGAAAGTATCCGCCGTGCGAAAACTTTGACAATCCTCCCACCGCCGGTATATGATACTATACGGCTTCGGGAAATTCAAATCTCTTTTTATAAATAGCCATGCGCGTCATTATTGCACATACCGCCGGCTTCTGCATGGGGGTCAGGCGGGCCATGAACAAGGCCTTCATCACCATGAGGCGGGAGGAGGGGCCCATCTATACCCACGGCCCCCTCATACACAATCCCCAGGTGGTCCGGCTCCTGAACGAGCGGGGGGTGCGGGAGATACACGACGCCTCCGAGGCGACGGACGGAACGGTCATCCTTCGGGCCCACGGGATAACCCCCCGGGAGCGACAGAGCCTGAGGGAATCCCGCCTTTCGATCGTGGACGCCACGTGCCCCAAGGTGGGGCGGGTACACGCGGCGGCCAGAAAACACCACGTCCAGGGGTATCTGGTGGTGGTGGTGGGGGATCGGGATCACCCGGAGGTGGTGGGCATCGTGGGCCATACCGACGGCACCGGCCGGGTGGTCAACACGCCCGCCGAGGCGGCCGGGCTTCCGGACGCCGACCGGGTGCTTGTCGTGGCCCAGACCACCTTCGAGGAGGGTCGGTTTGTGGAAATCCTCGACGCCATCAGCGCCCGGTATCCGGACCGGGAGGTCAAGGCCATAAACACCATCTGCCAGTCCACCATGCGCCGCCAGGAGGAGGTACGATACCTGGCGGAAAAGGTGGACGCCATGGTGGTGGTGGGGGGGAAAAACAGCGGCAACACCCGGCGGCTCGTGGAGGTAGCGGTGGAATCGGGGGTGCCGGCGTTTCATATCGAGGACGTCTCCGAGCTGGACCCCGACGTCCTGGGCGTCTACCGCACCGTGGGACTCACCGCCGGGGCCTCCACCCCCAACTGGGTGATCATGGAGGTGGCGGATCGCCTCTCCCGCATCGACAGGAAAGAAAGACGGCGGATCTGGTCGCGGCTGGCGTCCCTGATGCGCTTTCTCGTGCTGACCAGCATGTTCGCCTCCATCTCCGCCGGGGGTTTGGCCACGGCGGCGGCGGTGCTGATGGGGGTCAACTCCTTCTACACCATCCCCCTGATCTCCGGCCTCCTGATTTTCACCATGTATGTCCTCAACAGGACCCAGGACCGGGAGGTGCTGAAGTTCAACGATCCGCTGCGGGAGGCATTTTACGCCCGGCATAAGACGGCGCTCTCCATATCCGGGGTGATGACGTTCATCGTCTCGCTCTTTTTGGCCTTCACGATAAGCGGTGCCGCGGTGATATTGCTGGTGGCGGCGGCGCTCATGGGCATCGCCTACAGCGTCAAGGTGGTGCCCGAGTCCCTGGAGCGGTTCACCCGATACCGGCGGCTCAAGGATATCCCGGCCTCCAAGACCTTTTTCGTGGCCGGGGCCTGGGCGGCCATCGCCGGGGCCATCCCCTATCTCTCGGACATCGACCGGATCTCCTTCATGACCTTTCTGGCGGTCTTCTGTATCTCTTTTCTCCTGGTCTTCATCCGGGCGGCGCTGTATGATATCCGGGATATCCAGGGAGACGCCGTGGTGGGGAGGGAGACGATCCCCATCGTCATCGGGAAGGGATGGACCCAGCGGCTCCTGGTGGTTTTGACTGCGGTGGTGATGTGCGTGCTGGCGGCGAGCAGTGCCACGGGGCTGGTGGCCAGCGTGGGGTGGTGGCTGATGGTGATCCCCCTCTATACCTTCTTCGTACTCTACCTCTACCATCGGCGGGTGATATTCCAGGGGATCGTATTCGAGCTGGTGGTGGATTTCGGATTTATCCTGGCGGGGTTGACCTCGCTGGTGTGGTTTTTATATACGCTCTCGTAACGACGGGATTTCTCACGGATCGTCGATATGTGAGCTTTGGATTTTCGAGCATTTCAACGTTTTTTGGAGGCAACATGGACGTAATCGAGGCGATCAAGACCAGGCGAAGCGTTCGGCGGTTTACCGGGGATCCCATCCCCGATGAGGTGATGGACGATATTCTCCAGGCGGTGCAGTGGGCGCCGTCCTGGGCCAACACCCAGTGCTGGGAGGTGATCCTGGTGAAGGATCAGGACATCAAGGGTCGGATCGCGGAAGAGATCATGCAGGGCAATCCCGCGGCGAAGGGCGTGGCTGCGTGTCCCGTGGTGCTGGTGATGCTGGCCATCGAGGGACAGGCGGGATTCTACAAGGGTGAAGCCATCAGCGACAAGGGGGACTGGTACATGTACGACATCGGCGTCGCCCTGCAGAACGTCTCCCTGGCGGCGTGGCATCACGGGCTGGGAACGGTGCACGTGGGGGCCATGGACGCCCCGGGGCTGGAGAAGATCCTGGACGTCCCCGAGGGACGGCGGGTGGTCTCCCTGACGCCCCTGGGATATCCCGAGAAGGTGGGCCCCGCGCCCCCGAGGAAGGAGCTGTCCGAGTTCGTCTTTACCGACACATACGGAAACAAGTAACGGCCGAGGGGTCGTCACCGGGCGGGGGCAGAGTCATTGTCCCCGCCCGTTTTTATTTTTCCGCCGCCCCCAGGATCGTCATCGCCCCGTCGAAGCCGTGCTCCTCGATGAGGGCCATGAATACATCCATCCGCTCCTCTCCGAAGAGCCGCCGGAAGGCGTCGATGATATGATCGAAGGGGAGGTCCGGCCAGTTTCCCACGTCATTCAGGTATTCTATGGAGAGAACGCCAGATCGATCGTATTTTGGAAAGACACCGTCGTGGATGCCGTCGAACTCCACGGGAATGAGCCCCAGCCGATCGCACATCTCGATGTTGAAGGCCGGGGTGGCCTTTCGCCAGCGGCCGTCGATGAAGAACTCCGTGAAGCCGTGGCTGTAGATGATGTCGGTCCCCTGAAGCTCCAGGAGCTTCTTCGGGAGCTGGTGATTCTGGATGTCGGCGAAGCCGAGGCGGGTGGGGATATTCACGGCCCGTCCCAAAGCCGCCAGGACCACCGCCTTCTGGATGCAGTAGCCGTATCCCCGCTGGACGACGACGCTTGCCCGGTAGAAATCAGGGTGGTGGAAGGGGGAGTAGGGATTGTACCTGACGGCGTCCCGGGCGTGATAGAAGAGGCGTGACGCCCGCTCGGCGTCGTTTCCGGCAGAGTCGGTGAGGGAGCGGGCGAGACGAATGATCTCCGGGTGATCGCTGTCGATGGTGTCCGTGGGGGCGAGGTACTGTTCCATCGGGTCGCTGTGTGTCGTCATCTAATCTCCGATCGGTGGGGGGTTCGGTGTGGGTGGTGTCTAATCACAAAAGGCCTTTTTTCTCCAGGAGCATCTCCATGAAGGCGTCCACCCGGGTTTGAAACTGGGCGGGTGAAAAGTTGCGCTCGTCCATGTGGTCGGCGTCGATGACCACCGACGGGATGTCCAGCTCCTCCTCCAGGGCCCGCTTGATGTCCGCCTGCCCCAGTGTGATGGGGACGCAGGACTTGTTGGAATGAAGCAGCGCCCCGTCGATCTTGTATTCCCGGCACGCCTTTAATACCATCTCTTTTCTGGTCTCAACGGATAAGCAGGAGACCAGGGGATAGGATTTGAGGGTCTTTATCGCCAGGGCCTTCAGGGGGTCGGAGGTATCCATGCGGATGGACCAGGCCGCCGAGTAGGTCTCGGCCACTACCACCGCCCCCATCTTCTCAAAGTAGTTGAAGAGCCCCATGTTGTACCAGAGGGGGATGTTGTCCCAGAAGAGGCGTAGCTTCTCGTCCTCGATGATGCCGATCTTGTTTTCCGCCCTTTCTTTTAATTCGTCCCGCACCTTGGTGAGGAAGTCCACCGCAATCTGGGTCCCCTGGCGGGTCACCAGCACGAACATGATGCCGATCTCCGCCGCCGATATGGGCGTGGGCACATGCCTGCGGTAGGAGCATATTTCGTCCCACAGGGCGCAGGATTCGTCTGAGAGCCGCACCACTTCGGCCAGGCGGTCGTAGTCCAGCTTCCTGCCGGTGGCCTCGGTAAGAAACTCGATGAGCTGCTTCATCTGGTGAACGGCGTACTCCACGTGATGGGGCTGGATATGCTCCAGGGCAACCTGGGGGAGGTCCCCCCGAAAGACGTGTGCGTCGGGAAAGCGATGCTCCATGATCTGAAAGATCTTCATCGCGGGGATGCAGCCGCCGCTGGCGGAGACCAGGAGGTCCGGCTCCGGGAGGCCCCCCAGGGGAACGTGATCCCCGCCCATCATGCCGTGGACGAATCCGACGATGTTCCGCAGGTACCCGCACAGGTCCTGGGAGTATCCCATGCCTTCGGCCACCTCGAAGTTGGCCGGGGTCAAGCCGAAGGCCGCGCAGACCGGCGACCAGTTCTCCGGGAAGACCGGCTGCAGGTCCATGGCGTAAAACAGCTCGATGGCCCCGTTCATGGGGGGCATCCAGCCCACCGGCTTGCCCTCGGCCTTGGCCTGGTGACATTCCAGGTAGAACTCCGAGACCACCCGGGTAAGCTCCTTCGCCGTGGCCAGCCGCTTGGTGGATTTCTTCGTCTTTTCCATGTCAGTCCCCCATCATCTCGAAAAAGCCCTGCAGGCGGGTGGCCGTTTGGCCCTCCATGACGCCGGTCTCCTCCATCTCGATGACGAGGGAGGGGAGCCCCGCCTCCTTCAGCTCCCGGCCCAGGATGGGGATATCCGTCAGGTGCGGGGTGCAGAACTTCTGGATCAGAAACACCACGCCTCGGGCGCCGGAGCGATGGGCCAGGTCTATTAAAAGCGGCGCCCGATGCCGCGCCCGCTGCCGGGAGGGGCAGGGGAAGTGGGCGACGTAGCGCTCGATGAGCCGATAGATGGGCTGCCTGCCGTCGCCGGCGGGGGGGTCGAAATGACGAAAGCCGGTGCACAGGTCGTCGGCCGCGATCCGGCCGCCGGAGCGCTCGATCAGGTCGAAGATATCCATATCTTCCACCAAGCTTCCCGACAGCAGTATCGGCGTACCGCCCGGATTTCGCGCGTCCCCTCCGGCGTTCGATTCCAGGGAGGAGACCATGCCCGCCAGGAGCTCTTCGGTCCGCTCCGGAGGAAGCACCTGTATGCCTCGGATGACCGTGTAGAATTCCCGGGCGGACAGGGGAAGCTCGCCGTCGTACCTCTTTTCGTACAGCCACTGCATGATACGGCGGATTTCGCCGTAGATATCCAGGGATTGCTCCAGGGCGGCGTCGGAGACCTCCATGTCGTGATCGGACAGGCGATCGGCCAGGTTTACCAGTTCCTTTTCGAAAAAGAGCTTCGCCTCGGGGCTCTCTCCGTAGGGGAGCGAGAGGATATGATAGAAAGAGAGCGGAATGTTCCCCTTCCAGACGTTGAACATGCCGCACGCGACGTCGCAGGTGTATCCCTGTATCAGGCCGAAGAGGTTTTCGAAGTCGCCGGCGAGGGCCCGCTCCAGGGCCGTTCGCATGTAGGGGCAGAGAAACGACGGGGCGAGCCGGTCGGCGCGATCGATGCGCATCGGGCCGCCGCTGATGCGCACGGGCACTGCGCCGGCGGCGTGGATCAGCTCCACGGGCGTGTAGGTGCAGAAGTATCCGACGACCTTTTTCCCGCTTCGGGAGATATCGTCGATCAACTCTTTTGGATTCTCCAGGGCCCGGGTGAATTCGGACACGTAATCGGACAGAGAAGACATCTATGCCTCTCCTGTTAATATATAAACCCCTCCAGCATAGCGGGAACCGAAGGCAAAATCAAGGGAAAGATACGCCTTTTGTACGGAGACCGGGAATGGAGGTGAAAAACTTCTTGCCAAGCGGGGAGGTTTTTTTTATCATCAGAGTAAGAGAAAAGGAGTAGTGTGTGATATGTCGGCAAATTTAACCCCGGAATATTTAAAGGCGGAAGAAAGCTATAAACAGGCCAAGGAGCCCGAGGAGAAGCTGCGCTACCTGGAGATGATGCTCTCCACGATCCCCAAGCACAAGGGGACCGACAAGATGCAGGCGGACATCAAGAGGCGTATCTCCCGGACCAGGGAATCCCTGGAGAAGCGGTCAAAGTCGAGGCGGTACAACCCCTTCCAAGTCGAGCGGGAGGGCATCGCACAGATCGCCGTGGTGGGGGCGCCCAACGCCGGGAAATCCTGCCTGGTGTCTGCCCTGACCAACGCCAAGTGTCAGGTGGCGGACTATCCATATACCACCGTCAAGCCGGCGCCCGGCATGATGCAGTTCGAAAACGTCCAGATACAGCTCGTGGACCTTCCCCCCGTCTCTGAGGAGTTTACCGAGGCGGCGATGGTCTCCATGATCAGAAACGCAGACGCGGTGGTTTTGGTGTTCGATGCATCCGACCCGGACCCGATGGCGAAGATCGAGGAGGTCAGGGACGTGCTCAAGGAGCACAAGGTTTTCATTCACAGGGACCCGGAGCGGAAATTCACCCCCGACGGTGACGCACACCTGAAGGGGATACTCCTCGCCAACAAGGCTGACAAAGGCAGCGCCGAAGAGCACCTCCGGGAGATCGAAGAACTCTACGGTGGAGAGTACCCGATGTATGTCGTCTCCGCCCAGGAGGGCGACGGGGTGGAGGAACTCAGACGGGTGATCTTCGACATGCTTGGGGTCATTCGAATCTATACGAAGTCCAGGGGGAAGGAGCCGAATTTCGACGAGCCGGTGGTGCTCAGGCAGGGGGCGACGCTGCTGGATTTCGCCGCTGAGATTCACAAGGACTTCGTCAAGTCGATGAAATTCGCGAAGATCTGGTCAAAAAATACAGACAAATATGACGGACAGATGGTCAACCGGGACGAGGTCCTGGTCGATGAAGACATCATCCAGCTTCATATCTGATCTCGGGATGGGGAGAACACGCTCCCGCTCGGAGCGGAATCAAGGGATATATCGTGACAAGCACGTCACCAGCCGGGTGGTACAATCCCCCGGACAATTACATCCGGGATCTTCTGGAAGAGTCGCGCACAATTGCCGTTGTGGGTCTCTCCCCCAGGGGGAACCGCCCCAGCCACCGGGTGGCGGCGTACATGCAGAACGCGGGGTATCGGATTGTCCCGGTGCGGGCGCTGGTGAAGGAGGTGCTGGGGGAGCGGGCCTACGGCAAAATCGAGGATATCCCGCCCTCTGTGGATGTGGACATCGTGGATATCTTTCGACGCCCGGAGGAGGTGGTGCCCGTTGTGGAGGCCGCCGTGAAGTGTCCGGGCATCCGGGCGGTGTGGATGCAGGAGGGGGTCATCAACGAGGAGGCGGCCCGGATCTCCGAGGAGGCGGGCGTGCTGGTGATCATGGATCGTTGTATTTTAAAAGAACATATAAGATTAATAGGGGAGTAATATGATACCTGCTGCAAATGGTCAGATTCGGGGGAGCGGCTGGCGCTTCATCATCGCCATCGTCATCATAGGGGCGATTGTCTACTATTTCTTTTTGAGGGACAAGGAGCCCGTGGATTTTGCGCCGGTTGAGGATACCGGATGGCCCTCGAAGACGGAGGCGGTCACCGAGATGCGCCTGAACCTCTCGGCCATCGTCAACTCCGAGAATAACTACCACCAGCTCAACGGCGTGTACATCCCCTGCGCCCCGAATCCGGCGACGATACCGACGGAACGGGTCTCCTGGAGTCCGTCCGCAGCGGCGGGCTGGGAGGAGCTGATGGTGTCCCTGCCGAAGAGCGCCTGGTTTCAATACGAGGTGGTGGTGACCGGCGATGATTTCACGGTCTTCGCCCGTACGCGGGTGGGGGGGGAGGAGCTGGTCTATTCCATGGATAAAAGCGGCACGATGAGCTCTCCGTGAGCGGCGTGCTTCGGTGTCGGGTCGGTTCCCGGCATCGATGCGTTTCAGTACAAGAGAGAACAGGCCGGGGAGGGCGACGCCCTCCCCGGCCTGTGTATTTTATACGTCTTATCAAACCTTACTGTGTTGTGCGGGGTATCCGTTCGAGGTCCCGATTTTGACGCATCTCGGCGCGTTTCGGTAACGCTCTCCCGCCGCTTCGCTCATGATTGCGGCTACAACTGTCCGGCAGCGATGCGAATTGGTTATCGGCTCCCCGTCACGATGCGGGCCGGTTATTTCCCCCCCTTGTCCTTGAACAGCTCGCCGATGCCGCCGATGCTGCCCAGCACCCCCGACGCCTCGATGGGCAGGAATATCTTCGTTGCCTGTCCGTTGGCGATGGTGCCCAGGGTTTCCAGGTACCGGATGGCGATGAGGTCGTTTGTGGGGTTGCCCTTGTGGATGGCGCCGTATACCGTTTCGATGGCCTCGGCCTCACCCTGGGCGATGGCGACTTTCTGGTACTTCTCCGCGTCGGCCACCTTGCGGACGGCCTCCGCCTGGCCCTCTGCCTTGAGGATGGCCGACTGCTTGGCTCCTTCGGCCTCCAGGATCATCGCCCGCCGATCCCGCTCCGCCTTCATCTGGCGGTGCATGGCGTCGGTCACGTCCGCCGGCGGCTCGATGCGCTGGAGCTCCACCCGGGTGACCTTGGTGCCCCACTTGTCTGTGGCCTCGTCCAGAATCTCTCTCAGCTTCGAGTTGATGAGCTCCCGGGAGGTCAGGGACTGGTCCAGGGCCAGGTCGCCCACGAGGTTCCTGAGGTTCGTCTGGGCCAGCTTCGTGGCGGCGGTGTAGAAGTTGGTTACGTTATAGGCCACCTTGACCGGGTCGGTCACCTCATAATAGACGACAGCGTCCACTTCCACCACCACGTTGTCCTTGGTGATGACGTCCTGGGGCGGAACGTCCACCACCTGCTCCCGCATGTCTATTTTTCTCATGGTCTCCAGAAACGGAATGACGATCGTCAGCCCGCTGTCGACGGTGCGCGTATATCTTCCCAGCCGCTCGATCAGGCCCTTTTCCCAGGGCCGAACGATCCGAATGCCGGTGGCCATGATGATGAAAACAAGAATGATTAGAAAGACCAGCAGTGCGATGACACCACCCATAATATTACTCCTCTTCCTTTTGTTTTACAATCAGGTGTGTTCCTTCAATCCCGGTGACGAAGATCGGCGTTCCCTCGGGGATCACCTCGCCGGTCTCACTTTCAGCCCGCCACTCGTCATAATCGACGCGAACCCGGCCGGTGTTATTTTGCGGGTTGATCTCAACGATCACCACGCCCGGCTTGCTGACGAATCGATCGGCGCCGACACCCGGTGGTTGTGAACCGGTGATGCGATCGGCCAGCTTTCGGGTCGAGGCGAACAGTATCCCCGAAAGGACCACGAACACGGTAAGCTGCACAACGGGGCCCACGCCCAGGAGGGCGAGAATCCCACTGACGGCGGCGCCGATGCCGAACCACAACAGGAAGAAGCCCGCAGTGAATATCTCACCGATTACGAACAAAACGGCGACGGCAAACCAGATGAGCCAGAGTTTATCCATCATGTTCCCCTGAAAAGGCGATACAAATACGCAAGCTATATCAACGATTGATATATCGTAATATCGTAATATTAAGATAATACGTTTGTCGGACGGAGATGTCAAGGGCCGCGGTGACGTAATTGAGAAAATTCAAACCATTTCTGCGAAATTATGGCGTATCGGTAAACCATGAAAAGCGCGTCGGTCGTTCTGCCGTCGGCCATTCTCCTTGTGTTTTTACCTGTTGGCCGATACAATTAATGAGGTGATCCTTCATATACCTTTGAGAGGATGCTGTACGGTAGTGGCTATCAAACGAACACCTCTGTATAAAAGTGAGATGTATCTCGTCGAGGACGGCTCCAATCGGTGGGTGGAGTACGAGCGCTGCCCGGGTATCCGCTATAGATATCTGGAGTACGGGGAGGCGGAGCGAATGATCCTCAACGGGGAGACGGTCCGCAGGGCCTTTGTGGCGGGCCTCTCCGCCGAGGGCTTTTCCCGGACCATGGCGGATACCGGGGAAAAGACGCGTGAATCCATTCGGATCGAGGGCGGGTCCCTCACCATCTGCGTCCCGATGATCTTTCGGGAATCGATCATTCATGTCACGGCGCTCCAGGGGATGACCCTTGATCCCACGGAGGGTGACCTGGCCCTGGATGCCTCCTTTCATCCCGAAACGGACGTCATGCCCAATCATTTCCTGGGCGCGATCAATTTCACCGGCACGCGATTTCTTGGAGGCGTGAACGTTACGGGTTCGGAATTTTCCACATTGATTTTTTTCGAAGGGGCGGAGTTTCGATCCGTTGCCGATTTTACGGGCTCGGTTTTTTTCGACAATGCGGTGTTTCGGGGAACTCAATTTGGGGGGGATGCAATATTCGACCGCACAACGTTTCACCGTGCGGCCCAGTTCGTCCAGGTCGCCTTTGAGAAGAAAACCTCCTTTGAGGACGCGGTCTTTTTTGAGAACGCCTTTTTCACCGAGTCGAGGTTTTCCGGGGCGGCTTCGATGACGGATGCTCACTTCGGGAAGATACTCTACGCACCACAGTCGACCTTCGAAAAAGGGATCGTGTTCGATCGCTCCTGTTTCTGTCTGGCCGTTGAGCTGAAGGATGCGGTTATCGAGGATGAGCTGTCTCTGACCGGCGCCCAGGGGAACGTCATGTCTCTTGCCGGGGCGAGGGTCGGCGGGCCCGTTCGAATTGCGGATACCCCCTTTGCCGTCCTGGATTTCACCGATACCCGATTCGAGGGGGATGTCATCCTTTTCGGCCGTCGGTGGAGGGAGAGCATTGAGAATATAGAGAAAGCGGTTTCCGGGCATGTGGAGGGGGGGGCTGTGGGAGCTGTGTTCGGCGGGGAGGAGTGGTGCGCTTCCGGTGATCGGAAGACGTGGGCCGACAGGCGAAGGGAGGAGGTTGAGACCCTGGCGGCGATGCACCGGGATCGGGGGCGTATCGTCGACCTGGTGGGCCTGGAGGGCATCGAGGCGACGGGGCACTTTCGCTCGGATTTTTCATACCTGGCGCCGCTGAGCCGGGAATTCCCGGTGCTGGACAGCCACCGCCGGGCGTTGAAGAACAATGACCCCGAGGGGAGCGAGGGGAACCGTACGGCGTGGAACCGCGCCGAGCGGGAATACGCATGGCTTGGGGATCAGTACCATCGCCAGGGGAGAACCAAGGACGAGAAGGCGGCCCGGCTGTGGCAGAACGAATGCAGGATTCGAGGGCTCTCCGGCTTCAAGAGGCGCCTGTTCAAGATGTACAAACAGGATGTGAAACGGAAGAGAGACAGGAAACGAAACAAGGACAAGGAAAACAACCGGACGGATGATACCCCTTCCGGTCCGGATGATGAGTGAGACGGATTGACACCCAGTTCTCCATTATGAGTCGGTCATCCCAACGAAAAACGACCCCTGGGGGTCATTTTTCATTTTTCTGATAAATCTGAGAGTCCGAATGTGATCGGGCGTATATTATCGACACATTGATTGCATACCGTTGATATTCAGAAACGGTTTGCATGCAATATATCCTCGAGCCTTCGCTTGGGGACCATATGGGTGCCGTCCGGCTCCCGGTAGTAGCGCACGTCTCCGCCCTCGGTGTCTATGGCCACCGCTCGCTCCGCGGGATGCCCCAGGGCGATGACGGCATCGACGACGTACCCTTCCGGGACCGAGAGGAACTTTGCCATCCCCTTGTGATCCACGCTGACGATAAAACAGCTTCCAATCCCCCGGGCGGTGGCTTCCAGCAAAATGTTTTGCCCCGCCGCCCCCACGTCCCACTGATACCCGCTCTTCATGATCTCGGTGTTCGCCAGGATCACAATGTATGCCGCCGGGCGCTCGTCGAAGACCGGTCTCTGGTCGTCCGGGAGGTATACCGCCAGCTTGATGAGTGAGAAGCACTCGTCCACCACTTTTTCTTCATCCACAATGATATATTCCAGGGGCTGCAGGTTCGCCGCCGCGGGCCCGAGCCGGGCCAGGTCCACCAGAGTGACGAGGAGGTCTCGATCCACCGGCTTTCTTTGAAAACGGCGTATGGTTCGTCTCGCCCGTATTACGTCGGTCACGTTCATAGATACCCCCCAAAAAAATATTTTTCATCATACCGGGAGTGGCGGCGTTTGTCCAGCCCGTTCATAAATTTTATATTTACCCCGCCCGCTTCATACAATTGACCGACGATTACTTTATTGCAAAGGAGACGACATGGATGACACCTATGTGATGAGAGCTCCCGGACCGACGGTGGGAAACGGATCGATGTCCGCCTCACCGGCCGGAGAGACGCCGGTGCCCGCTCCCGGGGATGAGACCGGGGGGCGGACATTCTCGGAGGAGTATGTGAGGGAGCTGCGTGAGGAGAACAAGGCCCGGCGCCTGGAGAACCTTGCGCTCAAACAGGAGATCGACGAGCTGAAGGGAAATCTGACCGAGACGGTGCGGGCGATTTCCACGGCCCTGGGGTTGGATGAGACGGCATCCCCGGAGGCGGTCGCCGAGGCGGCGGTACAGAGTGTGAAGACCGCCCGGGAGGCGCTGATTTTCGCCGCGTTCCAGGCGGAGGCCAAAGGCGTCGGCATGACTGATGACGTGATCAATGACGCCTTTGCCCTGGCGGACACGAGCGGCATTGGGGTGGACCTGGTCACCCGGGAGGTGACCGGCGCTGCCCAGGCGGTGTCCGACCTGTTCGATAGAAAGCCCTATCTCTTTGAAAATCCGAACCGGAAAAGGGACGTGGGCTCCGAGACGAATCCGGTGGTCTCTCAGGCGATACCCCCTTCTGCAGATGTACAGAAGCTGGCGGCGGAGCTGGGGGTGAGCCCCGAGTTCGCCCGGGAGCTGTCCCGATCGAGAAGCGAGCACCTGGGGAAGCGCGTTTCCCTGGCGGACCTGTGGCGACGCCCCAGAACACGGACCCTCTCGATCTTTTCCAATGATGCATAACCAAAACAATCAGGAGATTTTTCAATGGCACCCTATATGAAATACGGCTATTCATACGGCCCCAGGGTGGTGATCACGGCCAAGGCGGCCGATACCGGCACCATCGATGACGGCGACATCGTGGTTCTGGACGCCGTGGGCGGCGCCGCCGGATCCGGGTATGTCAAGAAGTGGTCGGCGGCCACGGACGCGGTGGTGGGCGCGGCCTTGGAGAGCGTCGATACGGCCCCGTCCGCCGACGGCGAAGACACCGTCCAGGTGGTGCTGTCGCTCCCCGGCACGGTCTTCGTCTATCCCGCCTCGGGCATCACCCAGGCGGCGTGTTTTCAGTGCTGTGATATAGACGGCTCACAATCCATCGATTTCGACGCGGATACCTATCAGAACGCGTGGATCGTGGAGGTGGACGAGGACGCGGACCTGGCATATGTGATGTTCAAGGGCCCCTTCACCGACGTGGGCGCATCCGGCACCATCGACTACGGCGTGGCCTAAGGAGGAACAACATGGGAATAATGGTAGGCAGCAACTTTCCCCGGGCCCTGGCCCAGGACTTGTACGAATGGTACTTCGAGGCGTACGACGCCGAGGAGACCGTGTATGATAAGATCATAGAGGTGGTCCCGGTGGACTCCGGAGACGGCGTCAAGGGGACGGAGGTTATCGGCGTCTCGAAGCTCAAGGAGGTGCCCGACGGCCAGGAGATCCCCCTGACCGAGCCCCTGGAGGGATGGACCTGGTACATCAAATTCAAGACGTACAAGGACCAGATCGCCATCACCGACGACATGCTCTCGGATCTGATGGGGGGAAAGATCAGCGGGGATTTGATGGAGTTCGCCCGGGGCTGGGGCGAGGGGGTCCGCATCACCGAGGAGGAGGCCGTGGCGCGGCTCTTCAACACGGGGACCCTCACCGCGGGGGATCGGACCGCGTTTGACGGGAGCTTCACCGGCGAGGACGACCCGAACCCGGCCTTCATCTACGACGGAAAGCCATTCTTCGCGCCCTCGGGCTCCGGCCATCCCTTCAAGCTGGATGCATCCAGCGTTCTGGGGAACCTCACGGAGTCGCTGGGCCTGGACTACACGAACATCCAGACGGTCTACACGGCCATGAGCGTCACCAACGCCAGGAACGAGCGGGGCGACAACATCAAGATCGAGCCGAACCTGATCGTCACCAACCCGAACAACCGCTTCGTGCTGGACCGGATCCTCAAGAGCGACTACGAGATCGACAACTACGGCAACAAGAACGTCATCGGCAACCTCTTCACGCCGGTCTACTGGCGATATCTCGAGGATACCGACGCCTGGTTCATGGGCGTGGCCCGACGGGGCATCCGCTTCTACGACCGGATGCCGCCGAGGATCACCGTCTACCGGGACGAGAAGACCGACACCTGGTTCGCCAAGGTGAAGCGTCGTTTCGGCGTGGGGGTGGTCCAGTGGCGCTACTGGTACGGCTGCAACCAGGCCGTCAGCTGATTTTTTCTCATTCGTATCCCGGGGGTTGACTCCCCCGGGATGTATTATGTGAAGGGAGCGTGGCATGGCGATTATCAGCGATATTCAGCTTTCCACTAATCGGTATTTCCAGGACCAGTCCGGGGCCGCACTGACCGGGTCCTTCGTCTCCCAGTCCTTCGGGTTCTCGTCGTTTTCCATATCGATCGTCAACGACGCCGCGGGATATATTGAATACTCGTTCGACGGCACTGAGGTCCACGGGCGGCTTCACGCCGGTGAGTCGAGGGTGATGGACTTTCGCCGCCAGCGGCGGATATGGCTCCGGGGCGAGAGCGGCGGCGAATCATACCGGCTGGAGGTGTACTGATGAGCGGATTTACGCGGAGGTTTGAGGGCCTCGGGCCGAAGCAAAAGGCGGTGAAAAAGCGGAGCAAAAGCGCACCGAAGGCGGGAAGGAAATCGGTAGGAGCGAAGGCGACGGGGGAGACGGAAAAGGCGGCCCGAAAGAGGAAGGCGACGCGGGGGGAGAAGGGGGCGCGGCAGGCCCTGGATACCCGGGACGGGCGGGAGGGATGACATGGGATTCACGAAAGACCAGCTCGACGCCGTGGAGGCGGAAATCGCAAGCCTCAAGGCCGAGAGCTTCCGGGTGGGGGAGCTGAGCGTCGACCAGGAGAAGACCCTCTCGGTTCTCATCCGCATGCGGGAGACGATCCGGGCGGGACTCAACACCGGCGGGGGACTCGCCTTCGGGAAGTCGAGACTCACCGGCGTGGACGAGTAAGGTCCACCGAAGCGGATATGTATACTATTTACCGGTAATCACAGAAAACACCCGCCCCCCGGGGGCGCCGGTTCACATTCTCTAGTGACAGAGTCACGGGGAGGCGGGTGGTTTTTTCTCTAATTCATTTCGGAATGTCATGGTTAGTGGTAGTATGGAGCAAAATAGCTTTTCGTGTGTCATAGTGTAATATATTGCAAACAAACTTGATATACAAACGTATTTATTTACTTGACATCGCTTCATAATGTCATTATAGTGTAATCACTACACCCCACAAGGCTTTGTCCTCGGGGCACCGGGCTTCGGCCCGGATTTTTTTTGTATGCATGGTTTACTATTATGAATAGGATTGTTGCGCTGATCGATGGATTTAATGTCTATTATTCATTAGATGAAAAAAAGAAATACCATAAATACAAGTGGTTGGACTATCGGAAGTTGATAGAAACATTTTGTCGACCAAACGATAGGATTGATGAAGTTTACTATTTTACC
>Ga0180432_10004138_pt1 | contig 20091 bp, 18 predicted proteins | sample SS_ome_10_FD_132414 | JGI IMG/M metagenome (GOLD analysis project Ga0180432, IMG submission 132414) | Hypersaline lake sediment archaeal communities from the Salton Sea, California, USA - SS_1_MS_2 metaG | ecosystem: Environmental > Aquatic > Non-marine Saline and Alkaline > Hypersaline >...
TATATGTAAATATGGATTATTATCTATTTCATTGAACCTTTTTTTGAATTCTTCTTCATTTACTTTACCAACTACTGTTAATTGTGATAATAAAATTAAATATTCTTTATAATCACTTAATTTAAGTTTTCTAATATGCTTACCATTTTTAAACAAATGTTTTATTTTATCTACACTAAAACTATTTTCATTATATTTACAATCATCGAAATGAATTTGACTTCTAAAACTATTAAAACTATCAAAACTATCGCTATTTCTAAAACTCATTTATAATACCCTATTGCCCAACGCTTTAAGTAACCTATATAAAGAACTGTATATCTGCTAACTATAAATTTATATTATCTATTTTATCTACATATACACTTATTTATTTATTATTTTTTTTACATTTACCCACTACAAATATAATAAGTATGTAAAACATTAATATCATAGATACCTCAAGAGGCATCCCACTAAACAAAAGTTCGGGGAACATCCAACTGGGCTCACATCAATATTTAATGTTTTTGCTATTTATTATATTCAAATAACATCACACCAGACTTAAATTACTGACATGGAAAATGGACAAACAACCAACGACTGACAACACAAAAGCACACAATACGAGGGAGAAAGGGAAGAAGAGAAAGGGGAGAGAGATAGGGGAGAGAGATAGGGGAGAAGAGACAAAACACTGCACACAAACACTTATATTTACACGGACACTGCACACAAACACTTATATTTACACGGACACTGCACACAAACACTTATATTTACGCGGACACCTCACACAAACACTTATACTTACGCGGACACTTTATTTCTAAACTTTATTTCTAAACTTTATTTCTAAACTTTATTTCTAAACTTTATTTCTAAACTTTATTTCTAAACTTTATTTCTAAACTTTATTTCTAAACTTTATTTCTAAACTTTATTTTTGAAACTTGACTTCAAATATGCATATTTCTATAATATTTTATGCTTTGGGGATGAAATCTAAGCTTTCTAATTCAAATTTCTAATTTTTTCACTACTTGATAATACTCTTTCGTTATTAACTTATTTCATGATAACCATTAGTGGTTTCCAATAATTATGTCGTTTTTATAGCTATGCTAAAGGCTACGACTAAGAATATATAATATTTTTATTAACATTCTTTTACACCTTATTTCTATTATTATTATATTTTTTTAAATGCTGTAGGGAACATCTACATGCTCCGTAATCTTGCGATTATGATTTTTTCAAAGCTAAACTTTTCTACTAATATATTTATTAGTATCAGATTTCAATCAATTTTAATTTATTTTAAATTTTGCAGGGGATGCTGTTTGAAATCTTTTTATTTTATTTTATATTCACGTTAATTTTAATGTGCATAACAACAAATTTCCAAAGATGCATAACGTTGCCACGACCGCAATACATTTAAGTATGTGGATTTTTTGAATTAATCAAACGTTAATTCTAGCATATTTTATCAATATTTTTAGTTGTGCTGTAGGAAATTATTTATGCTTGTGAATAAATCTTCTATGAATATATTTACTCTGAACTATATTTATACAAGAAAATAATTTTAAATATTTCTTGTTCAAATTCCTTTTAATTTTGATATTCCAATATTTCAAAGTTTAAAAGTTGCTGTAAGGAATTTATGGAACCCAAGTGATATTTCACCAGCGCTCACAACTAAATATATAGTTCTCTTTATACCATTTTCTATTTGCCATATGGGTTCAAGATATTCGCTGGAAATCCCATAATTGAGCAATAGAGCGATTATCAACTTTTCTTCTATAAATATTAATTATTTATCCAAGAAAAATCTTGTCAAACTTCTGTGAAATACCCACCATTTGGGAACGTCGGCAAATGCGCCATCGTCTGGAATTAAACCAGAAATAATCTTTTCAGATAATTGCTGTAAGAAGTTTATATTAAAAAGATTAATATACATAATCCCTTTAACAACCTTATAGGTTATTCCCTTTAAGTAATTTATTCTTGTGGATATATACAATTATTTTCAACTATAAAACCATCTATCTGTTTTTTATTATTATAATGTGCATATAAGTCCGCCCCTACATCACCCCCATCTGTTGTACCAAACCATAGAACAGCTGGAACAGCTTTTTGGACATCTGTAACTGTTTTACGGTCGTCCCAATCATATCTATCTTTTAGAGCTTTATTCATTTTTTCACTATCTTCATCTGACCACAAATCCATATCCACAAATCCTGTTTGTGCTACATCGTTTCCATGAGAACCTATCCTTTTGTAATCATCTTTTTTAAAGGTCTTTCCAAAAATATAAGCATTCCCCCATTGACAAGTTTTTCGTCTTGGTTTCTTTTTTAACACTTTGTAAAAATCACTACTAACCTTTATCTTATCACTTACAAACAATCCTGGTCCAGAATATGTTGATGGTTCACAGAAAATTATATTATAATATTTTTTAGTTTTTTGCTTAGATTTTTTTACTGGTTTTTTATTTGATTTTTTGGAAGTTTTAGCTTTAAGTTTTACCCATCTTTTGGACCCATTTGCTATTTTTTTAACAATCCACATCTCACCATTATTACCTTTCTTTTTTGAACCAACTTGAGAAGCATGTGCACAAAACCCTAATCCTTTGGGACTTGGCTCGGTTCCCCTATAAGTTCTAGCGGGATCATTTTTGCACTTCGGCATTTTACTATATTATATATTTTTATAATTACTTAAAGACAACGTGGATATTAAAAAATTGAATACCCAATAACATACTACTAAGATGGAACACAAAATGGAAAACAAAATGGAAAACAAAACTGCCAAAACCGATATTAACATGAACAATCAACAACTTGATGTTATTTTTACCTTGGACACTACCGGTTCCATGGGTTCCTGGATTAACAGATCCAAGAAAACAATTGGTAACATCGCGGAAAAAATTGAAACAAATAACGTAGATGTTCGCTTTAACGTTATCGGTTACAAAGATGTTTGTGACCGAAGATGCGATACTCATTCTAAACATTGCCCACTTGATTGTAAAGACAGTAAGTGGGTTCAAATCAGTGGATTTACTAAGAATTCTGATGACATTGTTAAGTTTTTGACAACGGTAACTGCTTCTGGTGGTGGAGATTGCCCAGAGGACCTCTTTGGAGCGCTTCATTTGGCAACTCTTGAACCTTGGAGGGAAAATTCAAAGAGAGTCGTTGTTGTAATTTCAGATGCGCCACCACATGGTAAGCAATTCTCAGATTCACGTTCTGATACTCCGGAATATCCTTTACCATATGATGGTGCAAAAGTACCAGAAGATATTGCAGGAGACCTAAGACGTAACAAAATTCAAGTATTTATGCTATATGTTGAAAGCAATACTCTGGAAAAAACAGCAGAATTCTTAGAAGAGAATGAAGTTGCTACCAGAGTATCTTCAATGGTTGGAGAACCTTGGAAATTTTCACTTGTTATCCCAGATGACCTAACATGTATGGCAATGGATGTTGGGGATGATGAAAAATTATTAGTTGATGGCCTTGATGGTCCATTTAGTTCTACATTCTTTCAATTAAGACGTGGTCTTGGTGAAGAAACTTTAAAACCTTTGATTGAAAATTGTTTCAAATCAGGAATGAAAGATGCAATGAGGCTTGTTCTTTACATTCGTGATAGAACAGGTGATATTAAAGAAAAGGATCTTGGAAGAAATGCTTTTTGGATTCTTAGAGAGCTCGACCAAGCATTTGCTTCTAAATATTACAAAGAATTCGTAAATGATGTTGGTTGCGTAAACGACCTCTTACATATCGCAGCAAAAGCTGATGAAAAAGAAGGGCGTCGTGATCACAGAGAACTATTATTTATGGCCGTTGCAACGATGCAATGTTATCTCAAACATATTGACACAGAAGAAGGACAAGAAATCCTAAAAGCTATGTCAAACAAAAAGAGACAAAGACATTACAGACTAAAACAATGCCTAAACAAAAGTTCTTTGTCCAGAGTAACAAACACTGACAATATTGAGTTGCCTCCATATTTTATCTATAAATGGCTTCCAAAATATGGGTCCACCAAGAGAAAGAATGGCACAAAAAGGCTAAAGAAGTGGGAAAGGGAAAACAAGTTTGCAACCAGGCTTTCCAAACTAATGTTCGTCCACCAGGATGAAGCCAATCTTGAAAGTGCTGTTAGCACAATTCCCTTGACTATTCCTTCGAGACAAATCATTAATTTCTTGAACCTCCCCAAGAGGGATAATCCAGAAAGGGAAGCTATGTACAGGGAAATTTATTCATTTTTAGGAAAACTATGTGATAATCTTCCAATTGAAGTACCCATGTGTGCTGGCGATTGGGAGAATGGTGTTGACCCATCAAAAGCTACTTCTGGTGCTCAAAAGAAATACAAAAAGTGTTTTGCAAAGAGACTTCCAGAAAAGCTCGAGCAAACAATTCGAGAAAATAAGGTAAAAGCAACAACATTACAGGGTCATGAAATGACTTCTCATTTTATTTCAAAGTATATGAGTAACATGACAGATGAAAGTTGTTGTCTTTCTCTTGAAGACGATTTTGTTAATGCTCAGTGGAAGACCTATGCAGAAAAGAATGAAGTTAAAGGTAACTTTAGCTTTCAACTTGATTGTACAGGTTCAATGCTTGGTGGAAAACCAATGCCATTAGCTGTAGCATTTTCTCTATTTTTACTTTCTGGAGAAGAAAGTTTTATTAGTTTTGAAACACCAGGATGGTGTAGTATTAAAGGAGATACTTTGGAAGACAAAATTTCTTCCATCTTTTCTCATAATGCTGGTATCCATGGTGATATTGCAGGTGGTTTAAAGCTTGCAATGTCTCGTGAAACCCAACCTTCTGTACATTTTGTTTTAACAGATGGTCGTTATCCCAGGATGAATATTCGGGAAGCGGTTGAAATTAGAAATAAGATGAACAAAGGTGATCTCACCCGTGTTGTTATTCTTAATCTTCGTACTGAGGACGAAAAGCTTCTAATGAGAAAGCCTGATGTTCTTGGTGGGGAAGGATTTTATGTTGTATCTGGACACTCTCCTGCTCTTATTAAGTTATTTGCTTCAGGAACAGGGACTGTTGAAGACCAAATTCGCAAAATGTTGCGAGAAAAATTCCCACTTGATGAATAAATTAATTTTAATAGTTTACTATAAATTTGAAGTTTTTAATAAATTACCCAGAAGTCTTAATTGGAACCCATCGCTGCACTCGCCGTGACACATATCGCGTGGCAAAACCACGAGGAACAGTGTAGGGAACAACAGAAGACTTCGGATCAACCACCAACATCGGAATGCTTCGAATAACATAACGAAGCTGATACTGAAAACCACACTTCTTACAAGATGTAATCAAGTTTAATTGACTTCCAACAAATTCAAACTTGTTGTGGCCACAATCTTGACAAACAACTCGATAATTTTTGTTTTCTGTTTTGCTAAAACACTCCATTTTTAATAATTAATACTAATATTCTATGAATATTAGTATTAATTATTATACTATAAAAAATTTTAACACCCCTTTCTAACAACCCTTCCCCTTCATTACCCCAATCGTAATTACAACAGCGTGGGCTAAATTTAAAGAGACATTGTTGTGACGCTTTCTCGTATTTATTAAAGTATCGTCTTGGGGTAAATAACAAGGAACGTATTGAGGAAACATATTTAGAGTTTCGTTACTAATCCCGTCTCGCTCATTACCAAAAACAAACATCATGTTCCCATTCGGCGTAATATCATACAGTGAAACTGGAATAATATCTCGCTCCTTCCAAAATTCAGGAGACTCCATTAAAACAAAAGTTGTATTCTTTGGAACAATAGTAAATATATCCAAAGGATTTGTCACAACGGTATGTGAACCAACCCCTTGACAAACTCTTTCGATATCCTTACGCTCCCGTGATGTAATACGCCCCTCAGGGGGACGGTCTCCGTTTCCACGATTCCCCTTTTGTCCAATATACAAAGGAACCCTGAGAATTGGTGCAGTTCGTCGGATACCACCAATATTGTTTGTTCTGTCCCACGATGGAATATAAATAGACATCTTAAATTCTAATCTATTTCGACTTGAGTTACATAAACCCATTTACTCAATAAATACACAATAGTTAAGTAAAAAGAATCAGTTTTTATCACGATTTCTTCTTTCTCTTTGTTTTTTCCTTTTTTCCTTTTTTCGTTGTTTTCCTTGTTCACCATTGTCGTCTTTTATCTGGGGTTTTTTATCAATACCGGTTGTTAACTGATAATCACCATGTGTTATCTTGTTTAACGCTAACATAAACTTATCAAACTCGGATGCACCAATACCAAAAGTCCAAACACACCCATTTGCACCCCAATCTTCTTTATTTACCTCACAATATTGATATATTATAGAAGATGCTTTACGGGCATATGAATGACCAATAGCAACGGTATATTCTACAGTGTTTTTACGAAACACAAGTGTTCCAAGAAGAGATTTTACAATATCAGTTGCCTGCTTTTCAACCTGTTCACATAGGTCTAATCTAATTTTTGAACCATTAATAGCAGATTCAATTCTTGTTATTGGATGGGGCAAATTATTAGCATCAACATATGTTTTATGTATGTAACCAATCACAGCTTGCCTATGTAACTTCATATCTTCTTTGCGTTCTTTAGCGCTGACAGATAAGTCACCTTCTAGTACTATCTTTTTTAAACATTCTGTAATGTTGTCGGTTCCAAACGTAGATTTAAGGTCTTTATCTTTTGCGATATTACCTTTTTTGGAATCTGTGAAAATTTGTTCTACCATTAAAACATTATTCCATCCTAGTTTACCTTCGCGGAACTTTCTTACAGAACCTTCTTTTGTTAAAACTTCAAATCGTTTCTTTCCAGATACATATTTTACTAATTGCGACATCGCTAATATTTGCAATATTACGATATGTTCTTTAAGTCTTCATTTTCTAGGTTTTAGTTAAAGGTAAAATATTAGCATTAAGTATACCAGAGATATGTCCCGCGAAAATTTACCCTATGTTTTGTTTTCGGATGAAGATTTTTTAATCTTTTACAAACCACCCTTTTGGAAAATGGATACAGACACAAATTATGAAAATCTTTCCCAAAAAAAGATAGAAGAATTATTTACAAGAAAAGTAAAACCATTACATCTTTATATAAAGTTTTATTTAATGAAATATTATGGCATAACACCTGAAAGACCAAGTTATAACGTATGTCAGAGATATGATAAAGAAACAAGCGGTGGTGTTTTAGTTTCCATAAAAAATGAAAATCACAAAGAATGTAGAAATATTATTACTAATAAAGATAATACAAAAAAAGTTTACTTAGCTTTAATTAACGGTACTATAAAGAAGAAAAATGGATTTATTTACAATAATATCAAATGTACCAAGCTTCCTGCTTACTGCAAAACAATTCCTTATAACAAAAAGAATAGAAAAAGCATGTATAGTTCAAGTTATTATAACGTGATTTCTGAATACAAACATGAAGGAAAAACATATTCTTTAGTTCAAGTAAGAATATTTACAGGAAGAACACATCAAGTAAGGGTTCATATGTTAAGTTTAGGAAATAGCCTTGTTTCAGATGATAGATATACATCAAAACAAGAAAGAAAAGAAAATAAAAAAATATGTGATAGAATGTTTTTACATAATGTTTTTACAGGGTTCCATTACAAAGAAAGACAATATAACTTTATTATACCACTTCCAGATGATTTAGCTCGTTGTTTAAGTCTTTTGGAACCCGTTGCTATTTATAAGGACATGTATGATGTTAAATACCTGCTAGGTCTTCAACCTGAAAAATAAAATATTTTAAACTATTTATAAATATATGAAGGACACACATTTTGAGTACTGCAAACATTTTTATGGTCTGTTGTACATGGATGACATTTTCCAATATGATTTTGTATAAAATTAGATTTAATTGGTTTACTTAACACATATGGTGTTGGTGTTAATTCACAAAAAGAATATTCATTTGTTTCAGGGTCATATAACCAATCAACGGAACAATAAAATAGATTACCCAACATATCAAATATTTTTACAGATGTTAATAATATTTCCTGGAGGGCTGGAATAGAAACACTATTAATCAAATTCTTATTTTCTCTGAAATGTGCATGGTCCTTAAACGCATTTGGGTAAAACATCTGGTTATAATTAATGTAATTAAGCTGGCTATCATACCTTGATTTTTCGTATTTACCACTATATCCCTTTTTATAAATATAAAAGAAACATATCTTTCCAAAAAAAATATGAACTTTTATATCAAACGGTAAAAACTTTGTACCAAGTTGCTTTTCGATAAACGGATGCTTAAATTTAGAAACAATTATTGCAAGGTTTGATGTAGTATATTTCTTATTTCGAATCTTATCAAAATATAATCCATCTCGCACTTTATCTAAAACAAGAACATTATGTGCAGAATGACCAAATGCATTTTTTAACACAAATCTTCTTAAATTTACATTAACATCCTGAAATGACTTTATTTCAGTTAAAAAAGAAGTTTTTAATCCTGGAATTTTATTAGATAGATACTTAATTGTTGCTATTTTATTCCAACAAAACGGTAAATCATTATATCTCTTTTTATTATATTGGAATATTATTCGATGTAATCTTTGATAGTCAGTCATTTTCTATTTACACCCATGGATATTTATTTCGGGCATATCTAACGACGCGCATGTTTTTCCAACAAACGTTGTTAATAATCCAAAAAAATGTAAACAGATTATGTCAAAGAATACAAAACATAAGGTTAGACACTATGTCTATGGAACGTAAACTCGAGTTTGAGTCGAGGTGCGCGGTTGCTCGCAGGGTGACGGAGGAAACTGGTGTTCTACACTGGTGTGGGAATTGTGATCTTAACACACCATCTCCGGCGTCAACATGCGTTAACGTCGCCACTGAGTACTCGGAAGGGAAGTACGTTTCTTGGAACGGTATGGTTCGGTTTAACCACTCGCTTCGGCGGTTTCATGACAGCAACCATAGCTGTTCGGCATGTAGATCCCGCAAGCGATGCTGGAAGTTTAACGCCGCGCAGATAAGGAAGTCTGCGAATAGCAGGAAATGCATGGTGTGTCAGAAGACCTGTCCGAACAAGTTAAGGGAATTGGCATACGCTGAGAAGTTGAAGCGATACCGGATCGAACGAAAGACATTGACCTGTACTGTGGCGGAGAAGGTGGGCGACATGAAGTGTGATTACTTCCTGCAGTTGCCTTGCTCACAACTGGTTAGCTGTCTGACTCGGCTGGTCGAAAGCCCGCCAAAGGAACTGGGACCCCATTTGCTGGCATGTAAGAAGGTTGTTCCTTTGGAGCTACTGGAATGCTCACTGGAAGTGTTTCCGAAGTCCCTCTGTGTGATTGTGCAAGGGTATCTCATTGAGACTCCCGTTTGGGTGCCCCGGTGCGGACTTTACCACGAATACAAGGAGGCTATTGAAAAGGCTGACCAGCTGATCACGATGCCGGCGGATATGTGCCCCACGCAGGTGCGGCTGCGAAAACCAGTCAAGCGCGTGGACACGTCGCTGACTTTTGTGCGCCTCATCCTCTGCTTTATCCTAAAGGAGAAACTCCCAACCAAGACGTTTCGGCGACGGGGATTTGGCAGTGGAATGGACAACTCTGTCGACGTTGACGGAGAGCCTTGTGCTGGCGGTTGTAGGTCGAAGGTTCTTTCGTGCAAGGCTTTGCCTTACTGCTCCGGGTGCAACTGCAGGGAAATGCAGGCGGCGCTTGGCGCTTGTGCACCGCCCAAGTACAGCCCTCAGACCAACTCTGTTGTTGACTGGGCTCGTGATGCGCTTTTTGCTCGGTTTTCGCGGCGTCAAATCCGCAAGGCCATTGGCGAGTTGGTGTTGAGCAAGTTCTGGAAGGAGACGGTGGAGTTTGCGATGAAGTACGAGATGGAGGTCCAGGAGATGCGTGAGGAGATGCTGAGCACAATGTGCTCGATCTGCGGCGGACCATGTGGAATCTACAGTTACTTCGAGGCTACGGCTGCCACCGTCAAGAGCGATCGTGCGTGTTGTCTTCCTTGGCAAGAAGCTGGCGAAGAGAAGAAGGTGTTGACCACTAAAACTACTCTCGTGCGAGAGGACGATGGTGCGACTTACAACCGGACAAATGCCTCTTTTTCTTTGGGGGGAGGGGCTGCACCAGCAAGCGTGTTTGACTTCAATGGTGCTGCAGCAGAGCAAATCGCCAAGGCTGAGCGCAAAAAGGTCGACATCGGAGAAAATCTGGACGCCTTCCAAAAGAGGTTTGACGAGGAGGCTAAGCGCAGAGAACTGCTGGCAGAAACGGAAAAGGCAGCGAAGAAGGCAGCAGCCAAAAAAGCCAAGAACCGCCGGCGTCGCCAACGAAAGAAGGAGAAGAAGGAGGTAGAACGGGCTGCTGCGGCTGCTACCGAAAAGGACAACAAGAAGGCTGAGAAGGTCAAGAAGTGCAAGTTCTTTGCGAAGGGGAAGTGCCACTTTGGAGACAAGTGCCGCAACTCCCACGAGTAAAATGGTCATTATGACCTGGGGATTTTGAAGTTTTGTATGTGTATGTGTGCGTGTGTATGTATGTGTGTATCAAAAAAAAAAATAAAAAAAATAAAAAAAACCATAGTATAAAATATGTTTAAAACATTTGTCATTTTATACCTTTTAGTTGGTTTGACAATGTCATTTATTTACGATTATCATGTTAATAAAAATATAACACAGGTGAGAACTATTTGTCAACACTTATCATATGCTGTAATGTGGCCGTTTTTATTTTGGTACAAAATGGTTTAATTTAACTATAGTTTTTTTTTATTTTTTTTTATTTTTTACCTTAGACCTAACACCTATGACACAAACATATAAAAATACCAACCAACGCTCAACACGTTACAAACTAGACCCAACTGAGTCACATACCCGTTATATAACTGTTACATACTTGTCACAAATGAACCCAGCACATAAACGCTTTATGGGTCATTGCCATTTTCACGCGCAGCACGCCGCCGCATTACGCGTTCATCGTAAGCACGAGCTCTTAATTCTCTCGGTGAAAGATTGAGAACAGGTGCCACATCTGGCACAACTGGTCCAACCGCCTCTTCAACCTCTTCATCCACAGACACTTCCTGCTCCTTGATCTCACGATCCACAGACACTTCCCGTGTAAGACGCTCAATGCGCTTGCGCTCCATGCGCTTTTTGAAAAAACGGATCAAGCGTTTACCAGCCATAGCTTTCGCGAAAGGAAACGGGCCAGCGGGAAACTTTTCATACCACGAACTCCTTTCCGTCTCCAAGATAAACCCGAAGATGTGTCGGATTACATTAGTACCGCCTCCACGGAAAAGCCGTCGGAGGTGTGATCCCCGAGAAAACCTTCCTCTTCCAACCATCGTCACCTGTAAAATGAATAGCTTCCGGTACTCTTTACGCTCTTCCATCACACGGGGAGGCGGTTGAGGGAGTTTTCCAGTCTGAAAAAACAGAAGGTTTTCCTTCCCATATACCGGGTTGCAGTCGCCAATGTGCTCTTTACACCTTGCACCAACTGTACCCATGACGATTATATTGGAATTGCATCTGCCACGGTGACACGTTTGATAGTAGTGAAACTCGCATACCGATGCGAGTTCCCGATAACGGTGACACCCAGGTGTCACACACAAGCAAAGCCTGAATTTTTCATCGTGTGACATTCCCGCTCGCACATGATTGGGAATATTTCTGGCGCGTTCCCGGGCCATTTGTTCCCTTTCTTTCCAAGAAAGCGTGGCTTTTTGGTTTGACATGTTGCCAGTGGTATTTTTTTCAATCCTTGAAAGTGGGGGTTTCTATTTTTTTTAAAAATTGATATAAACAACCATTGTTTATATATTCAAAGTACAACAATGGGAAACAAAAACTTAAAACAAAAACATATTACGTATGTGGATACTCGAAGTAATCCTCGATTAAATAAAGGAAGGAATCAAATTGCAAGGGATATTTTAGCAAATAACGTTGAAGGAAATCCTTCAGATGAGCAGATTACAGGAGCGTTAGCGATACAACAAGCTCATATAACCGGTCCTCTGAAGAAAACTGATTTAATCACTATTTTGATACGGCTTAACCCGTCTAAAAATAATGCTTTAATATCACAATATAAAGTTGAAGACCTAACAGCAGCTATTCGTCATGAACTATATGTTCAACCCTTTATGGAAGATGTTAAACGTTCTCCTCCGCAAGCAACTAATGGCGTTTCGAATGCTCATATTGAAGAAGTTTTGGAACAAAAATCAATTGGGCCTAGACACGTAAGAAAAAATACTTTATATGCCCAACCGTTTCAACCAGGTGTTAAACCACAGTTGGTAACATATACAACGGAACCGCAATTTAAACAAGTTGGGTTTCCAATTGGACCAACTGCCCAAAAAGCTAAATATTATCCAGAAAAGGGGAAACTCATAAAACGGAGTCATATGCAAAGTCCTTTAGAAGGAAACCTTGTTCCTTATTCTGGAACATAAAACATTTATAGTCACCAGTCAAAGTTACAGTTAACACAATCGCAGTCAAAACGATTTATAACAATATCTTTAAATTCATCAAGGTTATTAATTTTAAATAGTTTTTTTGCACAGCGTTTCTTACAATATAAACACACAATCTTTTCTTGTCGACTATTTGTTTTAGGAAGAACACTGGCAACACATTTTCCGCTATAATTCTTCAAACACTTTGTTTTATCTGTATTAGATAAAGCTTTATCAAATCTTGTTTGTAAAATAGTTTCTGTTGAAGACCCTTGTACTTTTACTAAAATCTTAGTAACTTCTTCCCAGATTTGCTTGTCTGTTTTGTTAATATCTAACTGTTTATATAAGTTTTTCAACATCTTACTATCTGGGATAAAGTATCCAACTCCATTAAAAAAAAGACTTAGCATATATTATATCATTTTCATCGATGAGATATTTAGTTCCATTCCTGTAATAAATAGGAATTTCTTCTAAGTCATCTTGTTAAATTTAACATTGATAACTCAAAATGATTACTACTTTTTGTTATATAATCATAATTAGACATATTTAGTAATGAATTTATAATATTTATATCAGGTTACTTTTTATTCTTTATTTACTTTTATGTTCTTCACATACTACACAATCTTCGCAATACTCCTTACTTTCAGAAGTTGACATTTCTTTAATAATAATTTTAAGCTTTTTATTTTCAGATTTTAATTTTTGAAACATATTATAGTCTTGTTCTGACATATAATACGGTATTGGTTCTTTTCCACTAAGAGCTCTAGCAAAATTTTTATATTTTTTCATTTTATAATTATTCTTTATTTTTTTATATCCTTTTTATCTTTTTTGTTTATTATACATACCATACATTTATAAGATTTATCGTAATATTCTTTGGAGCACTGCTTATACGTGATATCTTTTTTTCCTGATTTTCCCAGTAACATTATACACCTATGAATCTCTCCAACAGCACTAATTGGTAATAATCCCTCTTTACATATATTTTTGCACCTTTCTGGAATTTTTGTTGACATTATTAATATTTAATCTAAAGTCTTTATATTATTTACAAATGACTTAAATACTGTATGGACAGGGATAACTTATAGATAATTTTGTTAAAAAGTTATGTATAAGTTATATTTTACTATTATACAAAATGTTTATCTAATGCATGAACAAATATGGTCACAATTATTTTCAGGGCAATTCTCTGTATTGTTATAGTATAAAAATTCCGTTTGTATTTGTTTGGTTGGGTTTGTTTGTAGCCAATGTTGAATTCTGGAAAGTAGAATGGTGTGTCTTTTTTCTCTATACACTCTTTGAGTTTTACCGTTGAGTTTAAAAGCATCTGGGTTAAACCTTATAAAAACGCAAGGTTTTCCGAGTGCTTGTTGAATAAGTTGTTCTCTTTTTCGTTCTTCTTCTGGTTCATAACAAATGCGGTTATGCTGGTGTTCATCTACTTCTAAAATTAAATAATAATTTTCTGTATTTTTAAATAGAAAATCTGGAGCAACTTTATTTTCACCTTTGTTTACTTTAATATAACGGTTATAAATGAATTGAAATTTTTCTTTCTCTAATAATTTTTTAATTCTTAATTCCTTTTTCTTTGTTGGACCAGATGGACAACAGTATCCACAAATATTATCTTTTTTTCTTGTATGAAAAATCTCACAAATTTCGCAAAGTGGCAAACCACCATCTACTACACAGTAGGGAGTATCGCATTGGGCATAATTAAAACAATTAGGCTTTTCACATAATTTGACCCATCTTTCATTCAAAAACCAATATTTCTTAAACTTACCATTTATATTTGGGCGTAGTTTAACACCTGCTTTTTCTTCCTTTTCGGTTAAAGTAACTTCTGTGTTTTCAACTACGTTTTCACACCAACCGTAAGTTAAAAAACGTTTACAATAAATTTCACCATCTTTAACTTGAGCCAAACAGTTTTCTTTCATACAAACTTTTACCATTTTATCGTGACTTCGTGGTTTATATTTCTGTAACTCTCGTTGACGATTTCTCTTTAGGATGATACCAGCTTCTTTTTCTTCTTCTGTTAAAATTCTATCATCACCAACTTCGTTCTTAGAACAAGCTCCTTGGTTTATAAAGTTATAACAATATAACTCTCTTGGTTTTGCTTGATTTAAACAACCATTTTTATCACATATTTTAGCATATTGAGAACCAACCAATTTATACTTTCTCATTACATTTTTGGAGCTTTTTCTTAAAACAATCCCTGCTTTTATTTCATCTTCTGTTAATTCAATATCACATTTAATATCAACTCCATCACAGAAACCATCAATAATAAATTTACAACAGTAAATTTCATTATTACCTTGTTTTGCTAACATAATACAATTTTCTTTCTCACAAACTTTAATCCAATTATGACCAGACTTTTTATATTTTTTTAATTTACCATTGTTATTTTTTCTCAAAAGAATACCTGCTTCTTTTTCACGTGTTGTAAGTTTAATATCATTATTAATAATATCATCATCACATCTTCCAGAGTTAATGAAACGAATACAATAATCTTCTTTTGGCATAACGCCTGTTAAACAATTTTTATTCATACATACTCGCTTTTGATTATTATTGTATTTAAGTATAAATCCTTTTTTATTTTTCTTAAGAAAAATACCAGCTACTTTTTCTTTTTCGGTTAATGTTGTATTTGGAAAAGGATTAATTACTTTACATTTTCCTTTACTTAAAAAATCATCACAATAAATTTCGTTATCTTTGGTAATATGTGTTAAACAGTCTATTATCAAGCAAAGTTTTTGTTTAACTCCATCTTTATTATAATATTTAAACATAAACTGGTTCTCTTCTTCAAAAAATACATTAGATTTTTTTTCATAAAAAGTTAAATCTCCTGTATTATTCATTTTACATTTTTTATAACGAATAAAATTCAAACAATATTCATTATTGTCTGCTGACATAACACAATTTTCATTGTCACAAACTTTCTTGTAACGTTTTCCAGTTTTTTTATATTTTTTTAATTTACCGTGTTCGTTTTTTCGTAACGTAATACCATAGCGTTTTTCGATAGTAGTTAGTGAACTCATATTGAAAAGGTTGTTTAGATATACACGTTAATAGCTTTAAATAATTATTTTTGGTTGTCAATTTTTGTTATAATTTATTATTTTATGGGTATCGGTACTATCGCATAACTGGAACACCCCCAACTATACCTGCCCCTAGCGACAAACCTGCTCCTGTCCTAGCGCTGGCACCAACAGCTGGACTATAGAGTTCGAGAATAGCAAATACCGCCGCCGCTGTGACTGCCAGCATTACGATTTCCCCTAGGGCTAATTTAGCCTTGGGTACAAGGTAGGCAGCAAGAGCAACGGCTCCACCTTCCACTAAATATTTTGCGGCTCGTCTGAGAACTTCCATAACATCAAGTCCGTAGTCCATTTTGTAAATCTGATATGTATATAATATAAAAGAAAAAAATATTTTCTGTTTCGTCTGAGAAAAAAAATTTATTGATATAAAGAATTTATAGGAATTAGGATATCAAAAAATCATGAGTACCGCAAATCGAATGACTCCTCAAAAAGTTTCCAAGGAACAAAAGAAAAAACAAAGAAAACAATATACAGAAGAAGAAACAGATTTTCTTGATGTTGACCGCCCTATCCCAGGTCAAAACTTTATTTGCATGTCTTTCCTTTCTCCGGAAGCAGCTATCAAGGAAAGATATCTTTGGTATCTCAAAGAATTCCTTAATGATTTAACTGCTGACATTCCCCAACCTGACAATATGCCCGAACTAGAATTTAAAACAAAATTACAAAAAATAGTAACAAACAAAGTAAACTATAAAGGTATTCACACTCTCTGGGAAGACTTTCTATATGCAAACCGCGAGAGTCTCAATGAGAGATACGACGAAGAAGTAGATTTTCAAACATCTACAAGAGGTCTTAAGATTAGAGGCACTTACAGTAACTATAGAGAAGCTAAAAATAGATCTAATCAAATCGCTAAGTTTGATAAAAATCATCATGTGTATATTGGCCAGGTAGGTTATTGGCTTCCCTGGGATCCAGACCCCCATGAAGTTCAAGATCAAGAATATCAAGAAAAAGAACTGAACACATTAATGAAAAAATACAGGGAAAATTTAATTAGTAAAGATGAGTTCTTTGAAGCAAGAAATCAAGAAAAGATGGAAACTGCTCTAAAGAAAAATAAGAAAGCTAAGAGAGCTAATGAAGAAGACAAAAAAGAATTAGAAAAGGTTAGAAGAACTGTTTCAGAAAAGGATAAACTTCTCAATGCTGCACTTGATGAACGCCGAAAGAAGTCTAAAGAGTCTAAAGAAGTTAAAAAATCTATTGATGATGAACATAAATCTGTTAGCCCAGAGACTAAACATTCAGAGCAAACAACTTATGCAGAGGTTAATGAGAGAATTGAACATTCTCCTAAACATTCTCCTAAACATTCTTCTGATAACAAGGTTACAAGTACTTTATCATCACAAGTTGACCCAGAAGCTGTTTCCTCTGTTTTTGAAACAGAAGATCCCTGGTTACAAAGAAAAAAAGAACAAGCTTCAAATGAAGCCAAAGATACTGAAGATAGTAAAGAAAAGAAAGAAGAAACCGAGGAAGAATCAAATTCAGAAGATTCAGATGAAGACTCTGAGTAAAGTTAACTATTAAATAATACTCCACATAGACTAGCTATGTAGGTTAAAACTGCTGTAATCACCACGGAAATAGCATAGAACGGACGTGATTTTGTCAAAACCAAAACCAACCAGGGCTGCAATGGTGTACATCGAGTATCCTGAAAATTCGTCCATCACCAAATACATACGCTTCATAGAAGTCTTGTTCTTAAAACGCAAATATTCATTGAAGTCTGTGAACTGATTCACAACTTGTGCTACAGAGCTGTTAAACTCGCTGTAACACAATTTGGGAACACCGTATGTACTTCCATTGTAATCATACTTACCTGGGGTAAGCTTGATGTGCAGAATAGAAGCATTGTTGTCTCCAACGTAATCAAGGATTGCTTGACGCTCTCTCGAAGAAGGCACCCCGCGACCCCTTTGATAATTTACAAAGATTTCACCGTTCTTACGGTCAGCATTGCTATCAATCGGAACATCATACTTGATCTTCTGATCAATCCATCGCACAACTACCGAAAGATTCGATAGTTTAACAGGAGTTGTTGTGGTGGCCAACATTGGATTCTTGATAAAATCAAGAGGATCCATGAAAATCACGTCTCGCTCGTGATGCCGAAGCAGCCATAGTACTACAGCAGCGTTGACATTTGGCAAGTCGGTCTTGCCACCTTTCTTATTCTTGTTAATAGCAGCAATGAAGTAATCAGTTTCGCGAACAACATCAATATGCTTCACCATAAAATTCTGGACCCTGTCAAAAATATTTGTTGACCGGTTTCCATACTTGTTGGTGAAAATATGCTGCCCATTCGACGGAAAGAAAAAGTCGGCCAAGTTAAGAACTCGGTCAAATTTAACTGTATTTGCAGGAACAGTATACTGTCCTGTACAAACAAGTTGTCCAGGAATAGAGGCACGTTGTCCATATACCGTTAGGGTATGGCCATTGGCCTTAATCTTTGTGTAAGGACTAAAATCCTCCTCTGGACTTTCGTCCTTCTCATCTAACAGAGACCGCAGACGCTCAATTTCACGGTCCTTCTCGTCCTTTTGGGACAGAAGAGCCTTCAATTGTTTAATTTCGCGGTCCTTTTGCTCGAAAATCTCCTTAAATTGGTTAAAAAAGTTATTCATGTTGAGAGAGCTCATTTTTGTCATACTTTTAATAATTTGCTGTAAAATGTTTATCAATTTTTTACTATAATAATTAATCACTTGGACGTTTTCAGTTTTTTAAACCGATTTTCTCTGTTATTAAATAAAATTTTTTGAAAGGTATCACTAATATCTCTTTCCTTAATTCTAGGAACTTTATTCTTAGTTTTAATAAAAAAATAATTTCTATAAGAACTCATTTTTTTATCTTTCCTAAGTCTTTCTCTAATAATTCTCCAGGAACTAATCGCATTATTTGGGCCAAAACAACAAATAACAGTTTTATAACTAATCTCTGATTTAAGTCTTTTCAACTCCTTTAATCCTGTACATCGTATCACGTAATAATCATAGCAAATACCACTGTGAATATATGCTTCTCTTAGCTTTAAAACACAAAGATAATTTTGGTCATCTCCATTTTTTCTTTTCTCAACAACAGCTTTAACTGCTGTGTCAAGAGTTTCTTTAACATCACCTAATTTTTCTTTAACATCATCAAGTTGATTTTCCGTTACACTAAGTTGATTTTCAGTTACATTAAGTGTTTCCTGGACAGTATCAAGCTGGTTTTCCATCCTAATAGCACGATTCTTATTTTCAATCGCATATCTTTCTAAAACAGAATTCTTTTGAATAACACTGTCAAGCTTAATATTATTGCTTTGTAATAATTGTATCAAAGACCGAATGTCATTTTCATTTTGTTTAATAATTGCATTCTTTTCCTTAAGTTCAGCTTTAAGAATACTTAAGTTTTTCTCATGCATCTGAAGCAATTCTTTCTTCTTATCTTTCTCTGACAATCCAAGGTCATTTTGAACAGACACAAGAGATAAACTTGAAGTAGTATTTTTAATTTCATCACGTCTTTTAACAGCTTCTGCAATTAAATTCGCGTCACCCTCAATAAACTGTTGAACCCACTCTGTTACCTTGACTGCAAATTGTGGAGAAATCCACTGCGCCAAGTTTATTGCAATACGTGGATGGATCCATGTTCCGCCATATCGTCCACCTTTACCAGTAATAATTCTATTGGCTGGAATTCCAGTTGATAGAATTAGCTGGGTAATAAATTGTTTAGTTACACCATTTTGATAATAATTAGCCCACCGTTTTTTCCCAACCTTACACATATCGGTGGCGTGTATATACCCATCGTTTGGGCGTTGTCTTATCTTAAATCCATTGAATTCAAGAAAATATTGAGATAAAGCATTCTTTTTGTTAGAAGAACTACTAGAAATCATAATATTTGGTGGTTTTGGTGGTTTTACAACCCCCTTCGTTACTGGTTTTGAAATAACTTGAATACTAACCTTGTTTTTTGTTTCACTATTCGAATCACTGTCTGAATCACTGTCCGAATCACTGTCCGAATCATATAATTTTGTGTACCTCAAATAGTATTTTTTAACATTTTCCTTAGTTTTCTTTGTTTTCTTAAATTTCTTATAAAACTCCTCCTTGTAATCCGATAACGACATCAATTCATATTCCTCAAACACCCCATTATTAAAAGTATTGATGGATGACATTGAATGTTATCCTAAGCAGATGTTTCTGTGTTAATCAATTTTATCCTCTTAATAATACATCAAATATCCCTGGAA
>Ga0180432_10004139_pt1 | contig 20091 bp, 22 predicted proteins | sample SS_ome_10_FD_132414 | JGI IMG/M metagenome (GOLD analysis project Ga0180432, IMG submission 132414) | Hypersaline lake sediment archaeal communities from the Salton Sea, California, USA - SS_1_MS_2 metaG | ecosystem: Environmental > Aquatic > Non-marine Saline and Alkaline > Hypersaline >...
ACACCATATTTTCTTAATAGATATGATGAAATGCCTACTAATGTGCGAATTTTTAATTCATTTTACATCAAACAACGTAAAAAATTTGATATATTAATGAAGAACGGAAAACCTGTAGGCGGTAAATGGAGTTATGATAAATATAATCAAGATCCATATCGCCCTATGAAAATTAATTGTCCGTCTCCTAAGATTAACAATAATAAATATATTAGTGATGGTAAAAAATTTGTAAATAAACATTTTAAAAATAACTATGGAAGTATGGATAATTTTATATTCCCGATTAATAGTTCTGAAGCCAAAAAATTATTAAGAGATTTCTTACATAAAAAACTTAATTTATTTGGCAAAACACAGGATTGGATGGATCCTAAAAATCCATATTTTTGTCATTCGTTACTATCTTCTAGTTTCAACATTGGTATTTTAACCCCAGGTGAAATACTCAAAGAAATTAAAAAAATTAAGGGTATTCAAATCAATTCATTAGAGGGTTATATTCGTCAAATATTTTGGAGAGAATTCTGTTTTTATATGTATATTAATCATGCAAAATATAAGGGAAATATTTGTATTGTTCCCAATAAATTAGGTTTTAAAAAGAAAATTAAGACTTCCTTTTATGATGGCACTACTGGCGTAAAAGCCATAGATTATTGCATCAATAAGGCACTGCAAACTGGATATTTGCATCATATTGAAAGATTAATGTTTATGGGTAATTTTCTGAATTTATGTCAATTTCATCCACAAGAAATATTTACTTGGTTTTCAGAATTAGTGTGTATTGATGGCGGTTCTACTGATGTTTTTATGTATATGAATATTCTAATGTGTACTTATTGTGCTGCAGGAGAGCCATATAATTTTGTTACAAAACCTTATATATCATCCTATAATTACATAAAAAAGATGTCATCTTTAAATGATGCCCATGATGCCAACGTATGGAAAGCCTTGTATTGGACATTTATTAATGATAATCAGGATTTAATCAAGGGTAGAGGTCAATATTTATTACAACATTTACCTAAATATATTAAAAGTGGAGAAATGAAAGAATTTTATAAGGTAAAAATATAGATGACAACCGTTTCAAGTGATACTCATAAATTGATTCTTTTTGGATAAAAAGACGGAGATTTAACTCTCTGGCAAAAACGTCTATGTGATGCTGCTAAAAATAAATGTTTTTCTGAAACCAATCTCCCTATTAATTAAAAGCTATATGCTCAAATGCATAATAAAGCATACCCCCATAGATAAATTAAAAAGAGACTATATAGCTAAAGGCTATCCAAAATATACATGCGGCGTATATATACGTTAAATATTAAAAATTGATTTTTAATTGACATAACATGTCATATTTGATTACTCATGCCAGCATGTTTGCTCTGACTGCAGTTGTTACTACTAAATGTGGTAATAGTGTATGTGTTCGTTATCTACCTAGCGAAACCATTCCGGAAACTAATCGGAATACAATTCGCAACATGGGGCGAATCCGAAAAGCATATGGTTCCGATGTGTCCGATATTTACTTCAATATGAGACATGCTCTCTCACAAGAGCCAAACTTTTTCAGGAAGTTCAATCGTGGCGAAATTGCAAAATTTGACATTAGAGATTCCCGATTGACGAAAACACAACGAAATTTTCTTCACTTCGTCATTTACATAGACCGGGGTTTGGCAAGAGAAGGAGACAATCGTGATGAACACAACCGGGTTTGTGAATGGTTGATTGACTTTCTCTTCAAGTCATGATTTTTTTTTGTTTTTATATTAATATATGTTTAAATGTATAATTTGTGGAGAAGTTGGTGGCGAGATAGGATTATTACCGGAGAACAAAAGAATAAAACTAATAATGACAAAAAAAACGTTAGTAACGGAGAATAAAATACCATTTACGACAAAATCTAATAATAATACGTATCATTGTTATGGAATTTTAATGCATGAGAAATGTGAGAAGATATTAAAGAAAAAATTAAATTTAGTATTAACATTTAGTGCTTTACATAATTTTATCACGTCAGATGGATTATTAAGAGGTGAAGATTATTTAGATGATATACTTGTTATCTGGACTAAATTCATGAAAAAAAAAATAAGAATTATGCGACGTAAACAATGTGTTAATAATGTTAGAACATATCAAGCATTAAGATATAAGAGAAACAGTCATAAGTTTTCTACAGAATAAACGTTGTCAGAGCTACTAATAGGGATAACATTAGACAATCTAATTACAATTTGTTTATTATTATAATATTCAGGAATAACTTTAAACTTATAATCATTGATAGATATTTCTTTATTTTTTGAAGTTATTTCCTTACATAGGTTAATATATATAGAAAAGTAATTGAGTGACCGAGATACGCATATTACTTCACCAATATATTGTTTTATATAGAAAGATTCATTAACTGTTTTATATCTTGAATAAATAGCACTTAGTAATTCTTTATCAGTAAAAATATTGGTTTCTTGGATAATGGTAAGTAACTCGTGAATAGTATAGTCATTTAATGATAATATATCTTTACTATATTTACCACTTAAAACCAAATCTAATTTTTTCATAGGATCCAAATATTCAACCACATTTATAGATAACTCATCAGTACTAACATTATTAGAATTTATTTCAAATAAGACAATATCTTTGAGTGATAATAATTCGTATGTTTCGGCTAAATATATTAAATCATCTAATCTATAGTCATGTATATGTTGTTTAAGATATTCTGCTAATGAAATTTTAAGAAGTGTTAATGCGTACATTGTAGCTAAATCAAGTATTTCTGCTAATAATTCTGGTTTAAAATTATCATTAAAATCATTAGTAGAAATAAATTCTAATATGTAAAGGAAACTATCACGCGAGTAATTATTGATATTAATTTCTGCGGTATGTTCTTCTACTAATCCAGAATTAAGCATTTTGTTAAAGTAATCGCATTTACAGAGTATATGTTTGTCAACTAATATAGGCTCTTCATCTAAAAAATTAATTTTAATTTGCATGATTAAAATTGATTATTTATAAAACATAAATATTATTTAATTATTAAGTTAATATGAAAGCTACTGGAAAAAAATTGCATTTTTTTGAGGAAGCTTATTATTGTATTGATGATTCACATAGCCGAAAACAATGTCATGGTGCTGTTTTGGTAAAAGGCGGAAAGATACTTTCTCGTGGTAAAAATCATATATCAAATCGCGTAATGAAAAAAAATGTATTTACAATTCATGCCGAAGTTGATTGTTTTCATCATTTACCAAAGTGGGATGTTTTAAATAAGGGAGTTGATATTTATATTGTAAGGAAAATGGTAGATGGTGTCGGAATGTCAAAACCATGTAAGCATTGTTTGGATATATTACAAAAATATAATATTCGTAGAATATATTATACAGTATATAGTGACGAAACGGACATTTATTATCATATGGAACGTTCCCGTGATATGATTTCTAATCATATGTCGTATGGTGTTGAACAATATATGAAAGCTAATCGTATAAGCACACTAAATTTATAGACTTAAACAATAAATAACTATTTTTTTTATTAATGAGTGTCCGTTTAATTTCGTATAAGTATGAATTATATAAGAATTATGAACGCATAAAGTTTGGTGGAGGTTCTTTATGTATTGAGAGTTCTCTTGATATTAGTGATGAGATTATCAGAGAAGAAATTAAAGTACATTTACCAAATATAGATTTTACAGATATAACAATAAAATTTGAAATATTAGAAGACGTACATCGTAACTTATATAAAAATAAAAATTATAAATTCCATATACTAATTGCAAGTAGTACTTTTATAACGGGTATTTTATTTGGTAAATATTTACTAAATGGCAACACAATATAGATGTAGTAAATGTGGTAAATTAAAGAAACCTAATTCTAATGAGCAAAGTATATTGTATTTTAATCCAAAAGAATCATTTATTTCATATGGAGATACTGTTAATTATAATGAAGAAAAGGCTGTATATATGAAGTCATGTGGTAATTGCTTTACTAATAATAAACATGATAGAAAATGTAATAAAGACCATGATAAATTTATAAATATTTTAACAGATAATTTAGATAATTGTAAATTTTGCCATACATGTGTTGATAAATCAATGAGAATATTAGAAGATGTATATAACTTACCAGAAGAGCATTATACTTTACCAATTAACAACGAAACATATGATTTTGCAGAAAAACTAGAAGAGTTAAAGAAATTAAGAAAAAAACTGATTAAGAGAGAAGAAATAATAGAAGAAATAATAGAAGAGACTGATTATATTGAAGAACCTATTACAAAATTAGTAGTTAAAACAGAAATAAAAGAAAAGGATTTTTCTATAGATACATATTTTAAGAAAATAAGAATACCCCGACAAAATAAAAGTTTAGTATTTGAATTGAATGATTATAAGCTGTATTATACTGAAAAAATAGATTGGAATTTAATTAATAATATAATGGGTGAAATCGCCTTATTATTAGAGCATAAAGTGCATCCCGAAATTCAGATATATGCATTAGGCAAGCGATCTATTATTAATCATAAATCATTTGGCTCATTTCCCTTATATTTTAGTGATAAATTTGATGATGGAATGAAAATATTATTAATGTTTGTAAAGGACCTTACAGATAGACCATATTATAAAATGAAAGATGAATATATTATTGATAACAAGCCTAAGAGAAAGTGTAGAAAAGAATATAATATAAAATATTCAAAAGCTAATTCATTAGATGATTGGTTCAATACATTAAAAATGTTGCTAATTAATATAAAATTCATGGACAAACCATTTAGACCCCGTTCAAAGTCTGAAGATTTACGTATTAAACACAATAAAATTGAAAAAATAATCAAAGAAGATAAGCGAGTTAATGTTGATATTCGTGAATTGCCAATAAAAAGGAGAAATTCTTTTAATTATACATGTACATATGTAAGAAAACGTTAACTACCGTATTTATTATCCATTTCTATTTTGTGTTGATTATTAATATTATTTTTAATTCCTAAGAGAATTTTAGAAATACTAATTAATGAAGCACTAACAGGTTTAAGAATAATTACTGGGATTGAAGTTCCTACAGTAGTTATGCCATCCGTTAAGGTCTCTTGTTGAAAGGGTAATAAAATTATATTACCAGTATCAATTAATTCGTTTGCCATATTATTGTATGCGTCGGTAATGCCTTCTGTAATATTATTAGGTTGATTACTAAATTTACTATTTTCTTTTTGTATGTCTTGAAATGGCGAAATTCCTAATTCAATAATAGAATTCATACTAATAGTAAATCGTGATAGAATATCAATACAACCTTGGCTTATTTTATCAATAAAGTTAGAAATGCCTAATGATATACCATTAATAATAGTTTCATTATGGTTAACATACTCATCATATGGAACTACAAATAAATCGGAAACGCCTTCTAAGATAGTCATAACAGAATTAATAATCATAATACTTTTTAAGTATTTAAAGGCAATTGTATTTTCTAATTGAGCTTGCCATATTTCACTGATATCGGTCATGCTTTTATAAGATTCATCAATGGCGGGTAATTTTATATAAAAATTTTCTAATGGTAATAAATTAATTAATTCAGTATATTCAGTAGAATGAATATTAAACTTTACGGGTTTATAATCAATAGTGAGTCTAATATCATTAGTCTCTACCCGTTTAAAGATTTTATCTTCATTTTCATTGAATGTTATAAAAGTTAATAAGTAATTTAATGTCAATTGATTAATAAATAATCTTAATGGAATTATATTTAATTTAACAGAATATGTATCTATATTGTATTGTAATTTTAAGAAGTCTTGATGTTCATCAGATTTCTTAATATTCCGGCATAATAATTTATTCCATTGTGATTTTTGGATATAATCAAATACATTTACATCATGAATATTTACATAAATATTTGAATTTTTTTTAACAAACATAGGCTTATGTATGCAAAATTGAACATAATCGGGTGTATCAGATGTTAAATTGATAGTTAATAAATTACATTTAAACTTATAATTAGTAAATAATTCATTATTACTCTTATTACTTTCTGGAATTTTATTAACATCAATATTAATTTTATCAACAACCATTTGTATTTCATCTGGAATAATTTTAATGGCAACATTTGAACAATATAAATCAATAAATTTTGCTTGAAATTCTTGAATATTAATTCTTTGATTAAAGTTATATTTTTTAATAATTTCTTTATGAATTCTATTTCTTTTTTGTGATTGAATTTGAGCTATAGTTTCATTTTCTGATACAATATCTAACCAATTATGAATAATAATAGAGTCTATATTGCATACAGAATTAATTTGAACATCATAATCGTCAAAATCAATATAAGATGATTTAGATAGATCGCCGTCAGAATAGTTTTTATTATAATTTAGTTTTACAGTGATACCATTAATTGTGCCTAATAATACATCATTGTTATATACTTCTACATTTTTAACTATCTTTTGAGTATCATCACAATATAGACCACTAATGATTGCATTTAGTTTAATATCTTTTGAATTAATAGTTATATCAATAACGTTTATATGAATATTAAAATTTAATAAGAATTTTTCAATAATATCCGAAATAGAATTAATGATGACATCATCATTACCAAAAATACTACTATTTTCTTGTTTAATTTTATTGAATGCTAATGCTTCTATATTTTCTATGGATGCTTCTGAAGAATAAATAGAAGAAACAATAAAATCAATATATTTATATTGTGTATCATCAAGAACAATAGTTACTTTTTCAATATTTAGAGGTGGTAATTCTTTTTGATATGCAGTAACACTAAAAGATAAATTATCGCAATAGATAACATCAGGTTTAATGTGATATAATTCTATAAAAGGTGCTAAAAAAGATATATTACAAATTTCATCAACATCAAAGTATAATTTTTTAATTAAGACACCATCACGACTAATATTAATATCATCAATAGTTAATTTATTGGTTAAATATTTGCCGATTTTATCAGTAATTAATTGTGTCGCAATAAATTTAATTATATCCATAAAAAAATTTACTATAAATTTTATATGTATTTTTTTTTTAAGCGATTATATATAATGAATAGTTCAGAATTTAATGAAGAGAAATTAATTTGCACAGAATACGAACAACAAGGCAAAAGATACATATATAAATTTAAATATTGTGGAAAAGCGCATGGTATTGTTAATATGTATGTTCCGTCTAACGTAATTACTGTTATGATTGCCATTGATGATGAAATATTTACTTGTAAATGTGTTAAATCTATTAAATATAGCACGGGTAAATATAAATTAGTTACCGCCGAATGTTTTCCGCTTAATTTATTAGATACGTCATGTGCAAAGATTAGTATAATTATTAAGTCATATGCTCATTTCAACAATACACCTAAAATCCGTGTAATGTGTGAGTATGTTAGAAGTAAATGTGATTTAATTGATACCAATAAAATTATTACAGATTCAAAATCGCCCGATGATTATTATCAAAATACTAATAAGTATATTAGATCCAGGTCTAAACCTAAAGACATTGTATCATCTTATGGAAGTGTTCCATTATCGGGAATGACGTTTGAAATAAGTCCTGGTAGCGCTTCTAAAGGCATAGGTGATATATTAAGGTGTATGGATAAATGAAAAAATTAGACACTTTGACTATTGTACATATTACAAACACCCTCCGGATAAAGAATGTTGTAGTCTATCCCACTAATCGGGTAGGGAAGGTCTAATATCCCTTTTCCTATTATGAGAGAAAGACACATACTTTCAAGGTTAGGAGGAACATTAATAGGGCGAATTTCCCATCCCAAAACATCATCTCCCAACGAATTTACCATGTTGAGAAGATGTTCTGAGTCTCCAAAGGCGTACATGTCTGGTTCTAGACCAGGATGTTGGGCGAAAAGCCCAAATACACGTGCTTCTTTAGAATACGCGACCATGACCGTAAGTAATAAAGATAGGATAACTGACAATAAAAAAATCAATTTTTAATGACTTAAAAGATTAATATCATTAATACTATTATAATGGATGAATTATTCAGGGAATATATAGAAGTAAGAGAAGAATTAGAGGATATTTCTTTAGATCGCAAAGAACGAAATATTGTATTAAAAGGATTACAAGAAGATATACAACAGCATTTAGAGAAAGACACTCCAAATGGTAGTAAAATTATAGACCAATATAAGATTTCATTATCGGAAGTTAAGACTAAAAAGGCTTTAAATGCGAAGACTTTAGTAATAATATTAACTGAATATTTTAATGGCGATAAACAAAAAGCAGAAAATTTATCATCATATATTTGGAATAACAGGGAGGTTGAAATTAAAAAGCAAATTAAAGTAAGTAAGCCTCGTAATAAAAAAAAAGTGAATACAAATTTAACATAAATTCTTCTTTATTTTTTAATTAAAAATGTATGCGTCTAAAGTTGAGTATCTTAAAAACATCTCTGATGATTATCAAAATAAAATTCATATAGCGATTGCTAAAAAGAAGGGTTTTATGTTTCAAGAATTTAAAACACGTGAAGAATTTTGGGAACATTATAAAACATTTGATAATAAAACATTTTACGAGATTATTGCTTTAGATGATGATAAACCTTTACCGGTTCGTCCATATTTAGATGTTGAATATTATGATTCAGATATTACGCCATTTAAATTTATTGCAGAATTAAAGAAAGAAATAACTTCCTTTTGCAAAGAAAAAATAGATAGGACACCAACATTTACTATTATGAATTCATCAGGATTTTGTACTGAAAAACAATGTGAGAAAAATTCATTTCATATCATAATCAGGAAAATTGGCTTATGTAATAATGTGTATGAATGTAGTCTATTAGTTAAGCAATTAGTCAAGTATATAAAAAATAATGATAATGTCATATTAACCCAACGCAAATGCGAACCTTCATCTGAAGAACGTTCAATTCCTATTGATATGAATGTATATAAGAATAAATGGCAAACTATGAGATTACCGTATTCTATAAAAGGAAGTCGGGAATTGTTGCCGATATCTGGTTATAAGAATATTCCATTTAATAAAATTAAGGACAATATCATTGATTCCATGTTCATTACTACGAAACATTATAAAAAATTAGATAGAATTGATGTTTCGCCATATAAGCCAAAAGAAAAGGTTAAATCGTATGTAACACAAACAATAGAGACTAACAAAAAGGAAAATAAACTAATTGATAGATTATTAGAATGTTATCTACCTAAACGATGTGAAAAATATCGTCATTGGATAAGAATTGGAATTGCATTACATAATTACTTTAAAGGAAGTAATGAAGGTTTTTCAGTATGGTGTCAATGGAGTCAAAAATGTCCTGAGAAATTTGATTTGGGTGTTTGCAAGAAAAAATGGAAAGAATTTGAAAAGACAAATTTAAAATATAATATTGGTTCATTAATTTATTGGGCAAAACGAGATAATCCAGAACAATTTACTAAGATTATTGCAGTAACCTATACATCACGCGCATATTATGCAATTAATAATGATTATCGCACGGCAGAATTAATTTACGATATTTGTAAAAATGAATTTGTAGGTTATATTGATGAAAAGGGTAATACTTATTGGTATTGGTTTAATGGTGTTCATTTAGTTCCCGATCATGGATGTATGCGACTCAAAAAGCAAATTTCCGTAGAAATCGTTTCTATATATGAGCGAATTAAACAACATTATGAGAAGAAAATCGCGTTAACTGAAGAAGAAGCTGATATAGAGGCATTCAAAAAGAAAATAAAAGCATGTGATAAAATGGTCTATAAGCTATCTAGCAATGGATATAAAAAGTGTTTAATTGATGAATGTCGTCAATTCTTTATGCGTGATGAATTACCAAAATTGATGAATACTAATCCAGATATTCTTGTATTTAATAACGGTGTTTATGATTTAAATGAGTTATGTTTCCGTGGCGGTTGTCCTGAGGATTTGACAAATTTATCTTGTAAGATTAACTATAAACCAAATCAAGACACAAGTGATATTAAACATTTCTTAAAGTCAGTATTGTATTATGATGAAGTCGTGCATTATACTTGTAAGTTATTAGCAAGTTGTTGTTCTGGTAGAATTAATGACCAATTATTTCACTTCTTAACAGGTGTGGGTTCAAATGGTAAATCTACATTATTAAACATCATTGATGAAGCATTTGGTCAATATTATACGGTTACAGATGCCACAACTTTAATTGGCAAAGATAATAATGCTGGTCAAGCATCTCCACATATGTATAAGTTATTAAGTAAGAGATTAGTAGGAATATCAGAATCTAGTGATGGTTGTTTAAATATAGAAAGATTTAAGAAAATTACAGGAAATGATAAAATCTCTATTAGAGGACTTTATAAGGAAGAAGAAGATATTCGTCTGCAATGTAAATTCTTAATGATTTCTAATCAACCACCTAACGTACCATCACATGATTATGCTACTTGGCGTAGAATTAGATGTATTGATTGTCAATGTAAGTTTGTGGATAATCCAACTAAAGAAAAAGAATTTAAGAAGGATCCGCGATTGGCAAATCAATCATTTATTAAACAATTAGCAAGTCAATTGATGACTTTGTTATTAGAAACATATTATCCGCTTTATTTGAAAGAAGGATTAAGAAATCCTCCTAAATTTATAGTACAATCAACAGATAATTATAGTCAGAGAACAAATCCATATCATATGTATGCTGCGGAAAAGATTGTGAAATCTACAAATAAAGATGATTATGTTGATTTTAAGAAATTATATAATGAATTCAAATCATGGTTTATGGCGACTGAATCGCCATTTATTCGCAAGAAATTTCCGAACAGTATGAATGAAATAAAAAATAATTTCTCTAAATACTATTTCAAATGTGAACCAGAAGAAGTTACTATGAATGGAAAGAAAAATTATATTTGGAGAAATTTCTCCTTTAATGAACATTTTACTTATGAGTTTGATGACTTTTAAAGTCCAAGAGCCCATTGATGTTCTTTTTTTATTTCTTCCTCTTCTTCCGGAGTAAAATCATTCTCCAATCCAAACATTTCACGAATTTCTTCAGGAGTTTTACCCTTCATCTGGTAAGCAATATACTTGCAACAATCTGTCTGCAAATTTTCAATGTTAAGATAATTTGCTGCCATGATGATTTCACTAATAGGTCCCCATGACGAAGTAGATTTTAACTGCAACGTCCAAGGGCGAATATTGTCCAGAGATTTATCATTCACATATGGTTTTCCACATGTGAGTTCACATTCCAACCATTTTTTCATTTGATCCATGGTAGCTTTGGTGATAGGAACCTGTATAGACTCATCATCATCGCAGGTAGATTCAATCATGGTTTTTAAAGTTTCAGATAATTGTACTTCTTCTGGAGACAGTGCAATTGTAAATCCATCTATGGTTTCAACGGAAAGCGCCATTATTAATATTTTGTATGAAATTATTCTTATAGTAATAATATTTCAATTTTATTTAGATTTAAAAAAAACGATATATAGATATACAGGATGTTTGAAAGTTTCCAAATTGATAAATATTTTTCAGAAGGAAAAATAATAGGCTCTGGTTCATTTGCTAATGTGTGTAAGGGTTATCATATGGAAACTAAAGAAGATGTAGCTATTAAAATAATCAAATCAGCATTTGCTAATAAGTCTAAAAAACATAAAAAACAATTAGATAGAGAAATTGCAATAATTAGTAATATAGCTCATATTAATATCGTCAAATGTCACGGTGTATATGAGCATCCAACTAATTCGGCTTTATGTATTATTATGGAATTTTGTGATGGAGGGACTTTAGATAGTTATATAAAAAATAAAGGGAGTACATTAGATGAATATAAAGTACAAAATATAATTAAACAATTGGCAGACGGATTAAATTATTTAAAACAGTTTAATATTATTCATAGAGACCTCAAACCTGACAATTTATTAATCAAATACAAGAAGATACACAATAGAAAAAAATTTATATTAAAAATATCAGATTTTGGTTTGGCTACTATATTATCGTCCGAAGATGAATTAGCCCAGACTAGATGTGGTAGTCGTTTATATATGGCACCCGAAATTTATATGGGTCAAGATTATACATATAAGGCTGATTTATGGTCAGTTGGCGCTATTTTACATCTATTAATCTATGGAAAGCCTTTATTTTCTAGATTACCTCATCCAGATATGTTTAGACCGAGTGCTGCATTGTTTAATATAGAGAAATACGATAAATATTTTGACATATCAGAAGCGTGTCGTAACCTATTAATTAATCTATTAAAGAACAATCCACAAGAACGAATATCGTGGGATGGATTTATTAATCATGATTTTTTCAAGGCTACTGTTTGTAAACAATTGAATGTATATAAGAAATCATCTATTGATATTACCTCTGAATCTAAAATAATTGAAAATTTATTAGGATCATTTATTAATGATAGTTTTACAGATGTAGTAAATCCAATTATCAAGGATGATACTATTGCTTGTAACCTTATAAATAGTCAAAACAAGATACTTAGTATTCTTCAGTTAGGAGATAAGAAATGTAAAAAGGAGTTCTATGACGATGCATATATATTGTATAAAAATGGTGTATTATCTATTAAAAAGTTATTAATGCAAGCTGGAGATAATAAAAAAACAGAATTAGTAAAACATTGTTTAAAGGACATTTATAATGTATTTAATGATTACATTAAGAAACTTAATCAGATTAAGAATAAATGTAAAAACAAGAATAAACCATTATTGTATATAATTATGTCCTATGTGCGATATTTAGATAAGAAATCGGATATTAATCTGATGTTTAATAAGCCAGAAAAGGCGCATACTAAGCTTAGATTTGGGCTATCATGTCTAAATTATTTACAATCATTTATAGTAAAAGAACCTTTAACTAAATCATGTATAGATAATTATAAGCCTTCTAATAAAAAATTTGTAGATACAGAACTATTAGAAATACTACAAAATGATAAGCTAACTACAGTATTAATACATCATTATGTGGTTTTATTCATGAATAAGCTAAATAAAAATTGATTTTTTTTCTTAGGTTTGATATTATAACTTAAAGTAGTATTCTGACGTAACGCACAGGAAGTTTATATCCTGTGTATCAGACGGTTTACAAAATGGAACGTTTACAATCCACTTCTGAGGGTTCGCCCCTCCCCACTTCTGAGGGTTCGTCCCTCCCTACGCGCCGTTCCAGAGCGGAACGGCGTATCCGCCGCGGTCGTTTTGACCCCACGCGACCGGTTACTCCGACAACCGGTCAATGCTGGTTATCGGATGTTCCGGTAATTAGAGGAAGAACCCCCAGTTCCTCCTCGGAACCCCCGGCTCCACAAGAGCGTACCTTGCTCGAACAACTCCGTTTACGGTCTGGAATAGGAGCCGATACCGGTTCGGTATCAAGTACCGATGTTACCCCTATCATACGTCATGATGCACGTATGCAAATGCGTCATGTGTTTGGATCTGACGCCTATACCGGCTCGCCACCAGGGTCATTAATTTCAGATGGCTCGCCATTCGTTTCCTTCATTGACCTTGGTACTGCGCACCTGGAAGGTTCTGGGTTCCCTCTTGGAGACCCCTCTCCCTTCACGTGTACCAGACGCGCTGCGGAGTTCTATAGCCCACCAGACCCACCCATACCTGGTGTTGGTTCACACATTCAGACGTTCTCATCGTAGACACTGACGTGTTTTTTCCTTTTTAAAAAAAATTGAAAAATTTTTGTTTTAGGATTTTTTTTCTTAAATATCAGAATTTATTCTAAAAATGCCAGTTTGTGATGGATGTTATGCTATTGTATCCTATGAAGGACAAATTTGCAAAGAATGTAAGAACAACCGCGTTGTTGCTAATACCAATACTGGTTTAGGTTTACTTAGTCTGTTGGGTGGTCATGGTTATGGTCAATATGGTTATCCTAGTGAACGCGTTACTATCCGTCGTCGCACAGATAATGGCGAAGCTCAGAATAAGATTAACAAATTGAAAGCTGAAAAAGCTCGTCTATTGGAAGAAAAATTGGCAAGAAAAGAAAAAGAAATCAATGAACGTCTTGATAAACACGAAGAATTCATGAAGGAATTGGCAAGTTCAATGACAAAAGCCGTTACCGAAATGAGCAAAATCAAAGCAATTGAGCCTCCAAAAGATGATAATGTTACCAAACTTATCTCTCAAATGAGCGAAATGATGAAGCGACAAGAAGATCGTGCTGATAGACAAGAAAAAATGATGAACATGTTGTTGATGCAACTTACAGGAAAATCAACTGGTCTTGATTCAGGTAAGTCTAAAAAACGTACGAGTTGGGCTGGTGTCTAATTTTTTTTTTACATAATTATATTATATATGAAAGAGCTAAAGAAAAAATTAGAAATAACTAAAAAACAATGTCAGGGAGCTATTACTGACAAAGAGGTTGTTATATATAAATATAGCCAACCAGAATTGAGGGAAGTTAATGAATTATTTTGTGTTATAGCAAATTATAAACCATTAGTTATGATAAATAATGATTGGCAACAATTATACCAACATAGAAATTTGATAACGGAAATTATTAATGTAGCAAGAAAAAATGGAGTAATGGCTATAGTCTATTATGACAATAATATAAGAAACATAATAGGTTATAAGAAAAAAAATAGGAATAGAGCAATATTTGTACAATATATACAATCAACTAAAAGAGGAAAACAATTAAAAACGCATTATTTAAGTGGCAAGTCATTAGGATATTCTGATAAAAATATTAAAGCCTTTTATAAAAGGATTAAACTTCCACAATCGCAGTTTAATTTAGATAAGAAAAATTATAGATCTGTACAAAAATTAATTAAAAATAGTAAAGATTATAAGCAATTTGCGAGCTTAAGTAGGGCAAAAGAAATTAAATTTCCACATATATTTTAACATTTTAAATATGGAAGAAAAATATAAATGATTTTAGCAAATGAATTACTTTACAAAATATTAATTTTTGCATTTAATCCGGATGATTATAAAAATTTTTGCTTAACCTCTAAACGATGGTTTAATATCTTAACATCAAAATATTATTTTTCACGTATCATCAAAACAAATAAATTTTCTGGTTATATGTTATTAAATAATTCATTCATAAAAGATGTAATTATAAAAAAACAATATTATAATGTGATTATATCTTTTTTATATCCAATTATTAATGATAAACACATAATAAGATATATGTGTTCCATAAACAATAGTAAATTATTAAATTATCTGTTAATTAATAAAGAAATTTCTCCCGATGATAAATGTTTGTATTTAGCATGTAAAAATAATCATAGAGACAACATTAAATTATTAATTAATTATGTTAGTCCTAATCTGTACTGTTTAAAGACATGTATTAATAATAAATATTATGATATAGTTCAACAAATAATAGAAAATGAAACATTTCTTACCAATGAGTGGGTTATAAAAAAAATATGTAAAATGGGAGATGAAGTTTTATTTGATATGTTCCATGTGTCTAATGAATATGCCGACATTATATGTAAATATGCGCACTTACATTTATTAAAAAAAATAGATGTATCAGACTATGATAATGACTTAATTAATATTGTTTGTTCTAAAAGTGATAAAGAGCATATGCGATTAGAATGCATTAAATTATTAATTGATTCCGGACATATTCCAACGAATAAATCTCTTAAAAAAGCAATAAAAAATAACTTATACTCAATAGTCACATATTTACTCGATTGTTTTGTCTAAAAATATATTAGGCATGTTAGAAATATCAACACACTGAAAATTATCTTTATTTATAGATGTTGCCGAAAATTTTTCTTTAAAACCAATAGATCGTAAAAATTCATCATAAATTTCACTGTGGAATTTACCAGCATAGATAATATTGTATTTTGCATATTCAGGATGTTTTTTATTTTTAACATCAAATTTTTTAAATAAACGACCAAGCAGGTATAAATCCATAAATGGTATAAATAAATCTCCTCCTCTAGATGCTATCAAGTTTGAATGCAGAAAAATAATATCATAATTCCCTTTTAACATTTCTTTTAATTCGTTATCAAAAGTTTTAATATAGTGTCTTGATAGTCTTAAATATGCCTTCATATATTTGTGAAAATATTTATCAAAAGATAGTGTATTCCATTGTTTTTTAATTTTAGGAATTTTATTAATATTATTTTTGATAAATTCACAAATAAATTCTGTAATATTTGTCTGATAATATTCATTTTCATATGGTTGTATTAATTTTTTGAAATATTCCTGGTTATTATTATAATATATATAATCAAATTTTGTAAACCATCTATAATCTGTATAATGTATTCTTATATTATTGTAAGGACATTCTTTATTTGGTACTATACAATTTGCTGTAATAGTATCACGTATTATAGTCAATTGATCTTTTTTTCCGCCATGTACTGCTCTAATTGATTCATCCATTTTTCTTAATACATTTTTTCTATGATCGTCATTATAATCCCAAATAAAATCTTCTACATAAAAATCTATAAATTTTCGGTCTTCTTTCTTAAATAGTTTATCTAACCATTCATTTAGCATTATATGTTTTTTAGTTGAATTACATTCTCCTTTTGTATCATGATAATCATAAAATAAATAAACATGTCTTGTAACATCATCAATAGTTCCAACTAAATATTTAACTTGTGAAACACCACTTAAATACTTAGGTTCATTACATTTTTCTAATTGTTGTTTAAGTTCAGTGACTTGTAATTCAAGTTTTTCAATATTAGCTATTAGATTTTTCAAACTCATATATATTAAATGATTTTAATATTTTTTTTCTTGCCGAATCATTATGTTCTCTGAATCTTATAGGATTTTCTGTAGTAGTCATCATAAAATTCATATCATTATCACATCTGGGAAGAATATGAATATGTAAATGTGATGGTATAGAACCACCGCTATTAGGTCCTGTATTCAAACCTATATTAGATGATGTAACTTCTAAACATTCCATTAGTAACTTTTGCGCCTGGTACATTACATCAAAAATTTCTGTTCTTTCTTCATCTGAATATTGATATAATGTACTAAATGCTCTTTTAGGAACCAACATAATATGTCCAGGAACATATGGATAGCGATTAAACATTAAAAACACATGTTTAAATTCTTTAATAATATTTTCTTTACTATTAAATTCATCACACAATTTACACGAATGTGAAGTCATATAGAAATTTATAAGTATTAGTATGCTTATTATATATTAAGAATTTTGTGTTAAATTTTATATTCATTTTTTTATTTTTAATAATATTCTTTGTTTGGTTAAATATACAAATAAATTGTTTATATTCTTTATACGATTTCTCTACTGTTATCTTGTCTTTAATTGAACTAATAATCTTTTGTTCAAGAATATCTAAATATGTTAATACTTTTTTCATAATTTTATCTTTTTTAAGTATAAGTCGGTTATTGTCATTAGATAATACTATTAGTTCTGGTAATTTCATTTCTGGCATTTTTAGTCCATAATTGTTATTCTTTAATTTCTCTATTTTTACAGGTAGATCAGATAGTAAAGAACGAACTGTATTAACTTCATTTTTAATATAACCGTGATGTGGTATGTCTGAAATGTTATTAACATTCATCAAAGGTGTATTAAATATTTTTGATATCAAGAACTTAACTCGTTCATCACTATCTGTTTCCAGTGGATAATAATATTTATTTAGTTTGTTTATTAAGAAATGACTATCTACATTCCATTTATAGTTTTTGTGTATATCACAATATTTGGATTTATTCTTACTTTCTAATACTATTAGTTTATTGTTCTTAATTAAATGCAAACCAATAGATGATGTTTTATATAACCGATATTCAATACATTTAGTAGTGACTATTTTGGAACACATTTGCGGATAATATTTAGCAAATCTGCGAGAACAATAAACACTTCCATTTTGATAGAATATTTGTGCATGTGATAAGTCAAAATTATCTATAATATCGTAAGGACATTTATGATAATTATTAATTATTTGTATATTTCTATAAAATGGTTTTCCATATTGATGTTTAATAATAACAGAAACAACACACCCTTCTCTACAAAAGAATACATTATTCTTATATTTTTTCTTGAAGAACTTACATAAATATTTAATTTTATTAACTTTCACATCATTATCACCATATACAAATAAATCAATATCTGATGATACTGGGAAATCTTTAATTTTAGGATTAACCAACAGATATAAAGAACTGCCAGTATAGATTACATTATTCCAATCAAGACCATCTAATGTATGATTGGTAAATTTATTGTATTTTTCCTTAAATTTAGTTGGTGTCTCAAGAACAACATCACCATCTTTATAATTATTAATTTTAGATATACTTGGGAGTGTGATATTTTTGGGAGTTTGGTATCTAAGATACGGTGCAACCATAAATAAGTTAAATAAATACATATCAGGCGCGATCTTATTAATTGGTTCCAATTTTTTGACAGAACGCATACATGTATCAAATAAATTACCTGATATATTAATATTTTTATCTAAGACACGTAAAATCAGTAATTGTTTCTTGAGAGAATCTTTGTTATATTCAAATTTAATAAATTTATTAATATTTTGGCGACATAAGTCCAGGACAAATTGCACATTAACAATATTATATAATTTTTTGCCTAAGCGAATAATTTTACAATAAGTAATAATATCAACTCCATTGGGTATTTGACCCGTATTTAAAATTTTAATAAATAATTCAATATCTTCTTTTTTTGCATCTATTTTAGAATTATCAAAATCATTTTTAATAAAATAACTTTTATTATTTATCTTTATCTCATGCATTTCGTTAAAATGTAGTGAATAATTTAGCTAAATCATATATATTTTCATTTTTTACTTATATATGTTTATAAAAACTTATACTTTGCAGGTACCATCAAATAATAAAATTAACTTAGAATCAAATCATCATATATCTGCTATCAAAATAAAATCATATGAAATAGACTTAACAGAACCCTTTACTGGAGATTATCTATTTTTAACCGTAAAGAGTAATAGAAATAACATATGTTCTCCTAATGAAATCACTATTAACAATGATAATAAATTTGTGATGGAAGATACAATTTTAATTGATTCGGCATTAAAAAACACAACTTATATTGACTATGTTATTACAAGTGTATGTTGTATATCAGGCGATCATACATGTCCAATGTTTGCAGGTTCAAGATATAAATATAATTTCACAATATCATTACATGATGAAAATAAAAATGATATAAAATTTAATGAAATATATTTAATAATAGAAGTATTATCATGTTAATTGGTCTTTGTGGTAGAAATGGAGTAGGAAACATATTAGAACAAAATGTAGCATTTGGGCAAGCTGTAAAGGATATATATAATTTAACTCAATCATGAAATTGTCAATTGGAATATCCTGAATAGACGTTATCACTTTGGAAACACTATTTACTTATAATCCAATTTAATATTCTTGTAGAAGTAGTAAACGGGCATTTATCAAAATTTACTTGTACTATTTATTTTTTAGTGCTTTCTAAAAGAAAAATGTGGTTTTGTCACTATTCTGATTTTCATGTGCGTGTTCTATGCATACCAATCTTGTGAATGTCTGGACATGGGTTCTTACACTTTTCCTTTTTGCTGTATTTGGTGTGTTTATCACGGACTAGAAGGACCAAATGTTGTATATGGCTGGGGTTACGTCTATTAGTGGTCTCTTTATTGTTCTATGGGTTATTGTAGATCTATATGGATTCACTATGCAAAATCTCCATACATTGATGTGTAAGTTCCAAATCAAACAAAAAATTTTCCTAAAATAATAATAATATATAATTTGTATAGTA
>Ga0180432_10004140_pt1 | contig 20087 bp, 21 predicted proteins | sample SS_ome_10_FD_132414 | JGI IMG/M metagenome (GOLD analysis project Ga0180432, IMG submission 132414) | Hypersaline lake sediment archaeal communities from the Salton Sea, California, USA - SS_1_MS_2 metaG | ecosystem: Environmental > Aquatic > Non-marine Saline and Alkaline > Hypersaline >...
ATCAGTATCTGCGGAAGCAGATGGCGAAGTTCAAGAGCTTTAGGGGCGTCCCGGTGTGGACCATCTTCCGGGAGCTTGAGCGGACGTCGTTCGCGCAGATGGACCGCGCGCACGACGCCGTGATGTAGCAAACCGCGATAATTGTGCGTGAGAATCGAGATATTGGGGCTGAGACGGCCGTTCCCACCAGGTGCAAAATCACGAGAAAGATCGGGGGGCCAGCGAGACGCTCTCGCGCCCCTGGGGGACGTGCCGGCCCCCTGTCTGCGGAGGGTGTGGGTCGGTGCGTGGGAGCACCGTGCCGCGACGAACAGGGCGGCGCCCTCCGCGTGGGTATTGTCGAGGACCGGGGATGCTGTGTCAAGGGGCATTTGGGATCCTGAAGAGGTTGCCGCGGGGGATGATGGCGTGATGGCCATCAGAGAAGAGGATGAGGGCGTTGCGAGGCCCTGGGCCTGCGGAGACGCAGGAGACGGCGCCTGAGCGGCTGTGATGGGGCATCTGGTGCTGGTAGGCCCTCCCATACCGAATCTCGACGCTTTGACCGGGCTGTGGATGCCAAATCATGGCCTCTCTCCACACAAAGTTTGCGCTTGCGGGTCGGGCGGAGATCGCTTAAGATTCGCGCGGTGTGGTCTAGTTCCATGTTCTTCTGAAGAGGGGACGTTGCTATGAGCGAAGCTCACCGCGAAATGTTGGGGTTCAGGCAGCATCTGCGCGATTACCTGACCACCGTTAGCGATCCGCAGCAGGCCGAGCTCGCGAAGAGGCTTTTCACTTCTCTGATGAGGGCGATTGAGCGCCTTGATCAGCGTGACGCCAGACTCGCCCGCGATATCGACGAGGCTGGGCGCCTCCGGTAGCCTTGCGGAGTTATTCATGCCGCCTTCCCTCCTACCGTGATGCGCCGGGGGAGCGGATAGTTGGCAATGAGGAGTTCGTTGGAGCGATCGGTGCCTTTGCAGCGGCTGATGGTGTATTGGACGTTGACCTTCCGGATGCGGCAGCCGCGGTAGAGGCGGCGGATGAGGGGATGGTCGTTGTAGCTGAGGAGGAAGCGGCCCTTGATGCTGCGAAGGGAGGCGGCGAGACGGGCGTGGTCGGAGTCGGTGAAGGTGCATAGGTCTCGTAGGGCAGGTTGCGCATGAAGTCGGGGGTATACCAGCAGTCGCCGCCTCGCTCGCAGGGCCGCGTCTCGCACATGGTCCGGCAAGGATCGGTTCCCTGCCAGGCGTGATCGTTCTCCTCCTCGAAACAGCGATGGCAGACGTGCGCGTGGGCCTTGCGCCAGGGCCACAGCGGATCTCCATCATCGTTGTATCTGGCCCGGACCATCTCGCGCTTGCAGAAGTCGCAGAAGGGCCTACCGTTCTTGATCATCGCTCGCTCCTTCGTTCTCGCTGAGTTCCGCTTCCTGATGTGCCCAGAGGGCGCCGGCGCCGACGAAGAGGATGGCGCTCAGCTCGTCGGGGCGGAGGAAGAAGGTCGTGGTGTCCTCGCCGTCCTTCTCCAGGCGCAGATAGAGCGTGTCCGGGTCGATGCCTGTGACGTGGCCGGCGGAGAAGCAGCAGTTGGCGTATTGCTGCCGGACGGCCTCCTCGCAATGGGCTACGCGGCCGTCGTCCAGGTGCTCGTCGAAGCGGTTCGCCGGTAATGTCTCGAGCTTCATGGCGTGGTCCCTTCTCGCTGGACGATCGGCATCGGTCGCTCTTCGCAGAGGATGCCTTGGTCGAGGAGCCAGTCGTGCACGAGCTGCCGGTCGCCGGGGAGGACCTGATTGTCGTTGGGATCGGGCCGGTGGGCGTGCCACAGGGAGGCGCGGCGATAGACGTATTCGGTGCTGATGCCGAAGGCGTCGGCGATCGACTCGATAGGGACGCCGCCTTCATACATGGCGATGAATCGCTCTTTCTCTGCGCGGTCGATGGTCATGGGAGTTCCCCTTCCGAGTTCGGAGTGCGGAGTTCGGAATGCAGAATGGGGGATATCCAGACGGACTCGACCCGCGCCGCCTTGCTCCTGGCCGCGCCGGCGCCGAGGATCCCCGTTGCCTTGGTTCGGGCGGCCGCCGCGCACCCCACGTTGAAGTCCTTTCGCGTCCATCCGGCCTCCTCCAGGGCCTTGTATTCCTTGTGGGCGTAGCCGCTGAGAATGGCCTTGCCCTTGATGCGCAGGAGCATCTGCACCAGCTCCCAGTGATCGAAGAGCGACAGCTCGTGGCGATACATGCCCGTGTGATCGGTTCGCGTGTCGTGGATGTAGGGGGGATCGCAGTAGAAGAGCGTGTTCGGCGTGTCGTAGGCAGGGATGATCTGCCGGAAGTCCCTGTGCTCGATCTGCACCGGCATCAAGCGAGCGTGGAACTCGGGTAGGGCCTCGATGGTGCTGAGGTATTTGGACACGCTCTCGGCCATGCCCCTCTTGACCTGGATGACGGTCTTCGACCAGCTCGCGCTACTCCAGTCGCCCGAGAAGTTCATGCGCGAGACGACGAACCAGCGGTGTGCGCGATCGACGTCGTCGTCGCACGTCTGCCACGTCGCCCGGAAGTGCGCATACTCCTCCCGGCTGTAGGGCGTGAGGGAGGCCAGATGGAGGAGTCGGGGGAACTTGCCGGGATCCCGAAGCACACGGAAGAAGTTGACCAGGCCGCCATCGAGATCGTTGTAGACCTCCACCGGCGCGGGCTCCTTCGCGAAGAGCAGGCTTGCCCCTCCGCCGAAGACCTCGACATACGTGTGGTGCTCCGGGAAAAGGGGAAGGATCTTGCCGACCATCAGGCCCTTGCCGCCGAACCATCGAACAGGCGATCGCACTCCTCGTGTTGTCTTCATCGCCATGTCACCTCCGGCAGGATCGTGTCGGTCCGGATCCGGTCCTTGTGTTGCAGGGCAAGCTCGATGAGGCGGGGGATGGCGTCGGTGAGCTTGCGGGCATGGAGGCCGAGGACCTTGAACTTGTCCATGGACGGCTGATAGTGGTGCTTCTCGGCCTCGACGCGGGGGTTGGGCAGGTGCTCGATCCGGACGGGCGGGTCGAGCTCCATGGCGTCGCCGGCGAGCTGGACGAGGCGGGCGAGCTCGTTGACGGAGAAGAGCTCGGTGATCTGGTTGAACACCTGGAAGGAAGGGATGGGAGATGGCGAGTGCGGAGTGCGGAGTGCGGAGTGCGGAGTGGAAGAAGGAGAGGAGGCACCGCCGAGGGCGCTGAGATCGCGGAGGGAAGAGGGGGCCGGGGTGTCAAGAGAAGAGGAGCCCGGGGGGTTGTCGATGGCGAGCTCGATGCAGCGCATGGTGTCGCGGATGTCGATGTAGCCGCGTGTTTGGCCGCCGTGTCCGTAGACGGTGAGGGGGATGCCGCAGGCGGCCTGGACGCAGAAGCGGTTGAGGCAGGTGCCGAAGACGGCGTCGTAGTCGAAGCGGGTGCAGAGGGGGGAGTCGGCCGGGCACTCGTCGGTCTCGGCGCCGTAGACGACGCCCTGGTTGAGGTCGGTGGCCTTGAGTCCCCAGAGCTTGCAGGCGAACATGATGTTGTTGCTGTCGTGGACCTTGGTCTGGTGATACCAGGACCCGGCCTGCTTGGGGAAGGGCAGGACGTCGGAGCGCCCCTTGTGGTGGACCTCGATGAAGCCCTCCTCGATGTCGATGTCGGGTGTGCCGTATTCGCCCATAGTGCCGAGCTTGATGAGGTGTGCGTCGGGGCAGAGGTCGCGCATGGCGTAGAGGACGTTGAGGGTGCCGAGGACGTTGTTCCGCTGTGTGTAGAGGGCGTGCTTGTAGTCGATCATGCTGTAGGGGGCGGAGCGCTGCTCGGCGGAGTGGATGATGACGTCGGGCCTGAGGGCGCGGATCAGGTCGCGGAAGAGGTCCACGTCCGTCGCAAGGTCGAGGCAATGGCACTCCGGGCCGACGTGGCTCACGCGTGTGTGCCACGGAGGCACGGGCCAGAGCGGGTCCAGGCCGAGCTCGATGTCGTAGCAGCGGCGGACGAGGGAGTCGACGATGTGGACCTTGTGGCCTCGGGCCAGGAAGTAGAGGACGCAGGGCCATCCGAGGTAGCCGTCGCCGCCGAGGATGAGGATTCGTTTGGTGTCAGTTTCCATAAGGTTCGCTCCTTTCGGTTGAGTCTATGTGAGGAGCGGAGCATGAGGGTTCGGCGCTGTTCATCGTTTCTTGATCTCAAACTCCTCGACGAGCCACCGTGTGGCGGCCTCGCAGATGCTGTCGATGCACGCTTCGGGATACGGACAGTCGAAGGATCCTGCGTCGTCCACCTTCAAAGCGTCCTTCACGGCCGCGCTGAGATACCCCTTCAGTTGCAGCGGCATGACGCGATCGACAGTCTGCCCCGGCGCCATCGGCATTGTGATGCTCATGATTCCCCTTCCTTTCTGATGACGAAGAACTGCTCGTTGGGCTCAAGGTCGCCCTTGGGGCCCTGTGAGATGGTCTCCACGCAGAGGCCGTCGCCCTTCAGGCGCTCGATGTAGTCGGTGCCGGGGGCGCGCCAGTGGTTGAACTCGTCGGGGCGGCACTCGCCGAACTCCTCCGTCTCCGTGCGGTTCGGGCTGATGGGGACCTGGACGATGAGGAGGCCGTCCGGCGCCGTGACGCGCAGGAGCTCGGCGTAGGCCTTGGCATCGTCCTCGATGTGTTCGAGGACGTTGCCGGCGACGACAAGGGAGAAGGCTCCGTCCTTGTAGGGCAGGTCGCAGACGTCGCCTCGATAGGACAGATCGTTCTGTCCGATGCGCTCGCGCTTGTCGAGGATGGAGTAGGCCCACCGCTTGCGGATGTAGACCGGGGAGAGGTTCAGGACCTGCCCGATCTCCAGGACGTTCTGGAAGCCGTCGATCTTCCTCTCGATCCATGCGGCGACGGAGCGGTTGCGCTGGCGGGAGTTGCACTCGGGGCAGAGGAGCTGGCCATCATTCCGGCCGCCGACACGGAAGCGCACGTGGGCCGTGCATACAGGACACGTCTCCCGGTCTCTCGACGCGCATGTCAGCTCTGGGCCAAGGGACCGCTTGACGATGGCCAGGGCGCTCCCGAGGGCAGCCTTCGTGGGCGCTCTGTCTGACAGAGAGATCCCCTCCTCGAGGGCCTCGATCTTCGCCGCTGCGGAGACACCCTTGTGGTTGGTGAGGGCAAGGTCCTTAAGGCCTTCCGGGTTGTGCCTGGTGTTCACGAGGCTGAACGACAGGCGCCACCCGCGCTCTTCGTAGAGACGCACGGCCTTCGGCACTTCATGGACATTGGCGTTGCTGATGACGTAGGACACGCTGAAGGCGGCCTTCGACTTGCTCAGGCGGTCGAGGTTGGCCTGCAGCCTTGTCCACGATCCGCCACGGACGGCCCGGTATGTGGCCTCGGTCGCCGCGTCGGCGGAGACAATCATGGAGCGGACGTTGAGCTTGTCGAAGAGCTGCCAATCGACGACGGTTCCATTGGAGGCGAAGCCCAGGGCGAAATCCGGCTTCTCGTCGGCGACGCGCCGGAGGAAGGCGAGACAGCGCTTGTCGTGCCAGGGCTCGCCGCCGGACACGGTAACGTCAAGAATCCGATCATGGTGGGCGAAGATGTATTCGGCGATATGATCGGACTCCTCGGCCGAGATCACGTCTTTCCCCTGGAAACAGAACCGGCAGTCCAGGTTGCAGTCGGCGCCCGGACACCAGGAGATCCGCAGCGGCACGGTGGAGATCTCCGTCTGCTTGGCTTTGATGGCTTCGAGGATCTGTGACTTGTTTTCAAGGAAGGCATTGGACGGGCCTTTGCCGTAGCGGAGGCAGGCACCCGAGCGGATCTCGACCTGTTCATAGGTGATCACGCGATGCGGACTTGTCAGGCGACCTCGGCCGCACTTCCCGCAGACCGCGACGCCTCCTTGAGCCATCGTTGCGCGGAAGCCTTGAGCCACGGGCGAATTGAGCGTCTTGACCAGATCGGTCCGGCCTCTGATCTGTCCATACTTGAACCAACCGGGGGCGGTGCAGCACCCCAGGACGCGTCCGGGGGCGGTGATGACCATACCCATCCAGGGCCGCGCGCAGATGGGTTTGTTATTCTTGGCTCTCAGCATTTTTCGCTTTTTCCTCTGAATTTTCCCTAGCAGATCGCGTATACTCTTGTAGGCGCGTTGTCCATTGAGTCTTTGTTGGGAGGGATGTCATGATGAGGGGAAGATGCCCTTTGGTGGCCGCGTTGGCCTTGTGTCTGCTCGGGGCCGGGTCGCCTGGGCAGTCGCCGATGGAGGGATGGAGCGTATCCGCGGGCGACTGGACGGGCGAGAAGAACACGGTGCAATGTGGGGGCAACTTCGTCGGCCGACTGAAGTGGGACGGCGAGGCGAAGAAGTGCGTCGAGATACAGTTCGCCCTGAAGGTGAACAAGTGGATCGCCGAACCGAAGTATGTGGGCATTCTCTGGGCGGCGACCGGAGACGGCAGCTTCAAGGGGGAACGGAACGTGGCTGTCGTGCGAAGCAACGGCAAGCTCGAGGTCTACGCTCACAATCGACAAAGCGGTCGGAAGAAGAAACTCGACTGTCAAATCCGGCTTGGGAAGCCGGTCAAGTTCCGCGCGAAGATCACGCCGAAGGGGATCACGATCGCTGTCGGCCGGACGAAGCTGATGAACGACATGCCCGTCAAGGAGCTCGGCCAGATCATGCTCTTCGTCCATGGCGCGGACGTCGAGTTCGGCAAGGTCAAGATCAAGGGCAAATAGGTGAGCAGACGCGGACGGTGGGGACGTGTCCGGTTCTGGTTGCGCTACATCTTCCGGCCGCTGCTGGACCTGGTCTTTCCGAGAAGAGGTCGGCGGGCGTCTGAGCGCGGAGTTCGGAGTGCGGAGTTCGGAGTAGAAGAGAAGAGGTAGGACAAGAGCGAAGAGAAGAAGCACGAGGCGGCGCGGAGACGCGCCGCTTCTTTTTTGATGAGATTGCTGCGCGTCCCGAGTTCGGAGTGCGGAGTGCGGAGTGCGGAGTGCCTGGATCATTGCCTTCCTCCTCCGTAGGCCACGCGCAGTCCGGTCTGCCAGGCGGCGTGGTGGTGGCTGACTTTGCGGCCGTAGGAGTCCTCGCCGGAGTGGGTGCGGCGGCGCATGAGGACCTCGGGCAGGCGCTGGAAGCGCAGACGGCAGCGGAAGTAGGCGTGGAGGAGCCACTCCACGTCTTCACACCATCGACACCACTCGCTATACCAGGCGCCCTTCTCGGTGAAGGCGGTCCGGCGGATGAGGAGTTGACTCGGCAAGCAGGCGCAGCGGTGGTGGATGATCTGGCCGTCGATGTCGCGCTCGAGCCAGGGGGCGCGGCCGAGGGGGATGTGGAGGTCGGAGGAGTAGCGATCGAGGTGGCAGTGGACGGCGTCTATCGAGTTCGGAGTTCGGAGTTCGGAGTTCGGAGTGTCCGGAGAAGAGGACGAGAAGAGGGAGAGCATCTTGTCGAGCATGCGGGGGAGCATGATGTCGTCGGCGTCGAAGGGGGAGAGGAAGGAGCCGCGGGCGGCGAGGATGCCGATGTTGCGGGCGACGGCCTGGCCGAGGTTGTGCTCGAGGCGGATGATGGAGACGCGGTTGTCCTCCATGGCGATGCGGGCCATGATGTCGCGGCTCGCGTCGACGGACCCGTTGTCGACGAGGAGGAGCTCGAGGCCGCCGTCCACCTCCTGGGCGAGGACGCTCTCGACGGTTCGCTGGAGGTGGCGCTCCATGTTCCACACGGCGATGACGACGGAGACGACGGGCGCGGGACAGGAGGCGCGGTAGAGTCCGAAGTCGTCGCGGACGATCTGTTCGGGGGAGCGCTTGTCGTCGGCGCCCCGTCGCAGGATGCGCCAGGACGTGGCGGTGCGCATCTCCTCGGCGACCTCGGGGAGGGTGAGCATGCCGCGAATGGCCTGGCGTCCGGATCGGTTGCGAGTGCGATGGGCCTCGAGGGCGAGCTGCCGGAGCGGTAGCGGCTCGCCCTGCGACCCATCGGGCTTCGGCAGGACGCGAACGCCTTCGTCGTCGATCTCGACGGTGTGGGATCCGGGCTTGGCGTCGAGGTCGAAGAGGAGCTCGCGCACGCCGAGGCGGTCGAGCTGGGGAACGAGCTCGACGAGTTCGACGGGGAGATCTGCTGGATTGTGGAAGGGATTCACAATCTGGCGGTGACAGATCTCCCCGTCGTTTCCGAATAGCAGGCTGATCTTTGCGCTGCTCATGGTCTCGTCCTCATTCGCCGACCTGGGGCTGGTTGGAGAACTGCCGGTTGACGGACTGGATCTTGAGGTTCGCCCGCTGGCGGCCGGTTCGGTTCTGCACTTCGCTTTTCTTCACGCGGAAGACATAGGTGCTGTCGCGCATGATGCCGTCGAGTCGGTTGCCGCAGGAGACGGACATGCGATCTCCTGCGGGATCGACGACGATGGACCCGACCTGGAGGTTCACGCCGGACCATTTGGATGCGGTGAGGTTGTCGAAGTTGATCTTCTTGGTGAGGTTGTATCGGTCGACGTCGATGCCGTCGACGGTGATCTCGCTGCTCATGCGCTCTTTGCCGTAGATGGACTGGAGCTGGTTGGCCCAGGAGGTCATCTTGGGTCGGTCGTCGCGGCAGCGGCGTCCGTAATCGTATTTGCTGATGCCATCGCCCCACGAGGAGTCCGGGTGCCACCATTCGTCGTTGATGAAGACCAGCTTGGAGGTGATGCCGTAATTGGTGTAGGCCGACGCGCCGGCGGGTCCGACCTCGACGCGGAAGGGGTGCTCGACGCGCGCCCAGAAGTAGTAGGACTGGGCGCGCCAATAGGGAGCGAGCGGATCGGCGAAGCAGATCTCGCCGCGGGAGTGGTAGATCGAGTAGGGTCCGGCGTTGTATTTGGCCTGGAGCAGGTTGCCGCCCGAGGTGACGAAGACGGCGCCGGATCCGATGGCGGAGGTGCCTTCGGGCGAGATGGTGCCCTTTCGCCAGACGCGATCGGTTTGGTTCTTGGCGCGGAAGAGTCGGTAGACCCACTGCAGGGACGTGCCGTCGTAGAGCCCGGCGTAGTAGTCTGTGCTGTTCCATATTGCCGCGTCCGCTGCGGTCCACACCGGCTCGAGCTCGGCGTCGCCGAGTCCGGTGGGCGGCCAGGGGGCGAAGACATTGTCGAGTCCGGCCGGGCGGATCTCCTCGGTGAGGGGGCGGCCTTCGAGGATGATGTGGGTGTAGGTTTCGGACAGGTCGAGCTGGATGGGGTTGTCCTCGACGTCGTAGTTTTTGCCGGACTCATCGGCGTGGTGTCCCAGCTCTCCCACGCGGACGGAGACGGCCGAGGAGCTGCCGAGCTTGTGGACGACGAAGGCGAGGGTGGCCGGGTCGATATACCAGAAGCAGTCGCCCTGGAAGGCGAGCAGCTCGTCGATGAGTTCGCCGAAGCGGGATCCCTCGATGTCGATCTCGTCGCAGTCCTGGGAGAGGGAGAGGAGGACGGCGGAGTCGTAGGAGGCGATCCAGGAGGAATCGAGATACGTGTCGGTGATGTCGGCGGACGAGTCGTGGTGTGTCGGGATGGCAGACCCTCCGGCGGGGTAGCCGAGGGCGTGTTCAAGGAGGTCGACGAGGATCTCGCCTACGCTCCAATAGTTCAGGAAGCCGACGCCGGGCGCCTCGGAGTCGTGCTCGCCGTTGGGGTTGTAGACGTATCGGAAGGACCCGTTGATCTGGACGTATTCCTCGTTGGTGAGTCGGGCCTTCACGTCGGAGGCGGAGTAGGTGACTCGCTCCTGGGCGATGCCTCCGGGTTCGTTGACGCGGAGCCATCCGTAGAATCGGCGGACGCTGTCGATGTAGACCTCCATGAGGTTGTTGTTGGAGAGCCATGCGGGGGACTGGTCGTGGCGTGCCTGGTAGGAGAAGCTGGCGGAGAATCCGTCGAGGGCGTTCCACTCGAACCCCTCGAAGGTGACGTCGCTGCGTGTGGACCCGTCGACCTTGACGACGATGGTGGCCATCTATTTCCCCAGGACGATGAACAACACGAAGCCGAGGACGCCGATCAGTAGTGAGATGGTGCCGGCGATCGCGCCGGCCGTGATCTTCATGCCTCGGCTTTCTTCGGCCTGTCGGCTGAGCTCGATCTCGTTGACGCGGATGCGACCGTTCTGAGCGTCGAGTTTGTCCCAGATTTCGTCGGACTGCTTGAGCAGCAGATCCAGCTTGGTCTCGATGCGGACGAGGGTAGAGCACATTTCGCCATGGTCGGGGCAGTGCGCGTTGTCGATTTGCTTGGTCATGATGTGGATGCTTTCATTGCCAGGAAGCTGTAGCGGAGATTGATGTACTGCACGTCGTTGTCCGTGCCGAGGTGGAACCCGGCCGAGGCCATCTCCGTGATGCAGGTGGTGCTGTTAGCGGTGCTGTCGAAGAACACGGAGAGGGGCATGGTCATGTCCGACGTGGCCCAGACGGGCGTGGCCGCGCCGTGGCACGCGACCATCACCAGGTCGGGAGTGAAGGGGCACGGGATGAAGAGCTCGTCGCTCAGGTTGGAGGCGCAGTCATACTGGCCGGTGTAGATCTCCGAGGCACGTGTGCCGGCCTTCTCGAAGGCGACCCAATAGTAGGTCTCGCCGTTGCTGTTGACGGAGGCGTCGGACCCGATGGTGAACTGGCCGGTGCCGAGGGACTGGATGGCGTTGCTTGCGATGTCGGCGAGTGCGCTGAAGTAGCTCGTGGCCTCGCCGGTGTGCTGGTCGCTCTTCCAGACGGTGTAGTGGGCGCCGTCGCGCTTGATCCAGACGAGGTCGGGGTTGACGCCCGTGGTGGCGATCTCCTTGTCGTCTACGCCGTCGCCGGTGTAGGAGCCCACGGCCATGCGGACGCCGGTGGTCGGCAGGCCGGCTGCGCCGAATCCGAAGTGGTAGTAGCCGGCGGCGCTGGTGTTCACGGTGGCGTCGGTGCCCACCTTGAATCCGTCCGAGGCGAGCTGGACGATTCGGTTGGCCGAGAGGACGGACGCCGAGAAGCCCTTGCCTGCAGCCTGCATGAATCGGCAGTTGCCGAGCTGTGTGCTTGCGCCCTTCACCACGGCGAAGAGCGGGCGTCCGCTGTATCCGGAGACGGCCTTCTTGTCGAGTCCGTCGCCGGTGTAGCTTCCGGTGTTGAGCCGAGCGTAGCCGTAGACGCCGAGGTTGCCCCAGGGACGATATCCGTCATCGGCGCCGTGGGGCCAGTGGAGGTAGTCATTGCTGCCGAGGGAGGCGAGGGATCCCACGGGGAAGACGAGCTTGTCGGCCGAGCCGCTGGTGCCGCCGTCGTATTCCTCGACGTCCATGGTGCCGCCGCCCGGCGTCGACTTGTCGTCCCGGTCCTCTGCGCCCTCCACGAGATCGCCGTTCTCGTCGAGGAAAGCGATGCGGTATTTGCCTGCGGCCGCGCTGGCCTGCCCCGTGCCGGTGAGGTCGTTGCCGCCCATGGCGATGTTGCCGGCCATGGTGCCGCCGGCGAGGGCGAGGTATGTGGAGTTGTGGTTGTGGTCGGCGGCGGCTAGTCCGGCGTCGGCATAGTTCTTGTTGACAAATGCGATAGGGCCGGTGTCATAGACGAGGAGATGGCCGGCCATGGGGGAGTTGATCGCCGCGTCGTCCAAATCATCGAGCGCGTGGGTGTGATCGTCCTCGGCCGCGCCGGCCTGTGCGGCGGTGACGCTGTGCGGATTGCTCGTGTTGCCGGTGTGCGAGGTGAGGTCCGAGGCGGCGGCGATGTCGGCCTCGGCGAGGGTCTGGTTCTCCCACCCGGCGCCGGTGTAGAGGAGGACCTCGCCCGTGGTGACAGACGTGATCGTGACATCGGACAGGTCGTTGATGGCCGAGGCCCCGCCTCCGCTCGGGGGCGTGAGGTCGTCGATGTCGGCGTTGCCCTCGATGAGGTCGCCGGCCTCGTTGAAATAGGCGTGACGGTACTTGCCCGCAGCGGCGCTGTCCTGGCCGGTGCCGGTGATGTCGTTGCCTTCCATGGGCAGGTCGGTGTCCATGGTGTGGTTGCATACGGACCACGATAGATTGCTGAGTGTGCTGTGATCCACGGCTGGATTCTCCTGTCTGTAGACGAGCTGGATGTTGTTCGGCGCGGTGTGGCTCCATTGGGCGGCGCCGGGGTGGGCCATCTGGGTCATGTGGCAGTCGGCCCAGGTGTTGCCGCAGCCGACGAGATCGCCGGGCTCGTCGCCGATGTTGTTGGCAAGCTCGTGGAACCACTTCTCGAAGTCGGCGTGGGTGGGATAGGTCAGGGGGTCGGCGGTCATGTCGAGGCTGAACTCGAGGGTTCTCCCCTGGGCGCCCTGGGCGCGGTCCTTGATGCGCACGCCGTAGCAGCGGGGCAGGGCCTTGACGAGCGGGGCGCGATCGATGCGGATGCGCAGTCCGCCCTCGCTGAGCAGGCCCATGGCCGTGCCGCCGAAGGTGTAGGTCTTGGTGCTGTCCCGGCCGGAGTATTCCTCCGGCGCATCGGGCGGCGAGGCTCCGGTGGACAGACTGACGGGCTGCTCGCCGGCGCTCTGGATGAACTGGAGGCGGTAGTTGACATAACAGCGGTCGTCGCCTTCGTCGGTGCCGGAGACGACGTCGCCTTCTCCGGAGATGAAGAAGCAGTTCTCGTATTTGCTGCGGTCGGTCTGTCCGATGTAGAGGTCGCCGAGACCGCAGCTCGCGAGGGCGACGAGGGTGTTGTAGAGCCAGGCCTCGCCGTCGCCCTGGGTGTAGCGCATGGCGCCGCCGGCGACCTCGAAGGAGTTCAGGTTGCCGCCGTGGCGTAGCAGGACGGGGTTGTGTCGGTTCCACGCGGGCAGCTCGAGGGGGGTGTTCTCGTGGCCGGGGGCGAGCAGGGCGCAGTCGGGCAGGAGCAGCTTAAAGGTGCCGTCCTGGAAATAGCCTGATTCGTTCGCTCCGTTGGCCATGTTACACCTGCGCCGCCAGTGAGTTCACGACGGCCTGTAGGGTTTGAATCTTCTGCGCGGCGTTCTGATCGTTGGCGATCATCTCGTTGAGCTTGCCCATGAGCGCGGCCTGGAGTTGGTCGACGGCCTGGGCGGTTTCGCCGCCGCCTTCGGGGACGTCGCCGTCGCCGCCGCCCTTGTCCTTGCCGGCGTCCTTCCCCTTCCCCTTCCCCTTCCCTTTGCCCTTGCCCTTTTTCCAGTCCTTCATGTCGAACTCTTCGGCGAGCTTCTCGCGTTGGGATTCCTTGCTCTGGCTCTCTTTGCGTTTCTTCCATCCCTTCTTGCCGAAGGTTTTCTCGCCGGTCTTCTCGCGTGCGGCGTCGGCTTCTTCTTCGCTGATGAGTCCGGACTGGACGGCCTCGGCGAGCTTGCCCTCCTTTTCTTTGAAGGCGCCTTCCTGTCGGCGCTTCCGCTCGGCGCCGACGCGTCGCCGTGCCTCGGCGCGTGCGGCCTGGCGTTCGCGTCCCATGCCGCCGGCGACGCCCTTGGCCATGGCCTTGAGTTCCTTCTGGACCATGGTCTCCCACTTCTGTTGTCGGGCGGAGCCTCCGCCCATGGCGCCGAGTCCTCCGCCGCCGCCCCCGGCGCCGCCGAGTCTGTCTGCGGCCGAACTGAGTCCCTTGCCCGCGCGCTCGAGCCAGCCGTAGGCCTTTTTCGCAGCGGGGGGCGCCTGACCTTCGCCACCTCCACCGGTGCCGCCACCGCCACCACCGCCGCCACCGGTCGCCGCCGGCGTTCCGCCGCCCGTGCTTGCCTTCGGGGCCTTGACGGGCTTGTCGGGCATGACGCCGGTGAGCATGGCGAGGAGTTCCGCGAGTTCCTTCTTCTGGGAGTCGGTCATCTCCTTGAAGGACTTCTTGAGATTCTCGGACGTGTTGACGCCCTTCTCGAAGATGTTGTCCCACATCTCGCCCCACGCCTTCTTGGTGCCTTCCGTTCCCTCCTTCCAGAGCTTCATGGTGCGTTCATCGAACTCGGCGACCTTCTTGTAGGCAACGTCGGCCTCCTTCTGGACCTCCTGGAGTGCGGACTTCTGCGAGCGCTGCATGTTCGACCCGATGGCGACGATCTTCTCGCCCAGGTTCTCGAGTCCGGGGATGCGCGCCATGTCGGGGAAGCTCTCCTGGAGCTTATCGAGCATCTGCCCCACGGCCACGAGCGCCTTGCCGAAGGGCTTGGCGATCCAGTCGGTGGCCCTGGCGAAGAGTTTCTTGATGCCGAAAGAGATCCCGAGCCAGGCGCGCCAGACTCCGCTGGCGGCGTCGCGCGCGCCGCGGACGATGCCGACCCAGGCGGCCTTGGCGCCGAATTTGATCGGCTCCCAGATAATCGAGGCGGCCCCCTTGATGAGCTCCCACCAGGATTTCAGGGCCCACTTCATGTGGTTCACGATAATCATGCCGACGTGCTTCATGGCAGTGAAGGCGAAGCCGGGCATGGTGAAGAACGCCTTGGCCACGGCGCCGATGGAGGAGATCACGTGCTTGAAGGAGGCGATCACGTAGTCAAGATCGAAGTTCTCGGCCCATGCGGTGAGTCGCTTGCCGGCGGCCTCGACCCACTGGAGGACGGAGGCGAAGGCCTGCGACTCGGAGACGCCGCGCGCTATGTGGGCGAGGGCGTCCTTGAGCGGCGTGGTGAAGGCATCGAGACGGAGGGCCGTCTCCTGGCCGGTGAGGCCGAGGCGCTGGAGTCCGCCCTGCAGCTCGCCCATGACGGCGTTGAACTGGACGGCCTTCTGTTGTTGGTTGGACAGCTTCGCGAAGGCCCCCTCGCCGTGCATGGAATCGTAGGCCTCGGTGACGTCCTTGATGCCGTTGCGAATGAGGCCGAGGCTCTGGAGCGACTGGACGCGGCCGGTAGCGATGGCCGTGCCCACGGCCTGGATGGCGGCCTCGACGCTGCCGCCGAAGGCGCCGGCGGCCTTGTTGCTCACGTCGAAGATCTTTTCGATGGAGGAGAGGTCGAGGCCCTGGTTGAGCAGTTTGTTGGCGCGCTGCATGGTTTTGGTGAGGGTGAGGCCGCCGCCCGATGCCTCCTGCAGGCTCTTGGCGATGGCCTGGGCGGACTGCTGGCTGGTGCCGGTGAGGGACATGAAGGACTTCTCGGTGAGGGCCAGGTTGGCACCGATCTCGACGAACTTGACGGCGGCGAAGGCGGTGCCGATGGCGGCGGCGGTGGCGACGGCCCCCGCCTTGATGCTGGAGAGGGCGGCGGAGGCGACCTTCTTGGCGGCCGTGAAAGGCGCGGCGATGGTGGTCTTGAGGCGGGCCATGCTCTGGCCGATGCCCTGGCGGAGTCGACCGACGATGCCGGAGGCGGCGTCCTTGGCGCTGATGGTGATGGTGAGGGCTTCACTCATAGGAGGTCCTCGTCTCCGGGATCAGGCGCGGCCGAATCGCGCGCCGCGCGGGCGATCGTGTCTCGCACCCAGAGGATGGCGTGGATCCGCTCGCGCTTGAGGAAGCCGCATTCCGTGGCCAACCAGTAGTCATCGTAGCACCGTGCGGGCGAGCCCTCGCCGGCGTGGCAGGCAAGGACCCGCGTGGTCAGTTTTTTGTCAGGATCTCCACGCCCTTGCGGATGCGCTCCACGTATTTCGACGGGATCTCTTTCAGCTTGTCGAGGCGCTGGTCGTCTGGCAGATTGCGGAAGAGGGGGCCGAACTTCTCGCCCCACTGGACGACGCCGTTGACGAGCATGTAGATGAACATCTCGTTGGTGAGGTTCCTGGCTTCGGCCATGTTCTCTTCGGCCATGACGTCGAAGGCGATCTCCGTGAAGCGATGGCCGATTCCCGTGCAGTCGACGACGACCGCGCCGTAGGATCCGCACTCGATGTAGCCCTTCTCTCCGTCGCGGCTTTCGGAATACCACTCGGGCCAGTCTTCCTGGCGCTTCGCCAGATCCTCGTGGATCTTGGGCGTGTCGCCGTTCTGCTGCTCCATGTCCTCTTTGTGCATCACCGCCATGCGATTGCTCCTTTCTTCCTCTGATGGATCAGGTAACGTTCTCGACTGTGGCCTGGATCTGGTCGTCGCTGTCGGGCTGCTCGGCCTCGAAGTTGATGGTCTGCTTCCGCACCTCGCCGAGGCCGCCGCGGACGGGGACGTCGGGCAGGAGCATCTTGGGGATCAAGATGGTGATCTTGCCGTCCGTGGTCTGGGTCGGATGGGTCAACACGATCTCGAAGCTGCTCGTGTTGCCGGCGCGCAGGGCCGTGAGGTAGGTGGTGACGTTGTAGGCGATGACGGCGCTGCCGTTGACGACCTGCGACCCGCTCACCAGGTAGGACCGCAACTGCGTGCTGCCGTAGAAGGGGCCGGGCTGCACGCCGTTGGCGATGGTGATGGAGCCGCTCTCGATGGTGCCGACGACGGTGCCGTCCGGCAGCTCCATGACGCCGTCCTGGAACTTGAAGGGGACGTCCGTGGTGTAGGTGGGGTCGGCGGTGAACTCGCCGGAGGCGTCGGCGGCCTGCTTGCCGATGATGTCCAGGCTGAGCCCCACCTCGCCGCCGTTGTCGAAGGAGAGGGTGGCCTGGTTGACCATGCAGCCGTAGTAGGCGCGCTGCTCGATGGGCTCGCGCTTCTGGATGGAGTAGCTCTTGAGGTTGCCGTCGTCGTCGCGGTCCAGGGCCATGTTAAGCAGTCGCTCGGCGCTGTCCGGATAGAGGAGCGCGTTGACGGACCCGGAGATGTCGTTGGTGTTCTTGATGCCGGCGGCGCGCATGTATCCGCCGACGTTCACGTCGGGCCAGTAGATGCCGGCCTTCTCGTCGATCTGGAATCCGTCGTTGCGCTGGGGGACGTCCTTCCAGTCGGGCTCGGCGGGCTGCGTGCCCCAGGTGGCCTCCTCGGTGCTCACGCGCCAGTGCAGTCGGTAGCCTTGATGCTCATTGGCCATCGGTCGTTACCTCCTTCGGCTTGGGGGAGTCGCTGGCGATCTCCCACTTGCCGTTGTTGTCGGCGGCCATCGCCTGGGCGAGGTCGGCGTCGACGCCGTCGACGGTGTCGCCCGGCTCCACGTTCCGCTTGAGCGGCGTGCAGATGCCGGGCGCCGTGCCCTTGTAGCGAAGGCTCAGGGTTTTCGGTTGTTTGGTTTCCTTTGCCATGTGCGGATCTCCCGTTAAGAGTCGATGGTGAAGAGGGCGTCGTTGCGGCCGTCGCAGAAGATGTGGAGGGTGAGTGTGAACTCCACGAGCCAGGCGGCCCAGAGGTCGGCCTCGCTCTTGAACTCGCCCTGGCGGAGCTTGAGGCCGCTGAAGTTCCATTCGCGGACGTAGCTGAGGCCGAGGTTCAGGTAGACCGAGTCCATGAGCGGCCCGTAGACGCGGCAGAAGAACTCGATGGCGTAGGCCCAGTCGTTCTGGTTGACGGCCAGAGAGAACTCGATCGGGAAGTCGAACTGCTGTTGGGCGTTGTTGGGGAGCGTGATGTTGCCCACGCCAGGCCGGACGATGGTGGCCGGGCAGTCGACGGGCTTGAGGTCGATGTCGGCATCGGTGAGGCCGGAGAACTTGAACTTCCTGCCGCTGCCGATGAAGGCGACATAGTTGGAGTCGCTCTCGAAGGCCTCCCACACCTTGTCGTAGGCCTGGGTGAATTTGTTCGGGGTCGCGGCCACTTACTTCCCTCGCTTCCGCGCGATCATGGCGATGACGACGTCGAGGGTGATGGAGGCGACGCGGCTCACGATGGCGGCGTCGATGCGCTGCGTCTTGGTGTCGGCGCGGCGCTGGACTTCGCGGATGATCTTCTCGCGCATGCCTGTCATGGTTTCCCTTTCTATGAACGTCCGTTCTCTACCGCAGAGGACGCGGAGGGCGCGGAGAATACGGAAGATGATGCCATGCCTTCTGTGTCCTCTCATGACGGATCCAGATACTCGTCGAGGGTGTTGTCGAGGTCGTCGCCGGAGCGGTCGGTCTCGATCTCCTCGCCGGAGTCATCTTGTTTGGTGTATGTGATCGCGGGCTGCACGTCCTCTTCGGTGGTGCGGATGCTGGTAGAGGGCGTCTCGTCGGGGATGATCCGCTTGCCGTCGCGAATCTCCTCGAGCTTGCGCATGGCGTCGCGGAACCGGCTGACCCAGAGGACGTCCACGCCGCCCCGCTCGGCGGCCATGCCTCGCCGCGTGGCGAGGTAGTAGACGGCGATGTCCATGGAGATCGTCTTGATGAAGGCCGGCGTCGAGGCGAAGGGGACGGCGTAGCGCGTGCCGACGAGGGAGTCGATCTCGGCGTCGGCGTCGGCGATGGCCTGGGTGACGACGTCGTCGTCGTCGCCCGACCACATCTCGATAAGCTCCTCGTCGACGCGCAGCTCCAGGTCGGTCTGTTCACAATAGGCCACGTTGCCGTCTCCAAAGCATCCGCGAATCACAGCGCTCAAGCTCCCCCTCTCGGGGAGAGGGGGTTGTTGAGGGCTGTCATCACGTAAGGACGTTGTTCAGGATGTAGCCGCACTCCGTGCAGACGATCTCCTCGTCGTTGATCACGGAGACCTCGACCATCTCGCCCTTGCGGTTGGGCACGAGATACGTGGTCACCACGATATCGAGCTTGCCCTCCTGGGCCTTGCGGAACTGGTAGCCGAGCGAGCAGACATCGAGAGCGGGGTTCGGATCGACGTAGGCCAGGATGACGTTGTCGTCGTCCCAGATGAAGTCGATGCTCTCGGTGAGTCCGGGCGCGGCCTCGTTCTGTAGGGCCCCGGGGATGACGACCTTCATGTTCCACAGCGTAGGGGGCAGGTCGCCGTTGACGAGCAGGTTGCTTTGCGTGTACTTGACCAGCTCGCGCACGGTCGAGTCGCGCTTGACGACCTTGGAGACGTCCTTGGGGATGATGATGTGGGTCGGCTCGTGGCCGCACTGCTTCACGAAGGCGAGCTTCCCGTCGTCGACGTCCTTCTCGATGGTTGGGCTGGTGTCGTCCCACTTCGTGGAGGGCGAGGCGTTCTCGAACGTCGTGGTGTTGTTGATGAGCGCGTTGATGCGCTTCTCGATGCCGAGGCGGATCTTGCCGAGCAGTTTCCGTGTGGCGGTCTGCTTCGGGCGGAGTGGCGAGTCGGCGTTCTCCAGGGATCTCCTGGTGACGAGGTGGCGGAGGGCATACTCCTCGGCGGAGTAGGTGTCGGTGGTGGTGGACCACTCGATCTCGTTGGCCTCGGCCCCATCTGCACGGAGGGTCTGGACGTCGTCGGAGATCTCCTCGCGCTCGAAGATGTAATACTTGTCGCTCTCCTTCTGCACGGAGAGCACCGGGAAGACGATGTCGGCGACGAAGCCGCCGCCGGAGCCCAACTGGATCGCCAGGTTGGACAGCGGGACATCGATGTGCATGTCTTTTGCTTGAGGCATGGTTTACTCCTTTCTGTTGTGTCGCGTGCGACCCCTATCGGTAGCAGGGGACGCGCATGTCGATGCCGTTGATCTTGGCGTAGCCATCGGCGGTGGCGCCGGTGTCGTCGGTCTCGAAGGAGACCTCGACGTGCAGCACGCTGCCCGCCGCAAGCTCGTCGCCCGTGGCGTCGCCGTCGATGGTGAAGTCCTCGTTGGTCTCGGTGGTAACGTCCTTCATGTCGATTGCGGAGGTTCCGCAGAGGTCGGTCGCGTCGAGCGCGCCCGCTTTGACATGCTTTACGACGACGTCGAGGAGGCTCTCCGCGTTTCGCGCGGCGGACACGAGGGCCTTGACGCGGCACACGATGTCCTCTCCGACGACGTAGTCTGGGGGAACGACGAAGTCGAAGCAGCACTTCTCCGTCGCGTTGGCGGTGGATCCGCCGTTGGTGGTGGTGCCCACAACCGCCGATCCCGCCGCATCGGCGAGGCCGAGCGTCCCGCCATCGCCGTCGGGCGTGTCGGGCAGGGCGTCCTTGACGGCATCCTCGCAGCGCAGGTCCGTGAGGGCGATGGCATAGACCTTGGTGACCTCGCTCTCATACGCGGCCTTGGCCGGGCAGATGAAGGCGGGGATCAGTTCGTCCTCTGCGCTGGCATCGTTCATCGCCCAGCCTACGCAGTTCTGGATCGTGGTCGTGTCCAGCGTCGCCGTGTCGGCCTTGCCGTCTGCGTCGGAGATGAGCATCTCCCCGTTGGCGACGGCCGCGTCGGCGGCGGC
>Ga0180432_10004142_pt1 | contig 20082 bp, 18 predicted proteins | sample SS_ome_10_FD_132414 | JGI IMG/M metagenome (GOLD analysis project Ga0180432, IMG submission 132414) | Hypersaline lake sediment archaeal communities from the Salton Sea, California, USA - SS_1_MS_2 metaG | ecosystem: Environmental > Aquatic > Non-marine Saline and Alkaline > Hypersaline >...
CAGAAGGTGCTGCCCCATGGCTGCCAGCCACTCCCTGACCACGGGAGCCTGAGCCACGATCCTGAGAGCGCCGGACATCAACTGCATTCCCATGAACAGAACGCCAAACCCCAGGAGAATCTCTCCGTACTTCCGCCTGCCGCGTTGCGACGATGCTTCGGTCAGAATGAACCCCAGGGCAATGAACAGATAGCAGAGGTCCCCCATCTCGAAGGCGACTATCTGGGCCGTGAGGGTAGTCCCGATCTCCTGGCCCATCATCACTCCCACAACCTGCTCGAGAGTGAGGAGGTTCGCGTTGATGAGGCCCATCATCGTGACCATTAGGAGACTGCTGCTCTGAATCAGAGCCGTCGCGACTGCGCCGAAGACAGCTCCCTTGATCGGCCGGTTGGTCATGCGATCCAGCCACGTCTGCAGTCGGTCGCCGGCGAGCTTCTCCATACCCGTGCTGAGCATTCGCACGCCGAAGAGGAAGAGCGCCAGGCCTCCACAAACCTCTAGTAGACTTGTCACAGTACGTCAACCCTCCAAAGGACCCCGGATCAATTGAGCTGTGGCGAACCATTCGCAGAGCAAGGCCACTGGTGGAAGCATGGATCTACGCTTCGCGGACCCTGGCTGACTCGACCCGTACGAGTATAGGGCAGGCCGGTGAACGCGTCAAACCGCTGTCAGTCTCGTTGCTTCACGAGGAGGGGCCGAAGCCATCAACCTCGGATGCGGGCTCGCGACTCCGGCCGTTCACGAGGCGTCCGGCGAGGCTCGGTGCGTATCTCTTGAGGTCCTCCCTCAATCTGATCACGGCCAGATCCTTGGCCTTGGCTTCCAGCATCACATCGAACTCGCCCAGTCCCCGCGCGCTCTCAACGAAAGCGATGAACCCAAAAGGGTTGACGTAATCAGAGTGCCGGCTCCACGAAGGTGCTCTGGCCGAGTGCTGCGCTGCTACTCCTCTGCCACGAGTAAGGAAATGCACGTCAGTGCGTGGGGAGCTGAAGTGCACTATCGGAGTGGTGTTCGGTGGCCAGCTCTCCAAGGCCATCTGAAGCGCCTCATCCAGCGGTAGGCCCTCCGGGTTGTGGAGCAAGAAGTGCAGGCGGTCGAAGACGATGGGGCACTCGCACGTGTGACTGAGCTGCCACACATCTGCCAGAGAGTAGCGTCTGCCATCGTTCTCCAGCGCGATCCGGCGCCGGACGAATTCGGGAAGCCGCGCGAATCTTCTTTGGAAGCGGCCTACCGCGGCCCGCCTATCGTCATACACGCCACCAACATGAAGTACGACCACCGCTTCCGGACCGGTGCTCATCCCATCCAGTATATTGGCGAGAGTGCGCAACTCACGGGCGCCTCTGTTGGCCACGACCTCCTCTTCACAGGTCAGGACGGTATGCAGTGGCGCATGAATCGAGAGGCGCGTATTCATGCCGCGAGCAAGGTCGCCCACGAACGCGAGTTCGGCGCGGCAGTCATCGATCTGGGCAGTCAGGTCGCGGTCGTCGTTACCATGGACATAGGGCGCTAGCTTGGCCGACAAGCGGTAGAAACGAATGCCGGCCTGATCGAGGTGGCAAAGGATATCGCGTACGTAAGCCAGGCTGATGCTGAGGTGAGGATCGTGGTCCCGTCGCCGTGCATCGTAGGATTTGAGCCCTGGCTTGCCCAGCGTCTTGCCGGCACATCCCAGTCTCATCAGCGGACTCCCCCTACTCGAATTGGTAACGGTCGCGAGGTGATTGTACCCTAGCCTGGACGTTGATTCAAGTCTACGCTGTGCGGGGGAGTATGGTGCAGCACACCATCGAGTGGAAGGCAAAGCGGTCAAGGTCTCCACCATCCTGAGTTCGCTCGCTGAGCGACAGTCTGCAAGGGATTGCCTACTCCAGCTCGTGAGCGTTGACACGCATCTGCTGCCCATGTATAATGCTTCGCGCGGAGAGAAGACGTCCGGAGAAGACCGCCTCGGCGGCGCGTAGGCGTCCGACGAGGCAAGCTTATGCTCGGAAGGGGTGTACGACCGATGCGGAAGATACTGATCACGGCGGGAGATGTTGCGGCCACAGGAGAGCTTCGCGATACGCCAACCAGCGATGCCATCTGGGAAGCTCTTCCGATCACTGCCAGCGCCAGCACGTGGGGCGACGAGATCTACTTCTCCATCGCTGTTCACATGGGAGAGGAGGACTCTCAGGAGGTGGTGGAGATGGGAGACCTGGGTTACTGGCCGCCCGGCAACGCCTTTTGCATCTTCTTCGGTCGCACGCCGGCCAGCAGAGGAGATGAGATCCGCCCTGCAAGCGCCGTGAACGTCTTCGGTCATCTGCAGGGAGACCCCAAAGCCTTCAAGGCAGTACCCGCAGGAACCTCCATCGTCATCGAAGCGCTTGAGGAATGAGCGTGGTGCAATCGCCCCGTCTCAGGCCGCGCTGAGGCAGGGCAAGAGCAGTGCACAGACATTGGCAGTCCCAATACACGGTCGCAAGGGAGAGACGAGATGACCCAGAGTGGTACCACCAGTACCAGTTCAGCTGCAAAACGGCTCCATGAAGTGACTCCCCAGTTTGATCACTGGGAAAAGACGAAGGACCTGATCGACCAGCTAATCGATCTGATCCTGAACTATCGTCAGAGCGGGCATCCTGGCGGATCACGCTCCAAAGTCTACCCCCTGCTCGTCACGCTACTTAGCGGTGTGATGCGCTGGGATATCCGGCATCCAGAGAAGCGCTTCGGCGATCGCTTCATACTGGGCGCCGGTCACACGATCCCTCTCGTGTACTGCACCCTCGCGGTCCTCAATGAAGCCCTGCGGGTCAAGCATCAGCAGACCGGTGACAACCGCTACGCCATTCCGAACCCGGAGGAGCGCGCTCTCTACTGGGAGGACCTTCTGAACTTCCGGCGGCGGGGAGGATTGTCCGGACACGCCGAGATGGAGGGCAAGACACTGCTACTCAAGTTCAACACCGGCCCATCAGGCCACGGCAGCCCGGCAGCCGTAGGCGAGGCATTGGCTCTGAAACGCGCGGGAGCCGATGGAGTACGAGTGTTCATCCTGGAAGGAGAGGCCGGACTGACTCCCGGTGCAACACACGAGGCGGCCAACTCGGCATGGGGCCTGGCGCTCGACAACCTGTATCTGCTACTGGACTGGAACGACTTCGGCATAGATGATCATCCGGTCAGCAGCTCCGTATACGGTACTCCCACCGACTGGTTCGCCTCCCACGGCTGGAGGGTCTTCGGCACAGAGAATGGTGATGCTTGGGGCCCGGTGACTGAGGCGATTCTGTCGATGGTACTGGAGGCAAACCCCGATCGCGCGCCCGGCATGGCCTGGCTCAAGACTCGCAAAGGACGTGGCTACCTCAAGTACGATAACAAGTCGCATGGCTCACCGCACAAGCGCAACTCAGATCTGTTCTGGCAGACGAAGGCTCCCTTTGCCGAGAAGTACGGTGCCGAGTTCGCCAACTTCGGGGGTAGTGCGCCATCCGATGCGTCAGCACTGCGTGACGAGTTCGCGGCCAACCTGAAGGCCGTAATCGACGTCCTGCACCGTGACCAGACACTGGTGGACTACCTGGCCGATCGATTGGTCGAGATAGGTGACAGCGTTCCGGAGAGCATCCCCGCTTTCAGGCTTGGCAAACGAGGCAATCCCTTCGAAGACGAGCGGTTGTACGACTACGAGAACTACCCCGCCGACTTGTACGCCAAGCCAGGGACGTCGGTTGCGAACCGGGCGGGGCTGCGCAAGTGGGGCGCCTGGGTGAATGCGTTTGGGGCGAAGGAGTATGGGCGCCCGCTGTTCATGGCCTGTTCGGCGGATCTGGCCGGCTCGACCAACATCAGCGGATTCGCCGAGGCCTATGGCGACTTCGACGGCTACGGCTGGTACGAGAGGTTCGGCACGTCCGAAGGCGTGCTCTTGCCACAAGAGATCACGGAGTTCGCCAATGCTGGCATTCTGGCAGGAATGGCCGCGGTCAACTTTGCGCCTGACATCGAAGAGAAGTTCGAGGGGTTCTGGGGCGCCTGTTCCACCTATGGTGCGTTCTCCTATCTCAAGTACGGAATGATGCGCCTGTACAGTCAAATGGCTCAGGATTGCCAGTGGAAGCTGGGCAAGATCATCTGGGTTGCGGGCCACTCGGGTCCGGAGACGGCCGACGACAGCCGTACTCACTTCGGGATCTTCTCGCCCGGAGTCACCCAGCTCCTGCCCCAGGGAGCCATCGTCAACCTGCACCCATGGGAGTTCAACGAAGTGCCGGTGATGCTGGGGGCGGCTCTGAAGCTCGACGCGCCTATCATTGGACTCCACCTGACCAGACCCGCGATCGAGATCCCGGATCGCGCGCGGCTGGGAATGGCATCGCACTTCGACGCAGCGCGTGGTGCGTACCTGGTGCGAGACTATCGACCCGACCGGCCTCGCGGGGGCACGCTGATCGTGCAAGGCACAAGCGCCATGGTGAGCGTGATAAAGATCCTGCCACAGCTTGACCAGCGAGGACTCAACGTGAAGGTCGTCTGTTCGACCAGCCCTCAGCTCTTCGCTCTTCAGCCGGAAACGTATCGCCAGAAGGTACTTTCGCCTGGGGATCGCGCTGATTCGACCGTCATCACGACGCAAGCGCGCTGGTTGATGCACGATTGGCTGTTCAGCAAGGTTGCTGAGGAGTACGCTCTGTCCGCGGATTGGGCCAATCGCTGGGGAAGTGGTGGGACTCTCGAAGAGGTGATCGAAGAGGCACACCTGTCTCCGCAGTACCTACTGGAAGGCATCGAGCGCTTCGTGCGGGATCGCGATTCACGACTGGTGCGAATCCAGGCCGACCTCGACGCCGCGCGAGCCTGACGCAGCAGGCGGCCTGATGGCCCTCTTGAAGCGTCAGAATCAATGTTGGAGCCCTACCTGGCAGGACCCCTCCCCTGGGGTCCTGCCTCGCGTCTTGGGCCACTCACGCCAATACGGCGTGTTATGTCGAGTCCAGCGAGAACATGGGCAAGCCTTGCAGACCAGGGCCCGGCCGTCAGCCGAGCCCGCCGCGCAGGGAAGTGCTCTCGCCATCGCAAGGATCATCACGACGTGGTTCGAACGCCTGCGCCGGGACGTAGCATCCGTAACACGGTCACTCGCCAGAACGTGCCGCGCTGGCGTTTCCATGCGCGGCTGGCAAGGCAGGCTTCGGTCCGCGACACCGGATGGGCTGCGTACACGCTGATCACGTAGGCACGCCCAATCCGCCGGAGGTCGCCCGCGACGTTGGTCGTTCTCCGACCGGACAGTCCCTCCATTCCCTCCCCCAGGTACGAGACGAACTCGGCCGGGGTCTGGTGCGCCAGAGGTGCCATGCCGGCCCGCGAGCCCCACCGCACCAGATTGGCGTACAGGCGCTCCACACACCCCGTGGGAGACTGCATCTGGAGATGGGCCTCGTACGCTCGCCGAGAGAGTGTGACCCCGGCAAGGAGAGCTGCGAGGGCCGGAAGAGCCCATAGCAGCCACGTTGGCCGGTTCTTGGGCACCGGCACCGATTGGGCCCCCGGACGCAGCTGGAGCAGCATCAAGCCTCCCGAGGGCATCTCCATGAATCGAGGGAAGGTCGGGCGTCCTGGCGTCGGCTCGAATTCGAGCCACCCACAGTCGTTGACGTAGACCTCCGCCCAGGCGTGAGCGTCCTCGGCGCGAACCACCCATGCGCCAAGTTCGTGATCGTACGAGCCCGACGCATATCCCGTTGCGTAACGCGCAGGGATACCCAGAGTGCGGCACAACACCACCATGGCCGTGGCGAAGTAGTCGCAGTAGCCACGCCGCAGGTCGAAGAGGAAGTAGTCCACCCCATCACGATCAGGTGGCGGTGCGGTGATGTCCAGTGCATACTCGAATGAGCGAAGGTACCTCTCGACGGCCGTGGCCTTGTCGAAGGCACTACCCTCCCCTCCTGCAATCTCGTGTGCCAATCCGGCTACCCGCGCCGGAATCGAGGGGAGTTGTGTGTAGCGGACGTCGACCCCCAAGGGCGAAGAAGGCGCGTCGCGCAACTGCTGTACCGAGTGGCGCGCCACTTGTGAGACGACGGTGTACTCACGCGCTTCCAGCGAATAGGCGAAGCTGTCCTCCGGCGTCCGCATGTGTAGCGTGTGAGGCGCATGGATGACATACGGCCGGTTGACGGCGTAGCCCAGCACTTCGACACCGTTTCGGTCCGACAGCCGGTAGGTCTGAGTCACGAACTCGGCCGCTTGCACCCGAAGCCCCAACGGTGCCCCGGCATCTCCCTTCCTGGTCTGTTCGCCGCTGTTTTCCCACCCTTGGCCGGTGTACCGATCATAGGTGATTCCTCGCCAATACCGTTGGGGCACGCTGATCTCGGGTTCGGGGCCAGGAACACCGTCGGAGGGAGGAGGGACCGGGTCGCTGGTAGTTACGTACATCACGGTCTCCTCTCCGACCTCGACTGCCCCGACCAATCTGTGCCCCCCCGGCCGAGGGTGGGTTTCTCCGGCGGGAAGGCGATTGCGCCCTGAGAAGAGCCGATCCAAGGAGCGCTCCAGTTTGTCCAGGGGCTCGCCCAGGTGACGCCAGAAGAACTCGATGCCTCCAGAGGATGTGAAAAACGGAACGATCAGAGAGACCGTGAGCACCAGGATGACTATGAGCGACCCAGCCAGTGCCACGTCTCGGCGCAACTGATCTGAATAGTCTATGCCCTCACGATCCCAGGCCTTCTCTCGTCGTCGGAAGCCTGCCATCGCCGAGAGCAGCAGAGTACTGGCAAGGTAGACGTGCAGGTGCCATCCGGTGCCTTCAACGGCAGAGACGTTGGCCACCAGCGCTGTGCCACAGGGTAGCATGGCCCACAGGGGCTGAGCGTGGCGGTACACCCGCCAGCCCGCGAACCAGCAGAGCATCCAAGTCAACCACGAAAGAAACAGAATGAGCACGACGTTGTCTTGGCTGGTGCCACCCTCCTGCGCAGTTCGGAGCCAGGCTGCCAGCCGGGCAACGAGAGCGAGAGCACGAGTCTGTACGCCCGGGACGAGTGGGAGAAACGGCACCTGAGGATCCCACCTGCCGGAAGCGACGTGGTGTAGCCACGTTCCGCCGCGTGCCAGCTCCCTGAGGATCGAGGCTATGGGCGGCCAGATCCGGCCCGCACTGCCAGAGGTGATGAGAATGCCGGCCAGGAAACTCGAAAGCGCGCTCCACCGGGTTGGCTGCCGGGAGGCACCCGTGTACACTCCCAAACAGGTAGCCAGCAAGCCCACCACCAGAAGCCTCTCTGCTCCCGGTGCCCAACCAGCGGCGACTACTGACAGAGGCAGTGCGGACGCAGCCAGCAGGGTCAGCACGAATGCAATCCATCCCCCTCGAGGGCGTACCCTTGCGAGCAGCCTGGCGGACGGAGCCGAGAGGGTGGCATTGCTCACGGCCCACCTACCGTCCGATGGCGGCGGCGCTCAGTCGGAGGGATGACCAGCACTCGACCCGTGGCAAGCACCTTGAGTATGGGTCTCTGTTGCCGATGAGGCAGCAAAGGATCGAAGCGATGGCCTTGGGTAATGATGTGGCTCGCCACACCATATTCGGCCAACAGCGCTGCCGTGGTTCGGGCACTGCCCTGGCCTCCGAACGACTCTCGATCCAGCAGGACAGCAGAGGATGAGATGCCATAGCGCTTCAGCAGGAGCAACCCGCCCAACCACGCCGCTTCGAGCGCGGGCGTGATGACAACCGCGGTCACGCCCCTGCCCAGTGTGGGGGCCACCTCCTCCAGCACCAAATCGAGAGGCAAGGCGCCGTCGGCTGACACCCTGGCCAGCGTTCTGAGGATGGGCCAGAGCTGCGCCCTTCCCTTCGTAGGGCGCAACATGGTCTTCTGCGCATCGGAGCTCACCAGTCCGACGGCTCGGTTCTCCCTTAGAGCACGATAGGCCAGCGAGGCGGCAAGAACAACAGCGTATTCCTCGGTTGATTGTTGGGCTTCTCCCAGTTGGGCCGCAGCTTCCAGGTCCAGGATCAGCCACAGGTCGCCAGATGGCCTGAGGTCAAAGTTCTTGACCTGGAGTGCCTCGTGTCGGGCCGTCGAGCGCCAGTGAATGCGGCTCAAGGCGTCACCGGGGAGGTATGGGCGCACCGATGCCACTTCTGCGGTCAGTTCCCAGGCACGCCGGTGCGTTCTGCTCGTTCCCCCACTGTCGCCGGAGGGCAACTCGATCGCAGGCAGGGTCGAGATGGTAGGATAGACCGTGTAGGTATCCTGATACGGATACCTGATGGTGACCGAGAACTGACCAAGCGGGTCCGCAGTGTGGATGGAGAGCGGCCCGAGAGTGAATACGCCTCGCCGACGGCAGAAACCTTCAGTGTTCCAGCGCGTCGCCGAATGACCATCGACGGACGCGACCCGACTGCCGGTGTAACCCGGCAGAGTGGAGTGATCGCGTATCTCCGCCCACAGCGAGGGTACGAGGGCATCATTGATCAAGGTGAAACGCTCCTCGATCACATCGCCCACCTGGGCCCAGCCGTAGCGACGCTCACGTTTGAGGCACAGACCATCTCGCAGTTGTCTGGCCCAGTAGTAGCCAATGCCCAGGCTTCCCAGCAGAACGCACAGGACGTAGAGGATGGGTCTGGCCGGGGAAAAGACCTGCAGGATGACCAGCACGCCAACAAGGACCGGGATGAGAGGCCGAGACAGACGCACGGTTCTTCGCGCTGTGATCGCCTCGCGGTCGGGACCGGGAAGGTCGCCCGCGTGAGTCTCGGTTCTGGCCGGGAGAGTCACTTCTTGCCTCGCGCCTATCTTGGTGAGTTGTCCTTGCGGCCCCAGAGTATCACCTGACACCGCAGATAGGCGAGACTCCTACCGCGGAGCCCCTGAGAGCCTGGCCGGAAGGACGCTGCACACGAGATGGTCCGGTCGCGGTTTCAGTGTCCCTCTTTGGCCACGCTGGCGGGACCAGACCGAGCAGGTCGGATCCCGCCGCGGAAGGTGTCACTGCGAGTGAGCCCCGTACTGGAACATCAGCGGCCAGTAGTAGTACCGTAGTGGCGGAGGAGTTGGCAGCAAGATGGTAGTCCACTCGTGAGCTGACGCTGAGGGGACGTCATCGGCCTCGACACGGGCCGCGTTCGTGATCACGCCTTCCTGGGCGATCCACTCGTACAGCCCGACTTCGACGTAGACGCCCTTTCTGGCGCCGGCACGCAGAGCACCCACTTCCCACACAACAGCTTCCAGCTCACGATTGTAGATCCCACCTGGACTGGCTTCGATGAAGTAAGCCCCCAGGGGGATTTGGTCAGTCACCACTACGTTCGTGGCGTCTACATCGCCAGTGTTTGCGATACTGATATTGTAGCGGAGCATGTCGGTGGTGCAGACGGGATCTGTCGAATCGTGCTTCTCGATCTCGAGCACCGGGGGCAGCGTAGGAGTCGCCGTGGGCGTGAAGGTTGGTGTAGGCGTGTGGGTTGGCATGGGCGTCGCTGTGGGCGTGAAGGTCGGCGTGGGCGAAGGTCGCACAGCATAGATGACGGTGAGCGCAGGACGTAGTTCTCCGCGAGGATAGCCCGAACTGCCCAACTGATAACGTACCCCAACACCTCCGACCGAGCCCAGAAGTAGCCCGTGATTGCTCTCCGGATTGGTCACCCACTCGCGCACCATCTCAGTCACATCCAGCGTACACGAGGTGCCCGGTTCTCCGAGCTCCGCAGGCTGGCTTGCGGCTGCGGAGCGATCGCCCGGAATGCCCGCGCATCCCGGTTCCTCCCACTCCTCGTCAGCCGTGGCGTGTGTCCAGTCGGCCGCACTGGCGTCCCAGCTTCGATTCACCATCCAGCAGGTGAGCCTGGTGGGGTTTTCGTTGCTGCGCCGGATCGCGTGGACTCTGAGAGTGGCCACCGCGATGTCCGCCGCCGCGGGCAACTCGCTGACGTCGAACCGGAGGAGCGCGACCTGTACACCTCTCGGACGCACGCTGAGATGCCAGTCAGCGCCATGGGTCGCCTCGGGGTCCCACTCATTGATGAAGGTATCCTCCGCCCCGGCGTATCCGCCAGATCCCTGCTGCAACGTTCGGGTAGAGAAGTACAGGGGAGGCTCCGCCATCGGCCGGAACACATCTGAGGGCCAGGCTGGTTGGGCGGCCGAAGTACGTTGCCCGGCGAGTGCCAATGCGATCAGCAGTACACAGGCCACAACGAGACTTGTCTTGGTCCAAGGGCAAGTTCTCATCTTCATCCTCCTGCTCGTCCAGGAGCTACCCGCGATGCCTAGATGTATCTTAGCATACGGGGGGCGCGGTGTCAATGATCCGAAGACGCAAAACAAGGCTCAAGCTGCATGCCTGAGCCTTGCTTCTTCCGCGTAGCTCCTACTCGGCTCCCCGGCCGGAGAAGACCGCGGGCACAGTCTTGATCAGGATCTTCAGGTCCGTCCAGGGAGATCTCACGTCAGCGTATTCTATGTCCAGCCTCACCATCTCGTCGAACGGCAGGTCGCTGCGCCCACTCACCTGCCAGAGCCCCGTGATGCCGGGAGCCACCGTCAGCCGTTGCCGGTGCCAGGGCTTGTACTGTGCTACCTCATACGCGATGGCCGGGCGGGGACCCACCAGGCTCATCTCACCTCTAAGGACATTGAGCAATTGGGGTAGCTCATCCAGGCTGGTCTTCCGTAGAACGCGACCCACCGTGGTGATGCGCCTATCCCCTACCAGCTTGTAGCGACTTCCCGAACCATTGGCCTTGGCCTGCCCGTTGATCAGGCTTTCCATGTACCTACGGTGCGCACTCTGATCGGCGCCATCGTACATCGAGCGAAACTTCAGAAACGTGAAGACGTTCGTCTCTGGATGACCCTCCAGCTCGTCCTGATTGCCTTGGACGCGCTGCTGTCTGAAGAGAACAGGACCAGAGGAATTCAGACGGATCGCGAGTGCTATGATGATCATCACGGGCGACAGAACCAGCAGCAGGGCGGCGGATAGAACAACATCCGCCGCACGCTTCGCGAATAGGTATAGGCTCTCACCCCATCGCAGTTCTACTCGCGGGGCGACAGTCGCTTGTCGCAGATGTGTGATCTTGGCTGCCAATAGACTATACCTCTTCGGTCGGATCTCAGCGCTCCACTACGCCGCTAGTATACCTTCGGGAGATTAATAGAGGATGAAAAGGGTCAATTGGCCAGGTTACAGTTTCTTCATCAATTATCAAGGCCTCCCGCAGGCATGGGGACCGCGGGAGGCTTGAGACGAAGGAGGTATCCGATTGTGGGCCAACCCCGAGGGATGACCTTTCAAAGAGACAGCCGCGCGACTCTGACCTGGTTAGATCGTCCCATCTCGGACGCGCTCAGTATTGAGCGAGAGGTCTTAGCCCTTCTCCTCGTGGTCGTCGAGGCCCGAGTCACCCGTCTGTGCTGCTTCGGGGACGTCGACGGCCGAGGGCTGCGAGGGAGAAGAGACGAGCACAGGGCGAGGATAAGGCACCGTACCGCAGCGAGACAGTATCACCGCACCCAAGCCCCAACAAGTGACCAGGAACGTGAAGAGCGGACCGGCCCACGGTATGACTGACAGGAACGAAAGGAGCGCCACGCCAGCCGCTATCTCTAGCACGGGGGGAGTATTCTCTGCCTTGCACGCCTGAAACACTTGTCTCCCGACGAGCAACCCCGCCGTGAGCCAGCCAAACAGCGCGGCCAGGCTCAAGACCAGCCACAACGCTATGGCTACTGGAATGCCAACGCAGATCACGATCAGTAGCGGAGTAGCGAGACCAACGACCGCGGGAGTCAGCAACCCGAACCCCAGAGCTGGCGGGGCTGCCTTGATCATGGTTCGGGCTACCCTCTCGGCTTGCCTGGGGGCGAAGACCGCTACAAGTACACCCACGGCCATGAGGGCCAGAGTGGTCATGATGAACCTCAAGGCCTGATAGCCACTGCCCTTCCACCCGCTCGCGCTCCTGGACAAGGGGAGCGAAAGAGGCAACTCCCTCAATCCTCCCACCTCCCTGAGTCGCTGAAGAACCTGCCAGTTCACGTTCGAACTGTGCACCGTGTTGCCTCGAACTTGAGAGCCCGGATCGCGCCGAAGGTCGCACAGCGCCACGAGGTCGCCGTTGATGAGAGAGTCATTCTCAAGGACGAGCCTTCCGCCGATCCCTACCACATCGCCGTTCACCATACCCCCCAGTGTCAGAGAGCCTCCGAACAGCGCCACGTCCCCGTTCACCAGGCTGTCTTCCTCCAGGGTGACGTCAGCTCCCAGTGCCACCAAGTCCTGGCCCAGCACCTCCCCAGACCGCAAGGTGAAGCTTCCGCCAACGATGACTCTGGCCTCTTCTCCCTGATCAGCCGAGGCTGGACCGGCCGACAGGACAAGGAGGAGCACTGAAGCGAAGAGTAGCCTTCCTGCTTTCCTCCAAACTGGCTTGCTCATGAAAGAGCCACCTCCTGAACATTCTGTACACGAACACGGTATCCCAGTGGCCCGGCGCCGACCTTCCCTGATACCGTCTGGATCCGGAGAAGCGTGTAGCCCCATAGAAACACCGCCATCAAGGCGATGGCGACGTAGGCTGGGACCAGCACCGCGCCCGGAGTGGATAGGAACGCCGAAAACAAGTGGGCCACGGCACTGTTGATGGAACTGATGGCGGAGAGCAGCATGGTCACTACCCGAATCCCGGCCTCGATCGAGGAGGGATTGGATAGATCCGTGAGCAGTCCTCCCAAAGTAACGATGGCCGGCAGAGTCGCCAGCAACAGCAACGCGGATGCGCCGAGCAGTACAAATCGTCTCCGCCGAGCCTTGCTCCTGGCTCGTCTCTTGGCCAATCGGTGGGCAACTCTTCCCACGAAGTCCGGTGCAGGCGTGGCTGTGGGTGCGGAATCAAGCAGACGAGACAGTGCACGGAAGGTCTCCCATTCCCCGGAACAGCGGACGCAGGAGGCCAGGTGTTCATCGAGGGCGATCTGAGTAACGTCATCGAGCAGGCCATCCAGGCGCAGCGACATCAACTCACTTGCTCTAGAGCACTGCATTGTTCACCAGCCTCCTGTCCTCGCGTTCAACGCCCTTCCTACCTCGCTGGGATGCCACACGCTGCGCCAGCATCTTGCGGGCCCGGTGCAACCGAGATTTCACGGTTCCCTGAGTAGCCTCAAGCGCGTCGGCGATCTCTTCGTACGACATGTCGTTCCAGTACCGCAATATGAGCACGGCCCGATAGTGCGGCGGCAGACCCTGAAGAAGCTGCATCACCTCATCCCGTTGCTCGCCACGCAGGGCCCTCTCTTCGGGGGCTTCTTCTCGGCTCGGCAGCCAGCGCCATGAGACCACATCGTCGAGCGAGACCAGCCCGTGCTTGCGGCGCCGCAAGCGATCTATGCAATAGTGTGAGGCGATGGACAGAATCCAGGACGAGAGCTTCCGGTTTGGATCGTACGTATGCAACCGAGTATACATGCGCAGGAAGGTCTCCTGTGCCGCGTCCTCGGCTTCTGCTGCGTCCCCCAACATCCTGTAGGCCAGGTTGTACACCGAGTTCTGGTAGGTCTCCACCAAGCAGGTGAAGGCTCGCTCGTCTCCGGCGAGCGTACGCTGGACCAGGGTGCCCTCGTCTTCCATCTACCTCTCTCTCCTATGACTCTATACGTGAGCACGCCGTCGGAAGTTGCACAGAAGTTGCGGATTGCCCGCCTGAGTCCGTGGCGCGTAGCGAGGGGTGAGAAGTCCGCACGAGATGTTGTTAGCCCCCTTTGAATGGTCTTTGGGGAGGCGAGTCTGGGGTTGGTGCTGCCATGTCTGTGTGCTCGCTGCGCTTGATGCGAATCCTGCTCGGGGTCGATCTGCCGGACGCCAGTCTCTGAGCCTCGCACCTCTCGACCGGGACTGGCTGCCGGAGAGATAGACGTGCGCCGGGCATAGGAGCCCGAGTGGGATGGAGTGCGATGCTCTGTCCACTCTGCTGAGCTGTCTCCCCGGGAGAAGAGAGTCGCCCCGCATGGTGACGGAAGCTACCCGAATCGCGTCCTGCGGCCTCCGGTAGCTGAAGTGGGACGACCTGTGCAGGGTAATCACACTACTCGATGATCCAGTCACCACTCTGCCTCGATTATTCCATCCTGAGCACGCCGCGGAAGGAACCCGGAGCGACTGCCAGATCGAGGGCCTTCTCTATGTCCTCAAAGGGCATAACAGCCTCGATCACCGGCGTGACGTCGACGATCCCGAGAGAGAGCAGCCTCGCTGCAATGCGCAGGTCGTCCGGATCCTTGCCAGTCGTCCCGAGTATGCACAACTCCTTTTGATGCACCAGGTTGGGATCTAGATCGAGAGGGGTGGACGGATACGCGGCGGCGAAGAGCATGAGTCTGCCCCCCTTGTCCAGCATCTGCAGAGCCTGCTCGTTCACCTTGCCGCTGCCAAAGGCGGCGATGACGTAGTTGGCTCCCCTCCCCTCGGTAAGGGCCTTGACTCGTTCCACAGGATCCTGTTCCCCGGCGTTTACTGCTGCGTTGGCCCCTGCGTCGAGAGCCTTCTGCACGCGAAGCGGGTCCGTCTCGCTGACGATGGTGCGAGCGCCGCGGAGCTTGGCCACCATCAGGTTGAGCAGCCCCATGGCTCCGCAGCCGATGATGACCACATCGTCACCTATCTCGATGTCGAGCTTCCGCATGCTGTGTACCACGCAGGCCAGAGGCTCGGCAAGGCTCAGGTGCTCATACGTCACGTCCCCGGGGGCCTTGAACAGCTCGTTCTCGTTGACGACTCGATACTGGCCGAAACCCCACAGGCCTGGTAGATCCTCGTACTGAGAGTAGTACTGGGAATACAGACTATGGAAGTGCTCGCAGCGCTGATTCGCACCGCGTCGGCAGTAATAGCAGGCCCCACAGTCGGAACCCACGCCCATCACAACCCTGTCGCCGCACTTGAACCCCTGAGTGACTGCATCGCCTACTGCCACCACCTCCCCCGAGGCTTCGTGGCCTCCCACAAACACCTCTCCCAATCTTGGCACCCTGGTGCCCGTCCACGCGCGGCGCTCGACCGTGCAGATGGCGCACGCCTTGATCTTCACCAACACCTGGTTGGGTCTGGGGGTCGGTCGCGCGATTTCGCGAAACTCGATCTGCCCCGGCCCTGAGAATACCGCCACGGTGCTCTTCAGAGTCATTGTCTCACCTCAGCAGCTTCAGAGCTGATGCCACGGAGGCATCGTCGTGGATGATGGCAGCGACGGCTCTTGTGATCCTGTCCGGGTGCTCGTGCTGCCACAGGTTGCGGCCCATGGCCACGCCGGCACCACCTGCATCGATGGCCCCGCGCACGATCTCCAAGACGGCCTCATCACTGCCCATCTTGGCCCCACCCAGGACGAGCACCGGCTTGTAGCACCCCCTGGTGACTTCGCGGAAGCTCTCCGGACTGCCGGTGTAGACCGTCTTGATAAGATCAGCCCCGTACTCCGCACCAATCCGGGCCGCTAGGGCAACATGCTCCGGCTCCGCAGATCGTGTGCCATCGACCGTGGGAAGCATCTCCGCCATATAGGCGACTCCCCACTCCTGGCACTCACTGCCGAGAAGGGCAACGTATGGAAGTGCCTCCCCCTCACCCTGTCCGCAGTAGCCCATGCTGAGGACACCGTCAGCACCGATGCGCAACGCATCTTCGACGCCAAAGACCAACTTCATGCCGCCCGCAAAGCTACCCAAGGAGGAGACGCCGCCATCCACACGCAAGATGAGGCCCACGTGATCGAGTAGGTCTGCGCAGGACAGAGCTGTGCCCATGCTCGTGGCGATGGCATCTGCGCCACCCGCCAAGAGCTTCTCTACAGCCGGACGCGGATCGACGATTCCGGGCATGGGGCCCATCGCGCTGGCATGGTCCAGCACTGCCACCACAGCTCTGCCGTCGCTTCTGAGGATCTTGCTCAGTCTTGCGGCCTTGCTCATTCCGAACCTCCGTGTTCTCTGTTGTGCACTGAGCGAGACTCCGCCCCGCTCGGTAGTTCCTGCTCGAGCGGGGCTCAGACTCTTCGGGGCAACGACGTCTACAGCATTCTCACGCCCCGACGACGCTACGCCAGAGCAAGAGAGACTCGCCACCCTCTGCTACTGCCTTGACGGGCTCCCCCAGGATACTGGTATTGTTGAACAGTGGTAGGTTTATGGGGTATGCACCGAGTATCGAGATCAGCAGCAGTACGACCATAATGAAGATCGCAGATTTCCCCTTCTTGAGCAGCCAGTAGCAGAAGAAGAAGAGCAGGATGGGTAGGAGATTGGGCAGGATGGAATCGAGGATGGTCTGTATCTGGATCGGTGAGGTCCCGAAGAACGACGGTGCCCATCGGATCTTCAGTCTGATCAGGGTAACGACTAGCCCACCGATCACGAACTGACCGACCACCGTGGCAGCTTTGGAGAGATCGGCCAGCAGATTGCGCTGCTGGAGATCCTGTAGGGCCGCCAGCCCGCGCCGGTACCCAAACCGCTGGAGATTGTACTGAATGAGAATCATAGAAGCGATCAGGCTGCCGCCGGCAGTTATGGGGGCAAGCCATTGCAGCGCCACGCTGTCGGATCTTGCCCAGCTCGCCGCGATCGCCAGAATGATGGGCATATAGGTGGACCAGAAGAGCGAATCGCCCACTCCCCCGAAAGGACCCATCATAGCGACCTTGACCCCCTGGATGGCCGCCTCGTCCACGGGCTCGCCATTCGCGCGCTCTTCCTCCATGGAGGCCACTACCCCCGGAATCAGGCTGCCAAGCCACGGGTTGGTGTTGTAGAACACCATGTGGCGCTTCAGCGCCGCACTGATCTCCTCCTTGGTGGTGTAGAGTCGTCGGATGACCGGCACCATGGCCTGGGCGAAACCCAGCCCACCCAGAACCTCCCAGGAGGCCACACCGAACAGATTCTGGTGACGCCAGAACATCGCCGTGAGATCACCGTCAGTGAGTTTGAGCCTGCGCTCCCTTCGCTCTGGAGGGGCCGCCTCTGGCACGGAAGTGTCCTCTCGGTCCCGGGTGACCAGCAGGTAGATCAGAGCCAGGGCAACGCCGCAGCCAGCAAGGGCCAGAGAGTCCGGCTTGATGTAGAGGGCAGTGAACATCCCCAGGAACAGGAACCCAATCATCTTGGTGCCCATCTGGTAGAGGAGAAGGGCGAAGCCGAGGGCCGGAAGCATTCCTGCTACGGCCCCGAGGCCCTCCATGAGCCAGCCTGCGGGCTGGAGCCCTTTTATTGCCGGGACGCCAATGAAGCCGGCGATGAAGGCCGGGATCAACATGACGGATATCTGTACCCATTGCCAGGCGGTATTAGCCATGTCCACACCAACGATGTCACCTTCCTCCGCCTTTCGCTTGGCGATGCCGAGGGCAACATGGTTGAAGGACGTGGCGGCCATGAACAGCAACTGAGACATGACTGCAACGGGAATGACGAGGGTCAGAGCTTCCTCGGTAGTGATACCTGCCCGGATGACGAGTATCGTGGCCAATGTGGTCGACAGATACGGCTGCGGCGGGACGGCCGCTCCGACAATGAAGACCCCCAGGAACATGAGTTCGATCACGGCTCCGACGGCCAAGCCGTCCAATGGCCGGCCGAAACACAGACCCACCAGGAAAGCCAGGAATATGTTGCTCTTCTTGCAGGCTTGGTGGAGTGCCCACAACGTGGTGATCAGAACGGTGAAGACCTTGTTCTCTTTCTGGGAGCGAACCGCTATCAACTCCGGAATCCAGCGGAAGATCAGCTCGGCACCGCCGGCGACCAGTGCCGCAACCAGGCCACTGTAGAAGTCGAGTTCCATTGCGTTGTCCTCCTTCTGCGCTCAATGACGAACGGACGAAACTTACGCTACCGCTGTTGACCGCAATGGGTCAATTGAGGCGTTGTCTACATCACTCCTTTCCTGTGATTGGTGGTCGAGGGCCCCACTTCTTGACCAAGAGCGAGGCCATGTCAACTCGGCGATCGCGCGGGATGAGACGAGCCTCCAATGCCACGCCGGCCTCTAGGATCTCTCGAAAGATCCTGACATCATCCTCGGTCACTGCGATGGCCTTGGAGATCTGCTTGCGCACCCCGGTCCTGTGCTGGGTCGTCCCTCCGACGTTGCCGATATTGACTTCGTCGATGCCGAGTCCGGCCTTCACCAGATTCAATGCGTCGCCGGGGTGTTTGCAGATGATGAACACCCTGTCCCGTTCCCAGGTTGCCGAGGCCGCTCTCTCGATCGTTTGATCCACCGTTAGCACGTCGACGACGATCTTCGGGGGCCTGGTTAGATTGATGATGGTCCTCTGCAAAGAATCGTTGGCCACCTCGTCACTGGCAATGACGATCCGAGTGGCCTTGGAGTACGCGATCCAGGCTGTGGTGATCTGTCCGTGAATCAGCCGATCATCAACGCGAACCAGTACGATGGCCAATCGCTGGCACCTCCTCACCGCCAAGTGACACGATAGCTCTCACTGTGTCAACTCATCTCTCAGGGCGGCTCCGAGATCGCGGATTCCCCGACGACCTGCCCTCAGCGCCCGGACGGCCAACTCCCTGATGCCAAGATGGTCACGCAGCGTCAACGCTTCGAGCAGCATGGGCAGGTTCACCCCTGAGACACACTCGTAGTCGGTTTCGGCCAGGCAGCGCAGGGTGGCATTGGCGGGACTGCCACCAAAGAGATCCACGAGTACTAACACGCCATCGACATCCACGAGGCGGGCTGCCGCGTCGCGAACCCTGGCAGGGAAATCTTCGATGGCGTCATCAGGACCGAGCCCGAGAGCTATCACCTGGTCATCTGTACCGCAGATCCCTCTCGCGGTGTCGAGGAGTTCCCTCCCAAGATCACCGTGGGAGACGAGGACAATGCCTATCATTAGCTAGGCCTCCTCTCAGATTGCCCAACCGTAGCTGCAGAGACGTTGAGCACACCGAACCCGGCTTCGGCCAAGCCGGCCGAGCCCCCGACGACAAGAGTCTCCGGAAGACGGCCAGCTCTCCTCCCAAAGTGCCGGTCGGCCCTCGGGTCTGGTGGATGGCCGCGGTACCGGGCCAGAGTGCTCATGGGATCGGCCCACGAAGGGCAGTCGATATCGACGCTGGAGATGGACACACTGCGTCCACCCGGACGGGACGAAGGGGATCTGCTGGCGCTCTGGCTCCAGCCTTTCGAGACGGATGTATGAGGAAAAACCGGTCGCCTCCCCGCAGCACCGTGGCCTCGTAGAGCATCACGGTGCTCTCGGGTCAGGGCTATGCTAGTGTCTATGTCGGGCATGATAGCGCCTCGCTTCACTCTTGTCAAACCTCGCTGACTCGGGCCAGGACGCGTGTCTGCAACCGATAGGCAGCGGACCGGCGAGAGCGGAACTCAGCGCGATTCGTCGGCCCGGAAGGCCCGCTCCTGGATTCCTATGTCCTTTCTTGGGGAGGGAGGAAGCACACCACCATGACTTCTCTCGACTCTGTGGACTCTCGGGGACGCTCCACTGCTGCTGAGAAACCGCCCCGGACAGAAGGCTCGCGGGCTTGTGCGGGGTTGAAGTTGAGAAGCATTGCCTGTATAATACCGTCATTGCGTAGGGAAGTGGATTCACAGGCAAAGAGGCCGGAGGAAGCTGACCGATGAAGAAGAAGACCCTGCTCGACTTCTACAAGATGAAGCAGAACGACGAAAAGGTCGCCTGGATCACGGCATACGATGCGCCCACGGCGGCACTCGCCCAGGCCGCTGGCCTGGACATGCTACTGGTTGGCGACTCGCTGGGAATGTGCGTTCTGGGTCTGCCCGGTACCGTTCCGGTGACGATGGAGGAGTGCTTGCACCATACTCGGGCCGTCCGCCGAGGCGCCCCAGACACGTACGTGATCGGGGACATGCCATTCATGTCGTACCAGGCATCCACTGCAGACGCGGTACTGAACGCTGGCCGCTTCCTGAAGGAGGCGGATGCCGACGCCGTCAAACTCGAGGGAGGTGTGCGCGTTGCCAAGCAGATCAGAGCGATCGCGGACG
>Ga0180432_10004144_pt1 | contig 20069 bp, 16 predicted proteins | sample SS_ome_10_FD_132414 | JGI IMG/M metagenome (GOLD analysis project Ga0180432, IMG submission 132414) | Hypersaline lake sediment archaeal communities from the Salton Sea, California, USA - SS_1_MS_2 metaG | ecosystem: Environmental > Aquatic > Non-marine Saline and Alkaline > Hypersaline >...
AGCTCCCCGGCCGCGCCCGCGAACTCGCTGAGGATCAGCACGCCCGGCTGGTCGCGCTTGCAGGCCACGTACTCCTTGGCCACGATGTTCATGCCGTCCATGACCGGGGTGACCATGGCCACGTCCGCGATGGAGTAGAGCGCGCACAGGTCCGTGAACGCGACCGACTTGTGGATGAAGTGGATGGGCGTATTCTCCACCGTGGAGTGGCGTCCGTTGATGCGGCCGATCTCGTACTCGACCTGCTCGCGCAGCTCGCGGTACTGGGGCACCTCGCCGCGGCTGGGAACGCTCACGAGGATGAACACGATGCTGTTCTTGTCCCGCCATCCGGACAGGAACCGGTCGATGGCCTCCAGCCGCCGGGGCAGGCCCTTGGTGTAGTCCAGGCGCTCGACCCCGAGCACGACGCGCTTACCCTGGTAGGCTTCGCGCAGGCCCTCGCGCCGGCGGCGCAGGCGTTCGCTGGCGAGCTCCTGGGCGAACCCCTCGGCGTCGATGCCGATCGGGTACACGCCCATGTTGCACCGGCGGCTGCCCAGGCGGATGAAGTCGAACTCGCTCTCCAGGCCCAAGAGCCGCAGGACCGCGCTGCGGAAGTGGCGCATGTACCCGAACGTGTGGAACCCCACGAGGTCCGCGCCCAGCAACCCCTCCAGGAGCTCGGTGCGCTGCGGGTGACACCGGAAGACCTCGTAGCTGGGGAAGGGCGTGTGCAAGAAGAACCCGATGCGCAGGTCGGGCCGCGCCTCGCGCAGCATCTGGGGCACCAGCATCAGGTGATAGTCCTGCACCCACACGTAGTCCTCGGGCCGGGCCACCTCCAGGACCGTGTCGGCGAACTGGCGGTTCACGTGCTGGTAGGCCTGCCACCAGTTGTTGTTCTGGCGCACGTAGTGGGCCATGTAATGGAGAAGCGGCCACAGCCCGCTGTTGGCATACCCCTGGTAGTAGTCGCGCACCTGCCGGCGGGAGAGGTACACCGGCACGCACCCGAACTCGTCCCGCAGCTCGTCGCGCAGGGCCTCGCGCCGCTGGGGGTCGATGACCGCGGACCCGGGCCACCCGATCCACAGGTTCTCGAACCGGTCGCGCAGCCCCCGCATGGCCGACGCCAGCCCGCCGGAGGACTTGCGGATGGTTGCGCCCACCGTGACCGGCAGGCGGTTGGCCGCAATCAGGATCCGGTCCATCGGCGGTCCTTCCGTCTCCTCGCGACATCCCCTATCCGACGCGCGTAGACGTTACCGCAATTCCACGCATCCCTCAAGGGAAAAGCCCCGTGACGCTCCGCAACCCCCGTTCCGGACCGCTCACCCGCGCAGGAGCTCGATGAGCATCCAGAACAGGGGCACGGTCGCGACGCTCAAGGCCGTGGTCACAAGCGTCGCGCGCGCGGCGAAGTCGTGGCTGCCGCCGAACCGGCGCGTGAGCACGGCCGCGGTCACCGCTCCGGGCATGAGCGCCACGATCAGGGCCACATTCTGCACGTCCTCGGCGAGCGGCAGGGCCAACAGCCCCGCCACGAAGAGCGCCGGCAGGGCCACGTCGCGCACGAGCGCCAGGTACGCCAGGTCGCGCTTGTCCGTGAGCCGCGGCAGGGGCCACAATCCCGCGCCGAACAGGATCAGCATGCTGGGGATCGTGGCCTGCCCGCCGAACGCGGCCATGCGGTAGACGATCTCGGGCACGGCCTCGTGGGCGCCGGTGAGCGCCAGGGCCAGGGCCAGGGCCACGGCCGCGAGGCTGGGGCTGAACATCCCGCGCACCGCGCGCCGGAAGTCCGCGCCCCCGAGCACGCCCACGCCCACGGTCCACAGGCCCACGGTGGAGCCCAGGTTGAAGAAGAACAGCTGCGCCAGCGCGACCGGCCCCCACAGGCTCTGCACCAGCACCATGGGCAGGAACCCGTAGTTGTTCACCGCGCACACGTGGTGGAAGGTGCGCCGCACCGCGCCGTCACTGGTGGACAGCCCCCGGCGCAGGCCCCATCCGGCCAGCCCGCCCACGACCACCATGCCCAGGCCCAGGAACGGCAAGGGCCACAGCTCGGCCAGGCGGTCGGAGGGGAAGTCGCGCGCGATCGTGTCGAAGATGAGAAGCGGGAACAGGAAGTCGATGACCACCCGCGACCACCGGCCGATGTCCGCCTCGCGCAGGTACCCCAGCCGCCGCGCCAGCCACCCCACGGCGGCGACGCCGAAGATCTCAAGAATCGCGGCGAGAATGCGAAGCGTCATGGGGCTCGGCCGGTTCGGGCGCCGCGAGGTGCTCTTCGTCCTCCGGCAGGGGCATGTCGAAGATGCAGGCGAGCTCTTCGCGCGCGGCGGCGAGCTCGTCCGGGCCGGCGTGGGGGTTGCGCACGCGGACCAGGCGCTCGGCGCGGCGGTCGTAGGCGCGCAACACCTCGGCCTCGCCCTCGTGCTCGGTGGCGTCCAGGCGCAGGACGCGCTTGCGCATGAGGATCAGGGCCAAGAGGTAGCGCAGGGTCAGGCGCTCGGGCCGGTCGTCGCCCGCGAGCCGGTTGAAGAACTGGTGAACCACCTCCACGTCCACCATGCGCCGCCGCGGGGGCTCGCCCGCCTCGGGGCGGCGGGTGCGCCAGAAGCTGAAGTACCGCTCCTGCGGCTCGTCGGCCCAGGCCTCGGCGGAGAAGTCCACGCGCTCGAACCCCTGCTTGCGCTCGATGAGCGCGCTGTAGTAGACCTCGCCCTCCTCGAACTCGCGTCCGGTGGCCGCGCACCGCCGGTCCGGGCGCCGTACGTTCCAGTCGGTCATGCGGGTCGGTCTCCTTGCGCGCCGGGGCGGACTACCGCGCCCGGAAGAAGCGCCCCTCCATGCCGTCCGGGCCGATGCGCAGGGTCACCTTGCGCGCGCACCGGGGGCACCAGCCCACGTAATGGGTGCCCGCGCGGTTGCGGTACACGCGCGCGTACACCTTGCAGCAGTCGAAAAACACGGACACATAGGGCCGCGCCGGCCCCGCCGCCTCGCGCTGGGGCATCCGACGGCCTCCTGGCTGAGGGCCTTGCCTGTTGTACGCACCGCAGCCCGCCTGTCAACCTCGCTCGGAAATCCGGGCCCCGCGCACGGCCTGCGCGAACGCGCGCATGCGGTCGTGGTCCTTCACCCCGCGGGTGCGCTCCACCCCGGAGGACACGTCCACCGCCCAGGGCCGGGCGGTGCGCACGGCCTCGGCCACGTTCTCGGGGGTCAGGCCCCCGGCCAGGATCACCCGGCCGTAGGCGGCGGCCCGGCGGGCGAGCGTCCAGTCGAAGCTCGCCCCGGTGCCCCCGGGCCGGCCGCGCACGTACGCGTCCAGCAGGAAGAGCTCTCCGCGCACCGCCGCGAGTTTGCGCAGGGTCTCGGGCCCCCGCACCCGGAACGCGCGCACGAGCGGCAGGCCCGCGTAGGCCTGCGGGTCCTCGAGCGCCTCCACGTGCACCTGCACGAGGTCGAGCCCGCACGCGTCCACGGCCTCGCGGATCTCTTTCGGGGGCTCGTGGGTGAACACGCCCACCTTGGTCACGCCCTCGGGCACGGTCTGGGCCAACTCGCGGCACGCGGACACGGACACGCGGCGCGGGCCTTCGGTGAGCACGAACCCCACGGCCCACGCGCCCGCCGCGCACGCGACGGCCACGTCCTCAGGGGTCTGGAGTCCGCAAAACTTGATCCGCGGCGGCATGGCGCCTCTCCCACGCGAGGGACGTAACTGATCCGCAGACAAAACTATACGAGGGCCGCCCCTCGGCGCGCAAGGGCCCGCGGGCCCGGGCGACCGGTTGCGTGCGCCCCGGCGCCGGGTACAATGAATCATTTGCCGGTCCGGGGCCCGCTGCGCGGCCGTGCGGACCGGGCCGCACGCATACGCCGACCGCCAGAGGAACCGGACAAGGGACCGCGTGGATGCAAGTATTCCGCACGATTGACGACATGCGCGCCTACAGCCGGGCGCGGCGCGCGTACGAGCACACCCTGGGGTTCGTGCCCACCATGGGGTCGCTGCACGAGGGGCACCTCTCCCTCGTGGACCGCGCCGTGGAGGAGAACGACCAGGCCGCGATGAGCATCTTTGTCAACCCCACGCAGTTCGCGCCGGGCGAGGACTTCGACCAGTACCCGCGCGACCCGGAGGGCGACCTGCGCAAGGCCGAGATGGCGGGCATCGACGCGGTGTTCATGCCCGACACGGCCACCATGTACGGCAACGGGTGTTTGACCTCCGTGGTGGTGGGCAAGCTGCCGGACCACCTGTGCGGGATCAGCCGCGGCGCGGCGCATTTCCGCGGCGTGGCCACCGTGGTGTGCAAGTTGCTGAACATCGTGGAGCCCGACCGCGCCTACTTCGGGCAGAAGGACGCGCAGCAGGCGCTCATCATCAACCGGATGGTCCACGACTTGAACATGCCCGTCGACATTCGGGTCTGCCCCACGGTGCGCGAGGAGGACGGCCTGGCCCTGTCCAGCCGCAACGCGTACCTGACCCCCGGCGAGCGCGACCGGGCTTTGTGCCTGTACCGGGCGCTCGCCACCGCGCGGGACATGCTCCGCGGCGGCGAGCGCGCGAGCATGGTGCTCCTGGAGGCCATGACCGAGCGCATCATGGCCGCCGAGGGCGTACAGCTCGATTACCTAGAGATCGTCGACCCCGAGACCCTGGAGGAGGTCGCCTGGATCGACGACGCCGTGCTCATGGCCGGGGCGATCGAGGTGGGTCAGGTGCGCCTCATCGACAACCTGCTCGTCCACCCCGACGAGGGGCCCTGGGAGACCTAGCCGGCCGCCGCCGACCGTGCCGCGCGCGCCCGCACAAGGCCCCGCCGCGAAAGGACCGCCCGCATGCGCCGCGTCCTGTTTCACTTGCCCTTCGGCGATCCGGGGCCGCCCATCTTCGCCTACGGGTTCATGCTCATGCTCGGGTTCCTGGCCGGCATCGCGCTGGCGGTGTGGCGCGCCCGGCGCGAGGGAATCCCGGAGAGCGCCATCTACGACATCGCTATCTGCGCGATCGTGAGCGGCATCGTGGGCGCGCGGGTCATGTGGGTGTGGCGCTTCGCCGAGCCCTGGCAATTGCAGGGCCCGATCGACTATATCGCGGTGTGGAACGGGGGCCTTGTGTACTACGGGGGGCTCTTGCTGGCGCTGGCGACCTGCACAGCCTATGTGCTGTACAAGCGCCTGCCCCTGGGGCGGACCGCCGACTGCTTCGCGCCCGGCCTTGGCGTAGGCCTGGGGTTTGGGCGGATCGGGTGCTTCTTGAACGGCTGCTGCTTCGGGGCCCCCTGCCCGGTCGACGCCTGGTATGCGGTGCGCTTCCCGGCCGATGCGCCCGCGGCCTTGCAGCACGCCGAGCTCGGGCTCACCCAGGGCGGGGCCAGCCTGCCCGTGTATCCCACGCAGCTCTTCGCGTCCGCTGCCGGGTTCCTGATCGGGGGGCTCATTCTCCTGCTCTTCCGGTACCGCAGGTTCCCGGGCCAGATGATCCTCGCGTTCGTGCTTCTGTACAGCGCGGCGCGATTCCTGATCGAGTTCTTCCGCGCGGACACGCTCCCGCGGCTGTGGGACCTGAAGGAAGGCCAGCTCGTGGCCGCACCCGTGTTCGTGGCCGCCGCGGCGCTCACGGCCATTCTGTGGATCCGCGCGGCCCGGCGGCGCAAAGGCTCCGGCCCCGAGGAGGCCGACCGTGGCGCGTAACCGTCTTCTATGCGCAGGCATGCTGTGCGCGGCTGCGCTCGTGTGCGGGGCGAGCGCGGGCGCGGCCGAGCCGGGTCCCTGGGACCGGGTGCTCGCCAACGACTTCCAGGTCGCGGCGCCCGAGGGCGCGGGCCTCGCGGACCTGGAGGCCGCCTACTACGCGGCGCGCGCGCGCGCGGACGTGCCCGCGGCGTATGCGACGGCGGTGCGCCTGTTGCGCGCGCGCGCCACCCGGGCCGAGGCGCTCACGGACCTGCGCCGCGTCCGCGAGCTCGCACCCGCATGCGCGCGTACGGACGACCTGCGCGCCCTGCTCGCGGAGCTCCAGGAACGCAGCGACCTGCACCCGGCCCTGGGCGCGGCCGTGGAGGACCTGCGCCTGGACCTGGCGCTCGCCGCGCGCGACGCACAGGCGCTCGCAAAGCTCGACGCGGCGGGCGCCTGGGTGCGCACCTGGGCGCGGGTCGTGGGCCCGTTCGCCGGACCGAAGCCCTTCCAGATCGACCGTGCCGAGGTCTTCGAACAGGACCCGGACCGCGACGCGTACACGGACGGCTTCGGCCGCGAGGTGCGGGTGCGCACCGACCTGCGCGCGACGCGCGCGGGCCGGGTGGACCTGGGCGCGCACCTGCCCCACCGGCACGAGGCCAGCGCCTACCTCGTGGCGCTTCTGCATGCCGAGACCGAGCAGGACGTGCTCCTGGGCCTGCACCTCTCCGGCGCGGCGCGGGTGTGGCTGGGCGGCGCGCCCGTGCACCGCACGGTCCCCTACCCCACCTACCGCCGCCCGCGCGCGCTCGTGAGCGTGCGTCTGCGCGCCGGGGTGAACGCCTTGCTCGTGAAGGTCCACAGCCAGGCCCGCGTAGGCGTAGAGGTGCTCGGGCCCGAAGGCGGCCCGACCCCGAGCGTGCGCGCGGTCGGGTGGCAGGAGCGCGGCGGCGCGCGCATCCGGCCGCGGCGCATGTACGGCATCCTCTCCGGCCGCGAGGCCCGCGAGCCGGGCGCGCCCCCGGAAGACGCGCCACTCGACGAGGGAACCCCGGTCCATGCGCGATTGCGCGCGCTGGAGGCCCTGGAGCACGCGGGCCGGGTGCAGGCGGTCCGCCGGGGCTGGCAGGCGCTTGCGGACGCGCACCCGCGGTCCGCGCTCGTGCTGGTGGAGGCGGCCATGGCGCGCCTGCGCGAGTCCGACCACGAGATCGACGCGCCCGAGCGCCTGCACAAGGAGGCTGCCGCCCTGCTGCGCCGGGCGATTGCCGTTCGGGCCGAGGACCCGCGCGCGCACCTGTTGCTCGGCATGTACCTGGACGGCCGCGACGAACGCGAACAGGCGCTCAAGCACTTGCGCGCCGCGGCGCAGGCCGCGCCGGACTGGCCGCGTGCCCGGCTGCGCCTGGCCGAGGCCCTGGCCGACCGCGGGTGGCTGGGCCTGGCCGAGCAGGAGCTCAAGGCGGCGCAGGGCAACCACGACCGCGCGCGCACGGCGCTCGCGGACGTGCTCGCGCGCGAGGGGCGCCTCGCCGAGGCGGCGCGGCTTCGCACCGCGGCGTGGGAGGCGGGCGAGCTCGACCCCCGGCGCTACGAGGCCCTGGTACGCGACCGGGCCGACTGGCAGGCGCACGCGCAGCTTGCGGCCGAGTACACGCGGCTGCGCCCGCGCGACCCGGCCGCGCGGCGGGACGCGTTGCGCTGGCGGGTGCAGGCCGCGCGCGACCGGGGCGAGCTCGAGACGGCCGCCCGCCTCTTGGAGACCCTGGCCCACGAGCGGCCCACGGACGCCAGGCCCTGCGTGGAACGTGCCGAGCTCGCGCTGCGGGCCGAGGACCGCGACGCCGCGCTCGCGTGGTTCGACCGCGCGCTCGCGCGCCGGCGCGGGGCCGGCCGCACGGACTTCGACCTGGAACAGCGCGTGCGCGCCTTGCGAGAGAACACCTGGCCCCAGTTCGCATACGACCTGGGACTCAAGGAGGTGGTCCCGGACGACTACACGGCAGAGCGCTTCCCGACCGCGCACCACGCGGTGCTCCTGCGCGTGGTGGTCCGCCGCCTGGGCCCGGGCGGCGGGGCCGAGAGCCTGGTCCACCACGCGGTCAAGGTGTTCGACAAGCAGGGCATTGCGCGGCTGGGCGAATTGCAGCTCCCGGACCGCGCGGACGACATCCTGTACTGCCGCACCATCCTGCCCGACGGGCGGGTGTTCACGCCCACGAACCTGCGCCGCCTGGACTTCACCAACGCGAGCATGGTGCGCGTGGTGCCGGGGGCGGTCCTGGAGTACGCGTTCCGCGAGACCCGCTCGGGCGGGCGCTCGACGACGTTCGCGGACGAGGTCCGGTTCCAGGAATTCCACGCGCCCGTGGCCCGCGCGCGTTACGTGTTGCTGGTGCCGCGCGAGCTGTTGGGCGATGTGGAGGTGGAGGCCTGGCCGCGCGACTTCGCGCCCACGCATACGGACGCGGCGCAGCCCAGCCTGTATGCGGTCGGCCGTCCGGCCGCATTCATCTGGGACGCGTCCGAGGTCGCGCCCCTGCGGCCCGAGCCGAACAGCCCGCCGGAGGTGGAGGTGCTCCGGAACCTCCAGGTGCGCGTGCGGGCGCCGGACTGGGGCCCGGGCGCGCACCTCTTCCGCGCGCCTGCGCCCCTGCGCGTGGACGAGGCCGTGAAGGGCCTCGCCCGTACGGCCACCGAGGGGCTGGCCGCCGACCGCGACAAGGCCCTGGCCCTGCACGCGGCCGTGCGCGAGCGGCTGCGCCCGGTGGGCGGGGCGCGCACCGCGCGCGACGCGCTGGCGCTCGAAAGCGGCGGGCCCGAGGTCGCGCAGAGACTGTTCCTCGCCCTGTGCCGCGAGGCCGGAGTGCGGGCCCATCCCGCGCTCATCAACCGGACGCTCCCCCGGCCCGCGTGGCGCGCGCGCGAGCGAAGCGAGGTCGTAGATGCGTTCGGCGCGCCTGCGGTGTGCGTGCGCCCGGCCCAGGGGCCGGCCCTGTGGATGCGGTTCCACGAGCCCGCGCGCCTGTTCCGGCCCGGGGATCTGGGCGAGGGCGCGGCCGGGGCCCCGGCCCTCGTGGAGGAGGACGGGCTGCGCGTGTTCCGGCGCGTGCGCGGCGCGCAGACCGAGGACCAGCCTGCCCAGGCGGACGTCACCGTGCACGTGAACCCGGACGGGAGCGCGCGCGTGACCGGGGAAGTGACCTTCTACGGGGTGCTGGCCGGACGGCTGCGCCGCGCGACCCTGGACCCGCAGCAGGGCCCACGCAGCATGGAGCGCATCGCGTTGAGCGTGTTTCCGCGGCTCGTGATCGAGACGAGCGACTACCCGGCCCCCGACCCGGACGCCCCGGCCGACCCGGCCGTGGACAGCGAGCCCTTTGTGTACCGGTTCGCGGGCACGGTCGCCCGGTTCGCCCGGTCCGAGGGCGGGCGGCTCGTGTTCTCGCCGTTCAGCGGATCCCTGCACGCGGTCGAGGGCCTGCTGGCCGAGCCCGAGCGAGAGACCCCCTTCGTGGTGCGCCACGACGTGGAGGTCCACGAGGCCATCCGCTACCGCATCCCGGAGGGCTGGGCCGTGGCCGAGGCGCCGCGCAGCGTGCACTGGCGCGGCGCGTTCGGGTTCTACCTCATGAACTTCCGCGTGCAGGGCCGCGAGCTTCGCGCGGCACGCACACTCTTCATCCCGGCCCGCTCCATCCCGGCGTGGATGTACCCGACGTTGGCCCGGTTCCTGGAGGCGTGCGGCCGCACGGACGACGAGACCGTGGCCCTGGCCCCGCGCGAGGCCCTGGGCCTGAGGCCGGGCGCCGCGCGCGAGGTCGCAGAGATTCGAAGCGCGCGGCTCGTGGACCAGCGCGCCTGGCGCCCGCGCTGGTGGCCCGAGGGGCCGGACGACGCGCCCGGAGACGAACCCCGTGAGCCGTGACGAGCCGGGCGCCATTCTCGTGCGCGCGCCGAACTGGCTCGGCGACTGCGTCATGAGCCTGCCGGCCCTCTCGGCCCTGCGCCGCGCCCATCCCCAGGCGCGGATCAGCGTGTCGGCGCGGCCGTCCGTGGCGCCCGTGTTTCGGTGGACGCCCGACGTGGACGAGGTGGACCGCTGCCCGGCCGGCGGGGGCCTTCGCAATCTGGCCGCGAAGAACCGCCACAGCGCGCGGCTGCGCGCGCGCGGGTTCGACGCGGGACTGCTCTTGACCCACAGCCTGTCCACCGCGTTCTGGATGTGGCGAGCCCGGGTCCCGCGGCGCGTGGGCACGGTCCGGCGCGGCCGGAGGGCGCTTGTCACCGACCCGGTGGCGCTGGACCCGCGCGCAGTGGACCTGCACCAGAGCGAGGCGTACCTCGCCATCGCGGCGCGCCTGGGCGCGGACCCGCGGCCTACGCTTCCGCGCCTCGCCCGTCCCGCGCCCGCGCCCGGCGCGGTGCGCGCGGGCCCGCCCCTGCCGCCCGAGCTTGCCGCCGGGCAACGCGACTACGTGGTCCTGGGCCCGGGCAGCGCGTACGGCCCGGCCAAGAACTGGCTGCCCGAGCGGTACGCGGCCCTCGCCGAGCGCATTCTGACGGACACGGACGCGGCCGTGGTGCTCACGGGCACGGCCCGCGACCAGGACCTCGCCGCGTCGATCGCGCGTACGGTCGGCCGCGAGGACGTCGTGGACCTGGCCGGCCGCACGGACCTCACCGCCTTTCTGGAGGTGCTCGCCGATGCGCGCGGGTTCGTGGGCAACGACTCGGGCGCAAGCCACTGCGCCGCGGCCCTGGGCCTGCCCACGGTGGTCGTGTTCGGGTCCACGCGGCCGGGCCGCACCCGGCCCCTGGGCGAGCGAGTGGCGTGCCTGGAGGGGTTCAGCCCGTGCGCGCCGTGCCTGAAGCGCCGCTGCCCCAATCGCCGCCGTCCCATGGCCTGCATGGAAGCCGTGACCGTGCGCATGGTGTGGGACGCTATCATCGACCTGGGCGTGTTCGCCCAGGGCTCGCGGGGGCGCAAGTGGACGGGCGCCCCTGCCGGAGGACGGCCATGAAGGTCGTGCACCTGTCCACGGCCGCGTCCTGGCGCGGCGGCGAGCAGCAGTGCCTGTACCTCATGCAGGGCTTGGCCGCCCGGGGCGTGGATACGCTTCTCCTGGCCCCGCCAGGGGCGCCGCTTCTGGCCCGAGCTAAGGAAGCCGGACTCGCGGCCGCGGCCTTCCGCCGCCGCGGGCGGCTGGACCCGCGCGCCGCGTGGCGGTTGCGCGGCGTGCTGCGCGCGAGCGGCGCGGACCTTGTGCACGCGCACGACGCGCACGGCGTGCCCGTGGCCGCACTGGGCGGGCGGCTGGCCGGAGTCCGGCGCGTGTGCACCCGGCGGGTGGACTTCCCCCTGCGCGCGGCCTGGATCTACGGCCGGGGGCTCGACCGGGTGGTGTGCATCTCGCACGCGGTGCGTCGGGTGTGCGCACAGGGCGGGGTGCCCGAGGACAAGCTCGCGGTGGTGCACAGCGGCGTGGACCCGGACCGTCTGCGGGGGGAGTATCGCACCCGGGCGCTGCGCGAGTCGCTGGGCATCCCGCGCAAGAACCACGTACTCGTCAACATCGCGTCGCTGACCGACCACAAGGGCCAGACCTACCTGCTGGAGGCCATGCTCACCGTGGTCCGCGACCGGCCGGCCACGGACTTGCTCGTGGCGGGCACGGGCGAGCTGGCGGACGCGCTCCGGCGCCAGGCCCGCGAGCTCGCTCTGGACGAGCGGGTGCACTTCCTCGGGTTCCGCGAGGACGTGGGCGCGCTCCTCACGCTTGCGGACCTGTTCGTGATCTCCAGCCACCTGGAGGGGCTGTGCACGTCCGTGCTCGACGCCATGGCCATGGAGCGGGCGGTGGTCGTCACCGACGCCGGGGGCCTGCCCGAGATCGTGCGCGACGAGGTGGACGGGCGCGTGGTCCCGGCCAAGGACCCCGAGGCCCTGGCCGCGGCGATCCTGGAGCTCTTGGCCGACCGGCGCGCGCGCGAGCGCATGGGCCGGGCGGGTCGCGAGCGCGTGCGCGAGGCCTTCACTGTGGACCGGATGGTAGAGGGCACCCTGGCCCAGTACCGGGAGCTGTGCGGTGGCTGACCCGAGGCCCGGCTTCAGAGAGACGGACGCGGACCTGCGCGTGCTCGTGGTGCGCATGAGCGCGGCCGGCGACGTGGTCCACGGCCTGCCCGTGGTCCAGGCCCTGCGCGCGGCCCGGCCCGAGGTGCACGTGGGCTGGCTCGTGGAGGACCGGTTCGCCGCGCTCCTCTCGTGCGCCAAGGCGGCGGACACGGTGTTCGTGGTCCCCCGCCGCGCGGCGCGAGCCTGGCCCTTGCGTCGTCGGCTCGGGGCCCTGGCCGCGCTGCGCCGCAGGTTGATCGCGGCCCGGTTCCACGTGGCGTTGGACCTCCAGGGCCTGACCAAGAGCGCGGCGGCCGCCTGGGCCGCGCGCGTGCCCCGGCGGGTGGGGCTCGCCCGGCCGGACGCGCGCGAGCTGGCGCCCCTTCTGTACACGCAGCGCGTATCTCCGGGCCCGGAACGCACGCACGTGGTGGACCGCAATCTGGCGCTCCTGGGCGCGCTCGGGCTCACGTCGCCCGCGTCCGGGGCCGCGCGATTCCCGGCCCTGGACCTGCACGCGCCGCGGGTGGACGCGTTCCTGCACGACACGGAACTTACGCATGCGCGCTTCGCGGTCCTCAACCCGGGCGCGGGGTGGCCGGCCAAGCGCTGGGCCCCGGACCGGTATGCGCGCCTGGCCGCTGGCCTGGGCCGCGACCAGGGGATGGCGAGCGTCGTCACCTGGGCCGGGCCGGCCGAGGAACATTTGGCCCGAACCGTGGTGGAATCCGGCGGTGAATCCTGTATCATGGCCCCGGCTACGGACCTGGCCGAGCTGTGGGCGCTGCTCGGGCGGGCCGCCCTGTTCGTGGGCGCGGACACCGGTCCCCTGCACATGGCCGCGGCCGCCGGGACCCGCTGCGTGGGCCTGTTCGGCCCCACCACCGGCGCGCGCAACGGACCGTACGGGGCCGGGCACCGCGTCCTCCAGGGCCATTGCCCCGGCCAGCCCGGCTGTTGGAGCCGGCGCGGCCGGCGGCGGTGCACATGCATGCGCCGGATCGACCCCGAGGCCGTGCTCGACGCCTGTCGGCGCGCGATCACGGACTCGAACGCGAAGGACGCCGTATGAGCGCTTCCGCGCGGTCCCAACCCTGGTCTGCGAGCTACGTGCTCGTCACCCTGCCCGCGTACGTGCTGCGGGACCTGTTCAAGAGCTTTGTGCCGGCGCTGTTGATCCTGAGCTTTTCGGTGCTGCCCTTTTTCCTGGGCGGAATGCTCCACCGCAACATCGGGGTGCTGACCGTGCTCTCGGTCCTGCCGTTCCTGTTCCCGTTCTTCAGCGGGCAGGTGTTCCCGCCGGCGCTGTTGATCGGCACGGTGCTCTGTTACGGGCGCATCGGATCGGACAACGAATACACCGCCGTGCAGGCGGGCGGCGTGTGGCCGGGATGGATCGTGCTCCCGGCCTTGGCCGTGGGCGTGCTCTCGTCGCTGTTGACCCTGTACCTGAACGAACAGGTGCTCACCTACAGCACGCGGCGCATCGGGCAGATCGTGCTCCAGAGCCGGGTGGACCTGCTGCGCCGCCAGCTCGCCCACCAGGGCCGGGTCCAGGTGGGCCGGTACCACATCTACCGGTTCGCCCGCGGGCCCGAGGGCCACCAGGCCCTGGACATCACCGAGTACGGCTCGCCCCCGTCCGCGCCCGCCGGCCGGCCGGGCGACCGCTCGCCCGCGGACCGGTACGCGGGGCCGGTGCGCCGGGTGGTGGCCCAGGATCACGCCATCACCGTGCAGCGCGAGCCCGGCTCCGCGGGCGAGGAGGTCCAGAGCACGGTGCTTCTGCACCTGACCCACTGCTACATCGAGAACCTGAACCCCGACGACCCCGCCGAGGCCCAGCCCATGCGCGCGGCCTCCGCGACCCTGCCCCTGCCCGTGGAGGCGGAGGTGAGCTCTCACATCGGCCCGCACCGCGTGGCCTGCTGGGGCATCGGGGAGCTCGTCGCGCGCATGGAGGAGCTCGACGCGGAGTTCCAGGCTGGCCGCCTGCCCGAGCGCGACTACCGCAAGAGCCTGCGCAAGGCCGCGCGCGAGCTCCAGACGCGCCTGAGCCTGAGCTTCTCATGCATCCTGTTCGCGGTGGTGGGCACGTTCCTGGGACTGGTGACCCAGCACAGCGACCGGGCCGCGCGCTTCGGCGTGGGGTTCGTGGTGCTGGCCGGGTACTTTCTGGTGTATCTCTTGTGCCGGACGATCACCGACAGCGGCGGGTGGCTGATGTGGCTGCCCAACATCCTGCTGGCCGTGTTCGGCCTGGCCCTGGTGCGGCGCGTCCTGCGCCCGGTGTAGGCTTCCGGGAGGCCCCTGACGCTCATGTGGAAGCGGCTCCTGCCCAAGATGGACTGGTATGTGACCCGGGGGATGCTGTCCATGTTCGGGCTGTCCGCCGTGGGCCTGTGCATGCTCGTGGCCGTGGTGCACGCGTTCCAGCGCATGGACGAGTTCCGCGGGTTCGTGGAGGAGCGCGGGTACTCGGCCCTGGCCGCGGTGTGGCTGGTGACCAAATACTACCTGTGCCTGACCCCGCAGTACTTCATCCAGTTCATGGTCCCGTTCATCGCCATGCTCGCCGGGATCATCGTGGTCAGCAGCCTGTCCCGCCACCGGGAGTTCACCGCCATGCGCGCGAGCGGCGTGCCGCTGCGGCGCATCCTCACCCCGGTGCTGGCCACGGCCCTGGGCATCGGGGTGGCGGTGTTCCTGGCCCGCGACGCGGTGCTGCCGCCGCTCGCGCGCCAGGCGCACAGGATTGCGCTCCTCATGGAGTCCGAAGGCGAGGGCGAGCCCACCACTATCGTGCTTCCGGTCGGCGACCAGGTGCGTAGCTACATGATGGGCCACTTCGACCCGTCCACCCGCACCGCGTACAACTTCCGCCTGGAGGTGCGCGACCGCGAGGCCCTGGCCGCCGGACGCGCGAGTCGGTACGAGCTGTACCTGGACACGGACCCCGTGCTCGGCGATGGCGTCTGGTACGCGAGCCACCCCCGGAACTACCGGCGCGGACCGGGCGGGCTGGTGAAGCTCGACCCCGCGGACATCCCCACCCGCCTCACCCCGGCCATGCTGGAGCAGGAGGTGCTCGGGCCCGTGATCATGACCGCCGAGGACCTGCGGGCCCTGAGCGGCGACGTGGCCATGCAGACCGAGCTCGCCCAGCGCCGGGCCGCGCCCCTGGCCGGCGCGGTGATCCTGCTCGTGGGCATTGGGCTCGTGATCCGGCGCGAGCGGGTGGACCCGGGCAGCGCCGTCGGCCGGGTCACGAGCGTCGTCTTCGCCCTGGTCGTGTGCGGGGGCTACTACGTGGTCCAATACGCGTTCCTGGAGCTCGCACTGACCGAGGCGGTGGGCCCGAACCTGGCCGCGTGGACGCCCAACGTGCTGTTCGGCGCGTGGGGCGGGTACAGCTTCTGGCGTCTGGACCACTGACGGAGAGCGGCGTGGCCCGGCTGACCGTACTCGTGCCCTGCTACAACGTGGAGGCGATCCTGCGCCCGTGCCTGGAGAGCGTGGCGCCCATCGCCGACGAGCTCTTGGTCGTGGACTCGGGCTCGACCGACCGCACGCGCGCCATCGCGGCCGAGTTCACCGACCGCATCCTGGTCCACGAGTACGTGCACTCCGCCGCGCAAAAGAACTGGACCATCCCCCAGGCCGCGCACGAGTGGGTGCTGGTGATCGACACCGACGAGCGCGCCACGCCCGCGCTCCAGCGGGAGATCCGCGCGCTCCTGGACGGCGAGCCCGCGCACGACGGGTACCGCATCCGGCGGCGCAACCACTTCTTCGGCAAGCCCATCCGCCACTGCGGGTGGGAGCGCGACGACGTGCTGCGCCTGTTCCGACGCGACCTCAGCCGGTACGAGGACAAGCACGTGCACGCGGACGTACTCGTGCAGGGCGGCAACGTGGGCCGGCTGCAAGGCGAGCTCGTGCATTACACCTACACCTCGTTCGACCAGTACCTGGAAAAGTTCGGCCGGTACACCACCTGGTCCGCGCGAGACCTGCGCGAGGCGGGCAAGCGGCCCACCGCGTGGAACCTGCTGGCCCGGCCCGCGTTCCGGTTCCTGCGCATGTACGTGTGGCGGCGCGGATTCCTGGACGGCAGGGCGGGGCTCATCCTGTGCGCGCTGGCCGCGTTCAGCGTGTTCATGAAGTACGCCAAGCTGTGGGGGATGCTCCGCGACGAGGCGCATCCCGCGAAGGACGAGCGCCCGTGAACACCCTCGTGCGCATGTTCAAGCTCGTGCGCCCCTATCCGGGCCGGCTGGCGTGGCTCCTGATCGTGGGCCTGACCTTCAGCGGGTTCCACATGTCCTTCGCCTACGTGACCAAGTACGCGATCGGCGTGCTGGAAGAGGGCCGCCCGCCCGCGTGGCTGCCCACCGAGAGCGCCAGCACCGCGCTGGGGCTCATCATCTTCGTGGTCGGGGGGCTGCTGCTCGTGGGCCAGTGCGCGACCATGTATTTGCGCCGGTACCTGCGCTCGTGGCTCAGCCGCCGGGTGGTCATCGACACCCAGAAGGCCGTGGGCGCCCATCTGCTGAGCCTGGACCTGGGGTACTTCCAGCGGGCGCGGTCCGGGGACCTCGTCAGCCGCATGACCAACGACATGCGCATGCTCAGCCGCACGGTGTCCCTGTTCGGGCAGCTCCTCACCGGGCCGCTGACCCTGCTCGTAGGCGTGGGGGTGCTCGTGCACATGGACTGGCAGCTGACGCTCATCAACCTGGTGGCCGCGCCGCTCGTGCTTGTCATCATCGCGCAGCTCTCGCGCAAGATGCGCCGCGCGGCCAAGCGCGCCTTCGAAAAGCAGGCCGACGCCACGAGCGCGCTGATGCAGTTCCTCTCCGGCATCCGCACGGTCAAGGCCTTCCAGCGCGAGGACGAGGAGCGCGGCCGGTTCGCCGGGCTCCTGGACCGGGTCTTCGGCCTGGGCATGAAGGGCGCGCGCGCCCGCGCGCGGGTGCGCCCGCTTGTGCAGTTCATGGCGGGCATGGGCGCGATGCTCGTGCTCTTCATCGGCGGACGGTGGGTGCTTCTGGACAAGATGGAGCTTCAGGAGCTCGTCGCGTTCCTGACCGCGCTCGGGCTCATGTACCAGCCGGCCAAGGACGTCTCGCACGCGAACACCGAGGTCCAGGAGACCCTGCCCGCGGCCGAGCGCGTGTTCGAGATCTTCCACGCCCGGCCCGGGGTGCACGACGCGCCCCACGCCCGCGACCTGGACCGGTTCCGCGGGGAGATCCGGTTCGAGCACGTCACCTTCGCATACGAGGGCGGGCCCACGGTGCTCCACGACGTGGATCTGACCATCCGCGCGGGCGAGCGCGTGGCCCTGGTGGGCCCCTCGGGCGCGGGCAAGTCCACGCTCGCCGACCTGGTGGCCCGGTTCCACGACCCGCCCCAGGGCCGGATCGCCGTCGACGGCCACGACCTGCGCGAGGTCTCCCTCAAGAGCCTGCTCGCGAACATCGCGATCGTGAGCCAAGACCCGTTCCTCTTTCACACCACGATCCGCGAGAACATCGCCTACGGCCGGCCGGGCGCCACCGACCTCGACATCGAGGCCGCCGCCCATGCCGCGGGCATCCACGACGAGATCCTGGCCCTGCCGGAAGGGTACGAGACCAACGTCGGCGAGCGGGGGGACCTGCTCTCCGGCGGCCAGCGCCAGCGCATCTGTATCGCTCGGGCGCTCCTCAAGAACGCGCCGATCCTGATCCTGGACGAGGCCACGAGCGCCCTCGACACGGAGAACGAGCGCCTGGTGCAGGCGGCGCTCGACCGGCTGATGGAGAACCGCACGAGCATCGTGATCGCGCATCGGCTGTCGACCATCCGCCACGCGGACCGCGTGCTCGTGCTCGAAGGGGGCCGCATCACCGCCCATGGCACCCACGACGAGCTCCTGGCCCAGAACGGCACCTACGCCTACCTGTGGGCCCTCCAGGCCGGCGGGCCCGCGCCGCCCGGCCCGGCCCGGCAGCCATAGGGAGCAGGGCGCATGGCCGGGACCCTGACCGTGCTGCACCTGTGCTCGATCAAGGGCCGTGGCGGCACCGGGTACATGGCCGCGCGCCTGTGCCGGCTGCTGCGGGACCAGGGCGTGCGCGTGCTCGTGGGCGCGTGTGCGCACAGCAAAATGGACGCGCGCGCCCGCGCCGCGGGCCTGGAGCGCCTGGAGGGGCTGCACCTCTTGCGCGGGTTCCACCCCAGGGCCCTGGCCGCCGACGTGCGCAGAATCCGGGCTTGCGTTCGCCGAGAAAATGTGGACATTGTGCACGTTTGGCATAGCATTGAGTATTGGACCGCCGCGGCCGCGCTCTTGGGGCTGCGGGCCAGGCTCGCGCGCACCCGGGGGCTTGTGACCCCGTTTCGCGCCACCTGGGTCAACCGCCTCATCCATCGGCGCACCGCGCTCGTGCACGCGGCCTGCACCCGGATCGCCGAGCGTTACCGCGAGGCGGGCTTTGACATGCGCCGGGTCCGCGTGGTGCACGACGGGGTGGACCTGGACCGGTACGCGCCCGGCGGCGACCCCGGCCCGGTGCGCCGCGAGGCGGGCGTTCCGCCCGACGCGCCGGTGGTCGCGGCCGTGGGCCGGCTCGAACCCGTGAAGGGGCACCGGGTCCTGCTCGAGGCCTTCGCCCAAGTACGCGCGAGGGCGCCGCAGGCGCACCTGGTGCTCGCGGGCGACGGGTCCGAGCGTCCCGCACTCGAGGCCCGCGCCGGGGCCGAGGACCTGCGCGGCGCGGTGCACTTCCTGGGCGTGCGCAAGGACGTGCCCGCGGTGCTGGCCGCGGCGGACGTGTTCGCGCTCGCGAGCGTGGGCTCGGAGGGCTCCAGCCGCGCCACCCTGGAGGCCATGGCCGCGGGCCTGCCCGTGGTCGCGAGCGCGGTGGGCACGCTCCCGGACCTCGTGCGCGAGGGCGAGACCGGGCTTCTGGCCCCCCCGGGGGACGCGCAGGCGCTCGCCGACGGGCTGTGCGCGCTCGTCGCCGACCCCGCGCGGCGCAGGACGTTCGGCCGGGCCGCGCGCGCGCGGGCCGAGGCCGAGTTCGACGAGCGGCGCTTCGCCCGGCGCATGAAGGATCTGTACGCGGAGGCGACCCAATGCAGCCCCTGACCCTGCTCTCGGTCATCAGCTCGAACCGGCTCTCCGGGCCGGGCGTACCCGCGCTCGCGCACGCGAAGCTCTTGCAGGAAGCCGGGCACCGGGTGCTCTTCGCCTGCCGTCCGGACGGTCCGCTGGCCGAGGCCGCGCGCCACCGGGGACTGGAGCTCTTCCTGGACCTGGACTTTCCCCGCCGGGGCGAGGTGTGGAAGCTTCCGCACGACGCGCGTCTCTTGCGCCGCCTGGGCGACCAGGAGGGCCTGGACCTCATCTTAACCCACCAGACCATCGAGACCATCGCCGCGGGCCTGGGCGTGGGCGGCAAGAGGCCGGTCGTGCGCGTGTGGCACGACGGCAGCGGCCGGCCGATCATGCGCGCGATGCGGTGGTGGATGGAGCAGCACGGCATCCGTCTGGCCGCGACCACGCCCACCGCAGCTCGCGCGGCCGCGAGCGGCGAGGACGCCAAGCCCGTGCCCGTGCTGCCCGCGCCCGTGAACGTGGACCGGTACCACCCGCGCCTGGACGGGTCGCTCGTGCGCACCGAGCAGGGCATCGGCCCGGGCGAGGTGGTCGCGGCCCTGGTGGCCCGGTGGAAGCCCGGCCGCGGACTGGAGCGGTTCCTGGACCTCTTCGCCCGGGCCGCGCACACCGAGGAGCGGCTGCGCGCCTTGCTCCTGGGCCGGGGCAAGTTGCAGGAGGCCCTGGCCGCGCAGGCCGAGAACCTGGGCATCGCCGAGCGGGTGACCTTTCTCTCGCCCGGGTGCCGGTTCCCCGAGTCCGTGGCCGCCGCGGACCTGGGCGTCTTGATGGAGACGGGCTCGGACGGGAGCGCCCGGCCGGGCCTGGAGCTCATGGCCGCGGGCAAGCCCATGCTCGTGGCGGACCACGGATCGCTGCCGGACCTGGCCGCCTCGGACCCGGCGGGCGCGATCGTGTGCGCCACGGACGACGAGATGGTCGGGCACCTCGTGGATCTGGCCCGGTCCCTGCCGCGCCGGCGCAGGCTGGGCGCGGCCGCGCGCGACTACGTCTGCCAGCGCCACGCGCCCCGGCGCGTGCGCGCTACGCTGGAGCGGTTCGTCGCGGACGTGCTGGCCGACTCGCCCGCGGCCCAAGAGACCTAGCCCGAAGGACCGC
>Ga0180432_10004145_pt1 | contig 20067 bp, 15 predicted proteins | sample SS_ome_10_FD_132414 | JGI IMG/M metagenome (GOLD analysis project Ga0180432, IMG submission 132414) | Hypersaline lake sediment archaeal communities from the Salton Sea, California, USA - SS_1_MS_2 metaG | ecosystem: Environmental > Aquatic > Non-marine Saline and Alkaline > Hypersaline >...
CTCACGGCCCTCTTCCATCCCAACAACTCTCCTTTGTTCTGAAAACGCACCTCCCCACCTCCAGCAACCCCTTACATCGTCTACTTCAAACATCTTCCCGCCACCCTAATCCCTGAATACCCTATTTTCTATTGTTGCCACCAGCCCGGCTGCTCCAAACAGCCGGGCTGATACGTCTGATGCGCCGGAGGCTTAACCCTTTTTTTTGAACATCTTGCGTACTTCGCGTTTGCCCCGAATCCGCTCGGGCAGAAAGTGCAGCTTGCCCTTGGCCAGCAAACCCATTCCCAGCTTCGTGCCGCTGAACAGGTCCATCGAGGTGAGCTTGTAGCGGCCGACCATCCCCAACTCGAACAATCGGCCGTGGCGGCGGACCGAGTGCAGCAGGGCCTTGTGAAACTTGACGACCTTCGGTTCGGCGGGCGGAATCCCCGCTTCCAGGCTCATCCGGCGCAGCGTGTCCATCAGGTGGGCGATATCGATGTCGTTCGGACACCGGGCCGTACACGTCTGGCACGCGGCACAGACCCAGATCGTCTTCGACCGCAGCACCTCGTCCTCCAACCCGAGTTGCACCATTCGCATCACCTGGTTGGGCATCAGGTCCATGGCGAAGGTCAGCGGGCACCCGTTCGTACACTTGCGGCACTGGTAGCAGAGCGAGACGTTCTCGCCGCTTTGGGCGTTCACGTCCGCCAGAAACGCGGAATCGGGCCGGACGGGGGCCGTCTGAGTTGAAATCAGACCGTCGGACATTGTGAAAACAACTCCTCCCTATAACAATGCCAGGAATTCCTCGACCGTAAGGCGGGCCTGCTTCAAGATGTGCGCCAAAGTTGATCGCTTGACAGGTCGATGAGCGGGAACCGTGAGCCTCAGGACTTCGGTACGGGCATGTTTCTCGAGCCGAATGTGCGACCCACGCTGACGAATCACGACCCAGCCGTTTCGTTGCAACGCGTTAATAACTTGTTCGTAGCCAAGACTCGGTACTTTCGTCATACGGTAACTTCCACAACCTCGCTTCCGGATGCGTGCGCAATATCATCTTCCGCGGGTTCAAGGTAAAGCTCGATCGCTTCCTTGATGTTCTCCAAAGCTTCTTCTTTGGAATTCCCTTCACTGATGCACCCGGGCAGGCTCGGAACGTACACCGTATAGCCGCCTTCCTCACTTGGTTCGAAAATAACCTTCAATCTCATTTTTTCCCACCTGCCAGTGCGAACCCTATTTGTTTCCAGAAATACCCGCCACCGGGCAGCGAAATGCCGGGACAACCCCAATTGTCCAGTCACCGATCGTTCAATTATACTCATAGGATGCCCCGACGGGTAGGCTTCACAACCGCAATTTGGCCGCCCGGGCGGTGTTCTTCATCAACATGGTAATGGTCATGGGCCCGACGCCGCCGGGGACGGGCGTGATTTTGGCCGCCACTTCCTTGACCGGCTCGAAGTCGACGTCGCCTTCGAGAATGGCCACCATCCGGTTGGGGTCCTTTTTGCTCGGTTTCTGGCCGACCCGGTTGACGCCGACGTCGATCACTGTGGCCCCCGGCTTGACCATCTCTGCGGTGACCGCTTTGGGGAATCCGGCGGCCACGATGAGGATGTCGGCCCGCCGGGTGTGCTCGGCCATGTTCTTGGTCCGGGTGTGGCAGACGGTCACGGTGGCGTTTGCGCCGGCCTTCTTCTGCAACATCATGATCGAGATCGGCTTGCCGACGATGTTGCTGCGGCCGACGACGACGACCTCGGCCCCTTCGGTCTCGGTGCCGCTGCGGAGGATCAGCTCCTGGATGCCGGCCGGGGTACACGGCGGAAACAGCTCCTCGCCGATCACCAGCCGGCCGACGTTGACCGGGTGGAAACCGTCGACGTCCTTGTCGGGATTGATCGCGTAAAGGACCTTGTTGTCGTCGATGTGCTTCGGCAAGGGGAGCTGGACCAAGATGCCGTTGACGGCGTCGTCGTTGTTCAACTCATCGACGAGCTTCAGCAGGTCCTCCTCGCCGGTCTCGGCGGGAAGCGTGATCTGCTTCGAGTTCATGCCGAGTTCTTTGCACGTTTTGTTTTTGGCGGTCACGTACGAGACCGAGGCCGGGTCTTCGCCGACCAGCACGGTAGCCAACCCCGGCACGATGCCGTGTTTCTCTTTCAGTTCGGCCACTTCTTCTTTCAGTTCGGCGCGAATGGCCTTGGCCACTTCCTTTCCGCTGATAATCTCGGCAGTCATGTAGGACTCCTTGTTGGTTTGTCGGCAAATCACAATTCGCGACGGAGAATTGTGATCGGGGTCATGTTTTTCAACGCCCCGCGAACCCCCGCACGCAGTGCGGGGGCTTTAGGGCGATGCTTCTTGACGCTCTCCGGACAATTTACAATTTGCAATCTTCAATTTGCAATTTGCAATTCCCCACCTCAGAACAGCCCCTTGACCTTCCCGGTCGCGACGTCCACGTCCACACGCCGATAAGCGGGATTCGAGCACGTTCCCGGCATCAGCGAGATATTGCCGGCCACCGGGCAGATGAACCGGGCCCCGCCGTAGGTGAGGAAGTCGCGGATCGGCAGCGTCCAGCCCTTCGGGGCGCCTTTCACTGCCGGATCGTGCGTGAGGCTCAAGTGCGTCTTGACCATCATGGTGGTGTAGTCGTTGTACTTGGGATCGGCCTCGAACTTCTTGGCCTTGGCCTCCGCTTCCGGCGTGTAAGAAACGCCGCCGGCGCCGTAGACTTCCTTGGCGATCAGCTCGACGCGCTCCCGCAGCGGGGTATCCAGATCGTAAAGGAACTTGAAGTCGACCGGCTGCTCACAGGCCTCGATCACCGCGTCGGCCAATTCCAGTGCCCCCTCGCCGCCGAGTTGCCAGTGCTTGGAGACGGCCACGCGGGCGCCCGCTTCCTCGGCGGCCTTCCGGCACAGATCGATTTCGGCCTGCGTATCGGCGTGGAAGGCATTGATGGCCACCACGGGGTTGATCCCCGCCTTTTTCACCGTGTTAATGTGCTGGACGAGGTTGCACACGCCGTCTTCCAACCACGCCAGGTTTTCCTCGAAGTATTCCTTCGGGATCGGCTTGCCCGGGGGACAAGGCAGCGCCCCGGCGTTCACGCCGTGATGCTTCAGCCCGCGGATCGTCGTCGTGATGACCGAGACGTTGGGTATGTTGCCGCTGTAGCGGCACTTGACGTTCCAGAACTTCTCGAAGCCGATATCGGCCCCGAAACCCGACTCGGTGATGTGATAGTCGGCCAGCTTCAGGCAAAGCTTGTCGGCCACGACCGACGATTGCCCCACGGCAATGTTGGCGAACGGGCCGGCGTGGACGAAGCACGGCTGTCCCTCGAGCGACTGCAAAAGGTTCGGGTTGATCGCCTCGCGAAGCCAGGCGGTCATGGCCCCGGCCACCTCGAGATCCTTACAGGTAACCGGGTTGCGCTTCTTGTCGTAGGCGACCACAATGCCGTCCATCCGTTCGCGGAGGTCCTTCAAGTCGCTGAAGATCGACAGCATGGCCATCACCTCGGACGAAACGGCAATGCCGAACTTGCTCTGCATCATGTAGCCGTCCATCTTCCCGCCGATACCGATGACGATGTTCCGCAAGGTCTGGGCACAGTAGTCCATGACCCAGCCCATCTCGACGTTCGTCGGGTCGATGTCCAGCCGCTTGATGCCGATCTTCTCCAGCCGTGCGTCGCTGTAGTTCCGCTCGTGCTGCATGCGGGAGGTCACCGCGACCATCGCCAGGTTGTGGGCGTTCATGACGGCGTTGATGTCGCCGGTCAGCCCAAGGGAGAAATCCGTCAGGGGGATGCACTGGGCCAGCCCGCCGCCGGCCGCCGACCCCTTGATGTTCATCGTCGGCCCGCCGGAGGGCTGCCGGATGCAGGCAACTACCTTCTTGTCGCGCTTACCCATTCCCTGGAGTAACCCCATTGCCGTTGTCGATTTCCCTTCTCCCAAGGGGGTCGGCGTGATGGCAGTCACCTCGATGAACTTGCCGTCCGGCCTGTCCTTGATCCGCTCCAACACCTTGATGTAGTCCACTTTGGCGACATAGTTGCCGTGGGGTAGCAGTTCCTCCTTCTGTACGCCCAACTCTTCCGCGAGCTGGTAACAGGTCTTCATACGGGATTCCGCCTCTTCCGCGATTTCCCAATCCTCATGTTTTGTCGGGTCCAAAGCCACAGGAAGTCCTCCATTCGATAGAGACTAAACGAAGTTGATTGTCTGACACGTGCTGGCTCCATCCGACACCCAGTTGACGGGAGCACGAGGCAACGGATCGGCCCAAGTCGAACGGGCGAAACTATTACTGCTAACAGACGCCCCATATTCTGTCAATATGCCGCCAAAAGAGTATTATCATTATTTCCCTGCGAATTTTTGCTCACCGTGAAAGGAATCCCGGGCACAATGAGGCCGGCCTTCTCGGCGCACGGCAATCCCCCGTTGTTGGGGGCATTGGAGACGGCCGGAACGATTTCCTCCCGGCCCGGCGACCGTTATCACCCTGAAGGTTCTTGAATTTCGTCGGCGAAAGCCGTAGATTGGCGTCTTTGGCCTTTCTGCCCGGTCTCTTCCGGTCGCAAGAAGAAATTGAGGGAAGCCGTGCCACGAATCATCGTTTTAGACAGCCTGTCCCAGGAGGGTCTCGACCTGTTCCACTCGGCCGGGAACATCGAGTGCGAGGTCCGCACGGGCCTGAAGGGCGAGGAACTCCGCTCGGCGCTTGCGCAGTTCGACGGGGCAATCTGCCGCAGCGGCGTGCAGCTCACCGCCAAGGTGCTGGAAGGCAACCGCCGCCTGAAAGCCATCGCCCGAGCCGGCGTCGGAACCGACAATATCGACAAGCAAACCGCCACCCGGATGGGAATCGTCGTGATGAACACGCCGGGTGGAAACACCCTATCCACCGCCGAACACGCCATTACGTTGATGCTGGCTCTCTCCCGCAATGTCCACCCGGCCTACGAAAGCCTCATCCAGGGCCGCTGGGACCGCAAGCAGTACATCGGCGCCCAGTTGGCCGGCAAGACGCTGGGAGTCATCGGCGTCGGCCGCGTGGGCGAAGCGGTGGCCACCCGCGCGCTGGCCATGCAAATGCGCGTGCTCGCCTACGATCCCTTCCTCTCCAGCCACAGGGCAAAAGAGTTAGGTATCACCGTCTGTGCCTCGGTCCACGAAATGCTGCCCGATGTCGATTACCTCACCGTTCACACCCCCCTGAACGACGAAACCCGAGATCTCATCGGCCGCGAAGAGATCAAGCTGATGCGGCCCGGCGCCCGGCTGATCAATTGCGCCCGAGGCGGCATCTTCAACACCGAAGCCCTCGTCGAAGGGCTCCGAAGCGGACAGCTCGGCGGCGTCGCCCTGGACGTCTACGAGTCGGAACCCTGCACCGAAAACCCGCTCTTCGGAATGCCCGGCGTCTTGTGTACTCCCCACCTCGGCGCCAGCACCGAAGAGGCCCAGGCCCATGTCGCCGCCGAGGCCGCCCAATTGTTGATCGACTTCTTCACCACCGGCGCGATCAGGCAGTCGGTCAACATCTCCCCCCTAGACCGCAAGACGCTCGAAAACCTTCGGGGAGACCTTAATGTGGCTTATCGGCTGGGGCTCCTCTTGGCCCAGGTGCAATCCGCGCCGCCGGTGGCCTGCAACCTCTACTACGAAGGCGAAGTCGCCAAGAAGGACTGCCGGCTGCTTTCAGCCGCCTTCTCGGCCGGGCTGCTCGAACACGCCATGGAAGAGGATGTCAACCTCGTCAATGCCGAGGTCCTGCTCCGCGAACGCGGGATCGAGCTGGTCGAGCACCGCTCCAGCGATACCGGGGCTTTCAGCTCGATGATTACGGCCGAAGTCGTCAGCGACGAGCGCAAGGCGGTCGCCTCCGGCACCCTGTTCGGCAACGTACCCCGGCTGGTCCGAAAGGGCGATTTCCCGCTCGAAAGCCGGCTGGAAGGCATCCTGATGCTCTTCAAACATCGCGACGTGCCCGGAGTGATCGGCCACCTGGGAAACATCTTCGGCCGCCACCGGGTCAACATCGCCGACATGGCGGTCGGCCGCGGTTCGAACCGGCCGGGCGGGGAGGCCGTCGGGGCCATGGCACTCGACAGCCAGCCACCCGCCGAAGCCGTCGCCGAAATCCTCGCGCTCAGATCGATCGAGCAGGCCTGCGTCGTCAATCTCCCACCCGCCGACGAACTGCCCGACTGGATGGGAAGCGGCCTATGAATTGTCTCCAACGACAAGACCCCAAAATCTGGGAGGCCATTGCCGGCGAAACCGGGCGGCAACGCAACCGCCTGGTCATGATCGCCAGCGAAAACTACACCAGCGCCGCCGTCCTCCAGGCGTCCGAAACCGTCCTGTCGAACAAGTATGCCGACGGATATCCCGAACGGCGATACTTCGGCGGATGCCACTTCGTCGATCTGATCGAGAACCTCGCCCGAAAACGCGCCAAACAACTCTTCGGCGCAGAATACGTCAACGTCCAACCCCACTCCGGCTCCCAGGCCAACGAGGGCGTCTACCTCGGAGTCCTCCGCTCGGGCGATACCGTCCTGGGCCTCGACCTCCACCACGGCGGACACCTCACCCACGGTATGCACCTGAACCTTTCGGGCAAGTTCTACCGCTTCTTCAGCTACGGTGTCCGGCCGGACGACCACCGGATCGACTTCGACCAAGTGGCCGCCCTGGCCCGGGAGCACAAGCCTAAGCTGATCGTGGCCGGGGCCAGCGCCCATCCGCGGGAGATCGACCACGCCCGCTTCGCCCAAATCGCCCGCGACTGCGGCGCCAAGCTGCTGGTCGACATGGCCCATTACGCCGGCCTGGTGGCGGGCCGGGTCCACGACGATCCCGTGCCCGTGGCCGACTACGTCAGTTCCAGCACGCACAAGACCCTTCGCGGCCCCCGCGGCGGAATAATCCTCTGCAAGGCCGAGCACGCCGGTGCCATCGACCGGGGCGTCTTCCCCGGCATCCAGAGCGGTCCGCTGATGCACGTGGTGGCCGGCAAGGCCGTTTGTTTCGGCGAGGCGCTGACCCCCGAGTTCAAACAGTACGCCCGGCAGATCGTCGCCAACGCCAAAACCCTGGCCGAGGTCTTGCTATCCGGCGGCTTGCGGCTCATCAGCGGCGGAACCGACAACCACCTGATGCTGGCCGACGTCACCAGCATCGGCCTCAGCGGCCACCAGGGCGAGCAACTGCTCGACGCCTGCGGCATCACGGCCAACAAGAACGTAATCCCGTTCGACAAGCGCAAGCCGGTCGACCCGTCCGGCGTCCGCTTCGGCACCCCCGCCCTGACCACCCGCGGCATGCGCGAGCCCGAGATGCGGACCGTCGGCGGCTGGATCCTCCAAATCCTGAAATCTCCTAACGACGAGAAACTAGCCGCCAAGGTGAAGGGTAAAGTCGCCGATCTCTGCCAACAGTTCCCGATCCCCGGCGATGGGCAGACCTAATTGGCATATTCGCCGCCACCTACCAGCGGTATGCGCGCGAATTCACCCTTCCCACGAAGAATCCTCTCATGCGACGCAAGTGCTTGTGTAGCTTGCGTTTACGCAGATTGTCATTGACAAGAGGCGGGAAGAATGGAGAAATTGACGTACGACACGCTTGACGTACGTCGAAAACTACGTATAATATCAATGGCTGGGCAGATTTGCAGACACCTGCCCCATAAAGCGACGCAAGAGAAAGGTTGATCCGATGAAGGCAAATCCCGGTGGCGAAATCGCGCCAGAAGAAGTTGTTGGTCGGGACCGGCTCATTGAGACGCTTTGGGAAACGCTCAATTCCCAGAGTGTCGTGTTGGTCGCTGAGCGGCGTATGGGAAAATCGAGCGTCATCAAGAAAATGGTAGCGGAAACGCCCGGGGATTCTCTGACCGTCTATCGGGACGTCGAGAGTGTTGCCCGGCCCATCGACTTCGTCGAGGCGGTCTATCGCGATGTCGAGCAACACCTTACCGCAATGAGGCGAGCGAAGGGCCGAGTCTCCGCCGTACTCAAACAACTGGCCGGCGTTGAGATCGGCGGCTTGGTGAAGTTTCCTGAAGGAGTCGCACCTCATTGGAAGACGCTGCTCGAAAACACGCTCGAAGGCCTGGCCGAACACCAAGACCGGCTCGTCGTCTTGTTTTGGGATGAACTCCCTTTGATGCTCAAGAGCATCGCCCGCAACTCTGGCGAGGCGACCGCGATGGAGATGCTTGACACGCTTCGAGGGCTTCGGCAGATGCACGGCGGCTTGCGGATGGTCTATTCGGGTTCGATCGGCTTGCACCACGTCACCGCCGCGCTCAGAGAAGCCGGGCACGGCAACGATGCCACCAACGACATGCAAATCATCGAAGTGCCGGAACTAGACGACGAAGATGCGCGTCTCCTCGCCGCAGAACTGCTCGACGGCGAACAACTCCAGTGCGACGACCCGGGCGCCACTGCCAAAAGTATTGCGGACGCTGTGGACCGGATACCTTACTACATTCACTGGGTAGTGGCTACAATGAAAGGGCGGGGTAACATTGCCAGTAACGAACTGGCCGAACGGATCGTTGCCGAGGCACTCGTCGACGATCAGGACCGCTGGCACCTGCAACACTACCGCGATCGGTTGCAGAGATACTACGGCGACGATCGGCTTCCGGTAGTGCTCGCCGTGTTGGATGTACTGGCAGTCGCCCAGCGGACGGTGACATTCGACCAGTTGTACTCCGAGTTGGGAACCGGCTTGACTCCGGAAACGAGCACGGCGGCGAAGCAGATCCTCGGCGGCGATCACGAGTTGCTCCGGCTGATTCTCACGTTGTTGCGACGCGACCACTACGTTCGGCAGCAAGCGAACGACGGGACATACGGTTTTCGCTTTCCGCTTATCCGACGATGGTGGCGCGTCCACAGGGGGCTGTCATGATGAAGGAATTCTACCTCTCCCGTTTTACACCCAGCCTGCTACAACCGGAAACGCTGGAAGCGATCCTGGTGCAGCGCGGAGACCTTGCTGCCCGACTCGTCGAACTGATCCGCGAGAGTGTGCTAACGGAGAATAAGCACTACATGCTGCTGGTCGGTCCCCGCGGGACCGGCAAGACCCACATGGTATCGCTGGTCTACCATCGCGTTCGGGCACAGGCCGATCTGCGCGACCGCCTGCGAATTGCCTGGCTCCGTGAAGAGGAGTGGGGCGTCGCATCGTTTCTCGATTTCCTGCTGGCGGTCCTGCGGGCACTGCATGAGGAAAGCCAGAATGAGCAGCTAGCAAAGAATTGTGAGCACTTGCGCACCCTCTCGATCGAAGCGGCCGAACGCGGAGCGGAGCAATTGCTCCTCCAAACCGTCGGCGACAGGACGTTGCTGGTGATTGCCGAGAATCTTGATGAGATATTCAACGCCCTTGAAGAAGAGGGGCAGCGAAAGCTGCGTGCATACATCCAGAACAACCCGATGTTTGCAATACTGGCCACTTCGCAAAGTCTCTTCAGCGGCGTGTCGGTGCGCGAGTCGCCCTTCTACGGGTTCTTCCAGGCCTATCACCTGGCGGAATTGTCTTTCGAAGACGCCGTGACAATGATGGCGAAGATCGCCCGGCACGAGGGGGACGAGAAGCTCGCGTCCTTGATACACACGCCCCGCGGCCGTGCCCGAATTCGGGCCGTACACCACCTGGCCGGCGGCAATCCGCGGGTGTACGTCATCTTCTCGCAATTCCTGACGTGCGATTCGCTCGACCAGTTGGTCGAGCCGCTCATGCAGACGCTCGACGACCTGACGCCCTACTATCAGGCCCGGATGAGTCACCTGTCGCCGCAACAGCGGAAGATCGTCGATTTCCTCTGCCAGCGGCGTCACGCGGTCCCCGTTGCCGAGATCGCCCAAGACAATTTCGTGACGCACCAGACCGCTTCGGGCCAACTCAAGAAACTCCGGGAACTGGGCTACGTGCGTGCTCACCAGGTCGGCCGCGAGTCGTACTACGAGTTGCGTGAGCCACTGCTGCGAATCTCGCTCGAAGTGAAGAAGGTCCGGGGTGAACCGATCCGCCTCTTGGTTGCGTTCCTGCGCGTTTGGTATTCCCAAACAGAGTTGGTCGACCGGCTCAAGTCGCTGAAATCCGACAGGACGTTGGATCGGGAATATCTGCAACGGGCGATTGAGCTTGCGGCGGAAGAATCGGACGATCCCCGGATCACAGCCTGCTTGAAAGACTACGAAGATCACGAGAAAAACGGAGACCACGAGGCGTCGCTCGCAGTGGCCGAAGAGCTTGTCGCTATTCGGGGTTACCCATCTGATTGGATGAAACAAGCCAGGTGTCTCCGGAATCTGAACCGCGATGCCGAAGCGAAAGATTCCGAAAAGAACGCCCTGGAACTCGATTTACAGACTGCGGCAACTTGGTTGGACCGAGCCTCGGTCTTGATTGACCTGGAGCGTTTCGAGGAAGTCTTGGCGTGCTATGACAAGGCGCTAGATCTTGGTGCCGACAACGCCTCGATCTCGCGGAATCGAGGGATTATCCTGGAGAAGGTGGGCCGATATGAGGAAGCCTTGGCATCTTATGACAAGGCGATCGAACTTAACCCGGATGACGCACTGGCTTGGAAATGGCGCGCCACTCTGCTAGAAGAACTCAATCGCTACGAAGAAGCGTTGAAATCCTACGACAAGGCCATTGAACTCGACCCGAACGATGCATTCGCGTGGCGACATCGCAGCACCCCGCTAAAGGAACTCAATCGCTATGAAGAAACGTTGAAATCATATGACAAGGCCATCAAGCTTGACCCCAATAATGCAAGTACATGGGTATCGCGTGGCATGGCGCTGCGTGAACTCAACCGCAATGAAGAAGCGCTGGCATCTTACGATAAGGCGATAGACCTTGACGCGAATGAAGCACTTGCGTGGAGCGTCCGTGCTTCGTTGCTGGAAGCCATGGGGCGGTATGACGACGCGTTGGCGTCAGTTGACAAATCGCTGGAAATCGAACGCACGGATACAACGAGAAGGGCGTTTCGTGGTCTGCTCGTATGGAGGCTGGGACGACGGGAGGAATCGCTGGCTGCGCTTGAAGAGGTGCTGAAACTCGATCCGGACAACGACGCTGTCTGGGGTCTGCGGGGTGTGGTACTCAGTAGTCTCGGGCGGGATGAAGAAGCGTTGACGTGCTTTGATCGATCCCTGGAACTTGGGGCCGGAGACATCTATTTCGACGTCTGCTCCAATCGGGCGATGACTCTGGCCATGTTGGGACGTTGGGACGAGGGCGTCAGCGCGCTGGACGAAGCGTTGCGCCGCTTTGCCGAAGAAGGCGGAGTTGATGCGTGTGGCGAGGGGTCCATCGTTCGCAACCTGTTGATCCGCACTCAGGATGTGGCAACGTGGCGACGGCACATCACAACCTGGATCGAACTGTTCGACAAGCACGGCGTTCTTCCGGCATTGGGCCAGGGGCTCGTTCGTAGCGTCCGGACACTGGTCCTGTCGTCGATTGGGAATGAGGCAGCCCGGGCGTGGCGGGATGTCTGGGAGGAGCTTGGGACGGGGCACAAAGAGCTGGAAATCCCGCTGCGGCTGCTTGATACCGCGGTCCGCTACCAAGAGAACCCGGATGAGCGAATCCTGCTGGGGTTGCCCATTGAAGAGCGGGAGTTGCTAAAACCGTTGCTGGGTTTGGGGGAATGAGCATACGACTGCACGGGGGGTCAGGATGGCTCAAGCCAAACAGCGGGAACGCCCGTAAACGGGCGTGGCGTCGCGCCGACCGAGGAAAGTAAGGGGGAAGCAAAAGCGTCCAACTACCGCTGCACCCGGTCTGTCGTGGCGTAGCCGGCTGACGAGTCGGAACGCTGGCTGGTGCGACCTTTCGACAAAGTCGGCGGCGGCACGCGGCTGGAAAGGATGACGTCCGACGTCCCTCTTCGGGCCGTGCGGGGCGAGTCGGCCGACTTTTCGGCAATCTCGGCCGCCAGCAACGCCAACTTCTCGCGGTGTTGCGGCTGGACCTTGTGAAGTCTCGCCGAGAGCCGCTTGACACCGGGGCTGTTCACCTCGGCCGTGCGGGAAAGGCTGCCGGCGAAGGAAACCGATTGGGCAAAGTTGATGTCGGCCGTGTTGCCGACCAGCGGGTGGAACGTCCTGGTCAGCAACTCCACCGCACCGCGTTCGACGTTCATAAACGTATCGAGCCGGGTGGTGATGTAGTGGCGGCCGTTCGTCTCCAGCACGTAGCCGGTCTTCATGACCATCAAAACGCGGCCGTTGACCGACCGTGCAAGCAACGGACCCCGGTACGTCCCCTCGGCGTAGACCACCTGGGTGTCGTGGCTGCGATAGAGAAACTCGACCGTGCCGAACGTGCCGGAGGGCTCCGATATCCGGTACGTGTCCGCGTTCAATTGCCGCATCTGCAATTTACTGATGCCCAGCACTTCCCAGATGTTGACGAGGACGTCCGGGTGGTGCGCCAGGAACAGATACAACTTGGGATCGCAATCGACCACGCGAATCGGCATCCGCCGAAACACCGTGACGTTCGACAGCACCGAGTCGACCTTGGCCCGGGCGCCGGCATCGAGGCGCTGGAACGGGATCGAGCGGATGGCACTCTGACGCGCCGAGCGGCTGGTGGTCGCGCGAGTGGGATCCTGTTTCGGCAGGAGAGGGCTTGCCGCCGGAAGCCGCCGGTCCCAACCGAGCAACCCCAATACGAGCAGACCTGTGGCGAGAACCGCCACGGGCATGGATTTCGTCTTTCCCGACGCCGAAGAAACGGGCGTCGAGCCGAGCCGCGTAACGAGCATGTCCCCCCCTGTTGACTACATTCCCCAGATTCACATCAGCGGCACCAAGAACATCGGCACCTGTGATTATTCGGTTTGGAGGGGGCAATCTGGTCAGTCAAATCCTGCACGCCGCAGCCGGCCGTGATAAGCAGCGAAAACCAGACAGCCTGGGGTAGACCTTTCCTGATCGAAGAGTGCCGATGCCCGGACTCGAACCGGGACCCCCTTGCGGGGACTAGATCCTAAATCTAGCGTGTCTGCCAATTCCACCACATCGGCCTACGGTTTCATCTCGGCCCGGCTGCCGGGGCATTATATGGGGGTTTCCCCCGCTGGTGAAGGACAAGAAAGGTGGTTCCTAAACCCCAAAGGTTCGCTATTTCCCACGCTTGCCCGCGAGCAGGGGGAATACAACCCCCATGAAGTGTTTGACAGCCAACCCGTACTCTGCTAAAATCGGAGCATGTCGGGATAGCCATCCACCCCTCTCTTTTTCTAACAGAATTCCCCCAAGAGATGTTCCTATGAACACTAGACACCGGGACAGGGGGTTCACCCTTGTTGAACTGTTGGTGGTGATTGTCATCATTGGAATCATGATTGCCTTGCTGCTGCCGGCGATTCAGTCGGCCCGCGAGGCGGCCCGTCGGGCCAACTGCCTGAACAACCTGAGGCAGATCGGCATGGCGTTTCACAACATGGATAGCGCCTTGTCATGTTTTCCTCCCGCCTGCCACGTGACCAAGGATCCCGTCACCAAAGCCGTCACTGATATGAATGTCCCCGGCTGGAGCTGGTGCATTGACATTCTGCCTTTCATGGAAAACAAGCCGTTGCACGGGTCGCTCGATCTGCAAAATGATTCCCTGTTTGCAGGTTCCCCCGCCACCGCCATTGCCATGAAGACTTCGGTAAAGGAACTCCGTTGTCCGAGTTTCTCGGGCACGCGGTGGGTCGATCCGACAAGGCAATACGAGTGCATCACCAATTACAAGGCCCTGGGCGCCACTCACTGGCAAAGCCTGGCCCAGGCCACGCCGAACACACTGGGCACCTTACCCTTGTACAACGAGGGCTTCCATCCCGACGGCGGGTGCTATCCGGGGGCGTCGCACGGGGTGGACAAATTCGGCAAAGACGGAACCGCTCACACCGCCATTGTCGTCGAGACCGTCGAGCAATACTACTCCCGGTGGATTGTTGGCACGGAAGCCTGCCTGGTCGGGCTTCCGTCAAGGCAACCCGCGGGCGCAGGCGGCGCACCCGTTGTTTTTGCCGACCCACCCGGTAACGGCCTGACGTATGCGTGCCCCGACGGTTACCAGACTTCGCCGGGTGCTTTCTGGGACAAGAGTTCGGTGAATGACAACTACACTTACTTGTCCTGGGATTATGTTACAGACCCTTACGTAAATCCCCCTGATTTGGTTGCCGCGGATCCTCCTTCTTTTTCAGCCTCTTGGCCAAGCCACCCAACGGAGATCCAGATCGGCCCGAGCAGCCATCATTATAGCGTGATCAATCACCTGTTGGCCGACGGCAGCGCGCAGAGCGTCAACGAAGATATTGATGCGGCTGCCTACATGTTCCTTATTACTCGTGAAGGCGGGGACCCCAGCACAGGGCTGCGGTAGGTCTACTCGTCTTCTTTCTCGAGTTGCTTCTCGAGTTCGGCCAGTTGCTTTTTGAGTTCTTTCTGGAATTGCTCAAGGGCATTTTGCAGCTCGGCAGTCTCTTCGGCGTCTTCGATTGCCTTATCAAATTCCTTGCCGAGGCGTCGCAACTGCCTGGTGACGGCTTCGATCCGTTTGGCGGGGTCGAGCTTCGGGCGGCCGGGCAGGACTTGAATTCTCTGTCCCAGGGCCCTCGGGATTGCGGGTTGGATCGGTTGGATCTGGATTCCTCCGGGAACGGCGGCGGCTTGTATCCTGAATTGTATTGCCCGGCCCATCGCGCCCCCCTTGCCGTATTGCTTGTACAGATCGAACGCCTCCTTGTTCTTCTTCTTCAACTCGTCGGCGTTCTTGGCCTCGGTGGTCCTGGTAACTTGCTTGCCGCCCTTGGTTTCCGTAACCTCGACCTTGATGCCCTTTTTCGGGTCGTCTTGGATCTTGATCTTCCGCCCGTTTTCGCTGACGCTGATCGTCTTCACTCCGTTGACGTTCGAGACGCTGATGCTGTTGCGGACGGCGATGGCGATATTACCGGGCTGCCAGACGGGTAATTCCGCCTCGGGCCGTATGGCCTCCTTGGCCCGCGGCGACGACGAGGGATGGTTGCTCTCGGCGATCTTTTCCAGGGCCTTTCTCGCCGCGGTCTTCGTCTCCTCGTCCGGCGATTCGAGCAGATCCCGGAGAATACGCATCGAACGGGTCGAGACCTCCAGGCTGTCGCCGAGGGCCGCTTCGGCCAGTGCGGGAATGGCCGTCTTGCCCGCCTCGGTCAGTTTCCGGCTGGCCGCCTCACGCTTCGAAAACGCATCGTCGTCGAGCTGCTCGATCAGCGGGCCAACCGCATCGGCCGGGGCGTCCTTAGACCGTTCGGCAGCCGCTTCCGCGTCCTTCTCCGCGGCCGGAACAGGCACGGCTAACAGCAACAGCACGAAAGCACCAATAAACCGTTTTGAAAGCAACATGGTAACCTCCCGTGGAACAAGGGCTGAAACGCCGACTATACCGACCTTACGGGACAGGCACCCTCGTTGTCAAGCACCGACCAGCCGATCGGGGGGGCTTTTACCTACGACCGCAACGTTGCCTTCAACCGCAGGGGATTGCTCAACAGGTCGAAGGCGGACAGGATGTCGGAACAAACCGCGTCGGCGGCCAGCAGCGTCGCCGCGGCCGCCCCCTCGCGCTGGATCACGGCAATCCCCAGCGCCGCCGCCTCCAGCATTTGGCGATCGTTTCGGCCGTTGCCGATACAGACCGCGGCGTCCGAGCCGAGTTCCTCGACGTAGGCACGTTTTCCAGCATCCTGGTCATCCGGCGGAAGCACGACGAGCTTGCAGGGGAAGTCCTTCAGCCGGGCCAACGCCTTGCCGAACGTGTCCGCGGTGACCACGTGGATTTCCAACTGCCCGGTGAGGGTTGTCAGCGCCTCCTTCACTCCGTCGAGGATCTCCCCGTCACAGGCGAGCGTGCCGTTGTAGTCCAGGACAAGGTATTCGAGCCGCAGGTCGCCGAATCCGGGAATGGAGATTTCAAGCATGTCCGGCAATCCAACGGATCATTGAAACGACTGCTCCGCACCGGGAAAGGTGCCGTCGCGGACTTCGTCGCGGTATCGCGTGACGGCCTCGGCAACGAGGTTTTTCAGGTCGGCATATTCCTTGACGTGTTTCGGGGGCCTGCCGGGGGTGAGGCCCAACAGGTCGTTGACCACGAGGACCTGGCCGTCGCATCCGGCCCCGGCCCCGATGCCGATGGTGGGGATGCTCACCGCGGCGGAGATTTCCGCCGCCACGTCTGCGGGGACGCACTCCAGGAGGACGGCAAACGCCCCGGCTTTTTCGGCCCCGGCCGCGTCGGCCAGCAGCTTCCCGCGGTCCCGCTCCACCCGGTACCCGCCGAGCTGATGGACGCTCTGAGGCCGCAGTCCATAGTGTGCCATGACGGGAATTCCGGCCGCGACCAGCGCGGCGGTGATTTCGGCCTGGTCGGGCCCCTGTTCGAGCTTGACGGCCTGGCACTGGGTCTCCTTGAGGATTCGTCCGGCGTTTTCAATCGCTTTGTGTATGCCCGTGTGATAGCTCAGAAACGGCATATCGACCACGACCAGGGCGTGTCGGACCGCCCGGCCCACCATTTCGGCGTGATAGATCATCTGGTCCATCGTGGCCGCGAGCGTGTTGGGCCGCCCCTGCACGACCATCGCCAGGCTGTCGCCGACGAGGATGCCCTCGATCCCGGCCGCATCGAGCAGAGCGGCCATCGTGTAGTCGTAGGCGGTCAGCATGGTGATCTTCCGCCCGGCCGACTTCAGCGCCGCAAACTTCGGAACCGTGATGCGTGAATCCCGGGAACTCATAAGCCTTATTATAGGGCAGCGGCGCGGGACGGCAAGACCTACGGACTCTCATCGAGCAACTCTTTGATGGCGGCCAGGGCGTCGGCATCGGCGCCGCCCGCCAACGCAGAGATTTCAACGGCCAACCGGCCCAGACTCCGGTAAATCCCCTCGATCCGCCCGTCCCAACGGCCCAGGGCCTCGCACTGTCGCCCGACCACCGACGGCTCGCCCCGGGCAATCGGCCCGGTCAGCGAGCCGACGGGCCCGAGCCGGAAAACGTTGTCGACCGTCTCCCGCACGATCGGTTCGATGACCTGCAATGCGGTTTCCCGGGAAATGCCCGCCTTCTCGAAACACCGCAAGCCGGCTTCGATCAGGGCAACGAAGTAGTTGCAGACCATCACGCTGCCGGCGTGGTAGATCGTCTTGAACTCCGGCTCGATGGAAAAGGTGACCGCACCGCAACCGCGCAGCAGCTCGCCGAGAACCTCGCACGCGGCCGGATCGCCCTCGACGCCGCAAAACGTACCCGCGAAGCTCTTCACCGCCGTGGCCGGATCGGCAAAGCTCTTGACCGGGTGTACGCTGGCAACCGATGCTCCGCACCGCCGTGCCGGCTCCAACAAGGCCGAAGACAACGAACCGCTACAGTGGAACACCACGGCGCCCTGCCCGAGTACGCCCGACCGGCACAACTCGCCGCAACATCCCTCGATCGCCTCGTCGGGCGCGGCGATCATGACGAGATCGGCCCTTTCCATCCGGGCACAGTCTTCGACCGCGCGGCCGGCGCCGACGAACTCGACGGCCCGCAGGCCGCTTGGAATCGAACGGTTGAGTATCCCCCGGACGCTCAGCAGCGAGCGTTCCGTCCACAGCCGTGCCAGTGTCCTGCCGACCTTGCCGCAGCCGATGATGTTGATGGTTCTCACGGGTGGCCCTCCGATAACGGTTCCCAGCGCCGACCGCCGTTCACTATCCACGATCGGCACCGCCGAATCCACCCCCACTCAATAGGCTAGCAACGACTTACAACGATTCTTGTTAAGATAGGCAACTGGCCGAAGTGTGCCGGGGGGAATGATCGTCCCCCATATGCAGTTTTGGTCAACAGAATGTGAGGTTTCCAAAGTGGATAGTGGATAGTGGATAGTGGATAGTGGATCGTCTCACCACCTTCCCCTGTTCCCCTGCTCTCCTGCTCTCCTCTTTTTTGGTCAACAGAGTCGCCACTTTCCAGGAGACTGGTTGCAAACCTGTCCTACGTCCCTCTTTTTGGTCAACAAGATCGGAAATCTCCACTTCTGTCCTCTGTCCTCTGTCCTCTGCCCTCTGTCCTCTGTCTACTCTGCCTTCGCACTCATCACTCGACATTCGCCACTCGATATTCGATATTCACCCCCAGCGCGGACCGGTACTCCGAGCATCGGCCGCGCCAAAAAACGAAAAAGGGCCCACCGGGGGAGTTGCACCCCGCGACGGGCCCTTGTGGATACCTGGCGGACGGCCGGCTCTTGTGGGTACCGCTTATATGGACGTTAGTATAGAATATATCGAGTCTCTTGTCAATGCCACTTTTATGCCGCCCGGCGATTTTTCGCATCTTTTTTCGGGGGAGTGGGGGTTAGGGATTTCGGATTTCGGACTTAGGATTTCGGATTTCCCTGGCGGGGGGTGCAGACATCTGCACTGTGGCCCGGCGGGGCTCCAAAGTCCTGCGGACCTTTGACTTTTGGGGGGCATGTAGTATAATGCGGCTGATAAGCCCCCGTGGTATAATGGCGGGCAGGTTTGGAACCTTCTGGCCCGCAAAGAGTTAAGCCCAGACTTGACGGAGGCTTATACCGGCGCGCGGAGACGGGGTAAGGGCTTCACCGGAACCGCTGAATCCTATGTTCGCCCCAAAATGCACCTATGAGTGAAATGGCAGCAGAACCGAAAGGCACGAGTCTTGCCAGGGCGTCAACGCTTGGCACGGTTTTCCTATTGCTTGTCTCTTCTGCCAACAGTGTCGGTGCGCAACAGGCCGTTGTTCCATCACCTGCAAATCCACCTGTCAAAGAGAGCGCGGTGGTTCCTGACCCGAAGAATTCGCAGGCGAAGGCGGTAGTCACCAACTCCATTGGGATGAAGCTCGTCTTGATTCGTCCTGGTGAGTTCCTCATGGGGTCATCCAAAGCTGAGCAGCAAGAGGCAATGAAACATAGCGTGTGGAAATGGGCAATACCAATAGAAACGCCGCAACACCGAGTTAAGATCACCAAACCGTTCTACCTCGGCATGCACGAAGTCACGCAGGAACAATACTACAAAGTGATGGGCGAGAATCCCAGCACATTCAAGGGACCGAAAGTGGGTTCTGGCAGACCTTTGCCGAGTACAGACACGAAGCCAACGAAGTCAAAGAGACCCGTTGACAGAGTGTCTTGGGAGAAGGCGGTGGAGTTCTGTCGCCGTTTGAGCAAAAAGGAGGGCAAGAAGTACCGTTTGCCAACGGAGGCCGAGTGGGAGTACGCGTGCAGAGCAGGGACCACCACGAGGTGGCATTTCGGCGATTCGGAATCACTGCTGAAAAACTATGCGTGGTACGTCGGAAACTCCCGCGAGCAAACGCATCCGGTTGGGCAGAAGAAGCCAAATGCCTGGGGATTGTATGACATGCACGGAAATGCAATGGAGTGGTGTGCCGATTGGTGTGATGACAACTACTATGCACGCTCTCCACTCCGCGACCCCAAGGGCGCTGATTCTGCCGAGCATCGGGCGATTCGAGGTGGCGACAACGACACATACCCGTGGGACTGTCGTTCGGCAAGCCGTAGCAGGGCGCCGCCGAACGCAGTTGCGTACATTATGATAGCAGTTGGATTTCGTGTTGCGAGAGATCCATAGGCAATCAAGAACCAAGTAAGATAGGGGCGAACCAGCGGATGGAGACGGATGCTTCGCACCGCTCATCCGAGACGTTCGCCCCAAACTCTTCACATCAGGATGCGGTTATGAGCAGGCTGAGAATAACCGCGGAAAACGTGCAGGAGAAGAGCCAGAAAAACCAAAAACCGTCCATTTCTACCTCCAGTTGGCTTTGAAGTATTGTGCGGGGTGCCTTCCTATTAGACCTCAATCAAGCGTGATTTTTGGCCAAAAAATGGAAAACTCGAAACCTTCCGTGTTTTCAGGCGTCTAAAGGTAAACATTAAACCCCAGGACCCTGTTACAAGGAGGATTTCGAGTGAA
>Ga0180432_10004146_pt1 | contig 20066 bp, 15 predicted proteins | sample SS_ome_10_FD_132414 | JGI IMG/M metagenome (GOLD analysis project Ga0180432, IMG submission 132414) | Hypersaline lake sediment archaeal communities from the Salton Sea, California, USA - SS_1_MS_2 metaG | ecosystem: Environmental > Aquatic > Non-marine Saline and Alkaline > Hypersaline >...
GTCGCAATTAAGAAAAGAACGAATGGACCTATAAAATATACGGCCTTTTTTAATAGCTCCTGCGATTCTCCTTCGGCTTCATATCCCTTCGGGTCGGGGTGCGCCGCCCATAGTATATTTTCATCCTGTTCGATGGACGGTATTTCACTCGCTTCAGCTATGGGATCCAATGGCAAGGTTGACGGCAGTGATGATTTCATCGCATCTCCATACATGTCAATATCATAACAATGAAAGAAAGGCAAGAGAGGCGGCAATCGGGTTGAAATCCCATGCTATTATAATAGAGGAAGAATTGGAGGATAAACATTGATAATAATACGATGTCTGAAGGCGCAAATTCTTATTGCCGGTTTTCTCATTATAGCCGTTTTCATCTGCACCGCGCGGACCGGCGCCGAAGGCCCGTACCCGTGGGAGCTTCATGCCGGTACCGGGGTGGCCGATATGACTCCCGATGTCTATAAAATGAAAATTCCGCTGAACGGGTATGGGGAGCGCCACAAGACCCCGGCCGGCGGCGTACACGACCGGCTTTGTACGAAGGCCCTTGCAATAACCTCGATATCTCCCGGAGGCACACGTGAAGACGCCGTCATTGTGACCACCGATCTGTGTATGGTCACCGAAGCGTTGCGCGAAGCCGTACTCGGACGCATCGAGCCGTTGGGCTATAATGACGACAACCTCTTTTTAACCGCCACACACACGCATTCCGGCCCCGCCGCAATCGATATTCGCCTGCCGGTCGAGATAGCCATGGGCAAATTCAATCCCGAGCTCTTCGAGTTTACGGCGGATCGAATCGCCGCAGCCGTCAAAAAAGCGGCCAAATCCATGGTTCCCGTCCGGGCGGATATGGTACAGGGTTCATTCCCGAACCTTGTGCGAAACCGCCGCGAGGATAAGTACGATTACGCCACCCGCCGGTTTGTGGGCGAGCCGAGCAAGAATATCGACCCGCTGATGTCGGTGCTGGTGGTCAGCGGTCATAACAAAAAACCTGTGGCTATACTCGTGGTGTTCGGGTCACACCCTACAATACTTGGTCCCGACAACCTGCTCATCAGCGCCGACTGGCCCGGGTCATTGACAAAGACCCTCGAGGCGCGAATGCCGGGGTTGGTGGCAATGTTCGCCAACGGGGCCGAGGGAGATCAGGCGCCGCCTTCAATGGACGCAAAAGATGATTTCGAGTGGGCCGATAAATACGGTCGCGCCGTGGCTGATACCGCCGCGAAACTGGCGAAACATGCCTCTCCGAGAGGTAATCTCAAACTATCGTCGGCCGTCATTCGAAATCGACTGCCCAGGATGAGGCTCAGGTCTTTTCTCGGCATCGTTATTCCAAGAATATTTACCAAAAGCATCGCGCGCGACGCGATAGGGTCGGCGTTGGTGTTGGGAGACGCCGCGTTCCTCGGCCTGCCGGGCGAACCGCTGCACAGGGTAGGAATCGAATTGCGCGAAAGGGCCAAACGCAAAGGAGTCGGTAAGCCCGTTGCGGTGGGACTGACCAACGATTGGATCGGCTACCTGGCCGACCCCGAAAGCTACAGCGAAGGCGGCTACGAGGCAAATATGACCCTCTTCGGGCCGCGTGAAGCAGACCTTTGCCTCCGTACTACGCTCGAGGCGCTCGATAAAGCATTAAAAAAATAAGGACATCTCCTGAGACAAGGGATTTAAATCCCTTGTCTGTCGTAACTTCACCTTCTATTTATCTAAATTTTCCCCTGGAACAGATAGAGCGCCATCTTCAACCATTCGTTGTTGACGAAAATCAGGTCTTCTTCCCTTGTCCACCATTGGTCGGTGCTTAAGTGACCGCCTTCCGCCGGTCGAATGATGACTTGTATGCCCGAGCCATTGAATGCCTTTTTATAAACCGCTCTTGAGCGCCTTGTGTGGTATATGGACGTTACGGCGATAATACTTTCAAAATTTTTTTTCTGAGCGAATTTTTTTACAGCGTAAGCTTCTTCATAGGTACTCGTGGCTTCATTTATCACTATAACGTTTTCATGCGGTACGCCTTCTGCAATTACGAGCCTGGCGCCGAGTTCGGCGAAAGTCAGTTTTTCTCCCAGCGCCTCGATATAATCGGGGACAAGATTTCCTGAGGTGATCACCACCGGCGCCCATTTTTCGCGATAAAGATCGATCGCCACCACTATGCGCTGCATATCGCCTCCGCCCAGTACCACGATTGCGTCGGATTTCTTCAACGGGTCCGACACCACCAGATAGTATCCAAGCTGCGGGAACCACAACGGTAAAGTGGCCCCAAGCGCCAGCAACACTAAAAACGGCCAACACAGATATAAAAAATAATGTCGCCCCGAGTTTTTCTTCATTTGCCATCTTCTCTTCTTTTTCGTTTCAGTTCTTTCATAAGCCGGGACGTTTCCGGGTTCATCGGGTCAAGCACACCCAGGGTAATCACCTGCTTGAAGGCCATGTCGTATTCGCCGTTGCGTATAAGGAGCTTGATGAGCATTATCCTCACATCCGACAGCTTCATGTTGAAAGTAAGCGCTTTACCATAAAACTCGCGGGCCTTGCCGTCGTTTCCTTCCGCTTCGTAACACATTGCCATTCCCGCCGGCGCGTTCGCATCGTTAGGCCTTATTTTCAGGGAGATTTGATATTCCTTCATTGCTTCCTTGTATTTGCCCATTTCTCGAAGAGTGGTTGCCAGGAAATAATGCGCTTCGTATTCGGACGGATCGATGCTTATTGCTTTCCTGTAATATTCCACCGCGTGTTCCGGCTGATTCTTTTGCCTCATCAATGTCCCGAGGTTTCTTAGAGGCTTCGAGTCCAATACTCGATATGGAGGAGAGATGTTAATCAACACGAACAATATCACCGCCACAGCCGACCCTTTGGCCAATACCTTACGTCGCGACCTGGCGTCCCAAAACCATATCAGCGCAGCCCCGGAAAAAGCTATCAAGGCGCCGACCACCGGCATCCTGTAGCGGCTGAAAACGAAAAAGACGATCACGCTTGCTGTATAACCGATTAAAAATACGTAGAAAAACCACAACTCGCGCCTTCGGCGCCACGTAATTATCATCCCCAAAAGACCCAATGGCGCTATCAAACCGAAGCCGGGCAATATCTTCAAAACTGGCAGAAAATTCCTGCCGATAAAACCGATGTTGTAGCTGTCGGGCATCTCATACGCGTTCCAGAATATATGGAATCGCAACCACAGCCTTTTAATAAATGCTCCGGGTTGTGCGCGTATGTATAATAATCCCTGCCGAAGCCAATAGTTGCTGACGTCGTTCGGGGTCAATTCCGCCGTTTTCAACCTTTTGACAGCCTCGCGGCGGAAATCCTGCTCCTCATATTTCGGATTCGCTCTAACAAACGGCAATCGCTGGTAATTACCGCTTGTGTTGAAGGGATTGTTGCCGGTGTAGAAGTTTTGTCCGAGGTAGCTTGAGACGAGGACGAATTTACCGGATACGTGTTTGTTGCGCGCCGCGACCGGCACGATTACCATACTCAATCCGATTGCCCATGTCAGTGCGGCCGCCGCCGCTCTCAACCGCCCGCCTTTCCACTTGCCGATTATCAAAATTCCCGCGAAAACCACCGCCTCGATAAAAGCAAAGAGAAGAACATTAAGCCTTAGCAGTGCCGCGAGACCCATGCAGATACCGTGGACGAGCCACCATCTGTATCTGCCGGATTTTGCGGCGGCAAGAAGCGCCAGAATGCCACCGTCCACAAGAGTCGAGGAAAGAAAAGCCTTCATGACGGTCGCGTCGTAAAATATCAGCGGCATATACAGGGCGGCGATCAAGCCGGCGAGCAGCCCCGCCCTGCGATCCAGTATCAAAGTTACGAGATAAAAGATAATGACGCAGTGGATCGAACCGATAAGAGCCTGTATGATCCTGACGGCCATGTAGCTGTGCCCGAAAAGTTTGTAGATGATCCCAAGGAAATATGCATAAAGCGGCGGGTCGTAAAATATCCTCTTACCTATCCAATCTCCCGATGCAATGCGAAGACCCCACCGATCGTAAAGATCGGCATCGACCATCATAGCGTCCCAAAACAATGTATGCTTGAGAGCGAAAATATAGATCAGGCGCACTGCAAGCGCCGCTAAAAAAATCGACACCGGCGCTAACCAACTGCGAGATACCCCCGCGCCGGTTGGTTCATAATCTTCCACGGTTGAAAGAAGTTAGACCACGTGCTAATTTGACGCAACGCAAACCCTGTCAAAAACAGCAACTTTTGCCTGATGCCGCATGCAGTGTGAATGCGCTGGGAGTTGAAAACGAATGATCGCCGCCGATAGCATTTCATTGGCGCAAATACTGGTTGACGCCGTTCAAAAAGAGGCCCCGGAAGAAAAGCGGCCCCAGGACGCTACCCGCAGGGAAATGATCATCCGCCTCGCCGCCGCTATTGAAGCCAATGTGCTCACTCTCGGCGACAGGGTGCTGCTCGATCCCGAACTGCGCAGCCTGAAAGCGGCCAGCGACCTTGTAAAACAGGTTTTTGTGGAGGAAACCGGCTGGGAACCCGATAAGATGATCCTTCCGGCGGTGTTCGAGCAGCGGTGCCCTTTGCCCGAATTGGCCGCCGAATATGGAATGCCGATTCCGAGACGAAGGAACCCCTCGAAGGAAGCCATGGCAATTTTTGACGAACTTATCGAAAACCCCGATTTATCAAGAAATTACGAGCGTAAGGTCATACTTTTGCCGGAATATCCTTTCGATGAGGTCGACCCGCAGCACCTTGTGGCAGTGCAGGTAGGCGACCCGGATAAAAAGCTGGATATGCTCGATACCGTTCTGGATCATAGCTGCTTTTTCGAGCACCTCGAAACCATCTGGAAGAAGTCGGGCAAAAGCAAAGACGATTTTTCCATAGTGGTCAAACCGCATATCATACCCATGCTTCGGCGCGACGAGGTCGGCGTGTATACCGATCCCACGCTGGTGTTATATCTTGTGCGCAGGATAATGGAAGCGGGTTGGCCGAACGTGGCGGTGGCCGAAGGCAGGAATTCTTTTGGAAATTATTTCGACGGCCGGGGCGTGGTACGAGTGGCGGCCAGGGCCGGATATGTGGAAGAGGAAGACGTTTCCATTGAAGGTAAAGCTCCCTCCAGAGTGACGTGTCATGTGCCGGTTGGCGGGAAGTTGATGCCGGTAGATATAGTGGACTTATCTCACGAGCTTGTGGAGCATGATTTTTCGCCTGACCTTTTGGGGCGACATCCCGTGGCGCGACTATGGGGGGATGCGGACTACAGGATAACTTTCGGCAAGCTCAAAACGCACTATGTAACAAGGTATGCACTGAATCTTATAAACGTGTCCCTGGCGCTGCCAATGGAAGATCGCCTGGTGCAATACCCGACGGAGCAAGCGGCGGCTAAAGCGGTGGCGGCGCTGCTCGAGGCCTTCCCGGTGCAATTCTCCCTTATAGACGGCATCACCGCCGCCGACGCATTGCTCGGTTATGTACGTCGCCCGCGATCTCGCGTGCCGGGGGTAATCATCGCGGGCCAAAGCGTCATGGCCACGGAAAGCCTTGCCGCGCAGATGATGGGAGTCGACCCATTCGAGAGTATTTATACCCGAACGGCCGCCGAAAGGCTGGGGGGAATGACTCCGTACAAGGTTATCGGCGACGCCGTGCTTCTGAATCCGTGGCGCAACGTCCGGAACGCATTCGTAGACCTGGTGGCCGCTCTTATGAAATACCTGCCGCGTGTAGCGAACTATTGGCTGCCGCTGGTCGTGGGCGATCCCGATCCGTGCTTCCCACCCAAAGGCGGTCCCAAGCAAATAAGACGGCGGCGCAGGTTGGCGTGGTTTATGGGCGCCAGACCCCTCGGAATGTGGCTGGCCAGGCGAGACGGCCTGATCATAGCACTCAAAAAAGCGAGAATCAGGCGAAAAGTGCAAAAAAATGCCTCCAAAATGCCCCTTTCGGCAGGGTACCCCGAGTTTTTCGAGGAAGCTCGACACTTGAGCAAAAACGACATAAGCCTTCTAATTGAAGTACTTGCTCTCCATGGTAATGCCATACAGAAATGTGAGGAAAAAGTTGTGAGGGCCGGGCATATTATCATGGTGGGTGAAAACCAATTCCCCTTTTTCGGGCCTGACGCGCTTGGAGCAATATCCGCCGGAAGAATTCTCCAGGGCGCCGCTAAAGGGTGGTGGACTCCGGCGCAGGTTTTACCCGAACTGAAACAGTGGCGGGAGTTGGGAATAACCCGGGCACAAAAACTGAAACTGAAAAAAGAAGCCCGCAAAAAACTGGAAAAAAATACGTAAAATCCCACGCCTCAATATTTACCGTGTTCGATGGTATATTCGACCATTGCACGGACGTTTTCCGGCCTGGCATTATCCGGGATGCCGAGAGCGCCGCTTAACAGATAGCCGCCACCGGGAGCCACTTCCTGGATTAACCTCTTACAATACTCCCTGATGTTATCAGGCGTACCCGTCACCATCATATTCATCGGCACATTGCCTGCAATGCACATGTGTCCTTCGAGGATATTCCTGGCCTTGAAAATATCTCCCGTATCTATATTGCAGATACATTTGCCTTCCGGAAACTCGAGCATAAATTCAAACAGATGCGTACAATCTCCCTCGAGGGTTATTATCGGCAAGATACCCCGCTCGATCAAAGCATCGACGACTTTTTTCAAGGTAGGTAGTGAAAACCTCGCGAACCGGCGGGGTGAAAGGGAAAATGCCCGTTCGCACAGAATCACCGCACCACGCAGTCCTGAACCGACAACAAAATTCTCGTAGACCGATATTACTACGGGGGCCAGCATTTCCGTTACGCGTTCGACCATTTCCGGGCACCGGAAGAGGTCCGTCGAGATGCCGGTAAGGCCCCGAAAAAGGATGGCGGCCAAATCGTAAGGCTCAAAGAACATGGCCGCAGTATCCACCGGCAGACCGTATTCGCCCTCGACGGTATTTACTATCCGGTTATAGAAAAAAGTGAAAGATAAAAGCTCTTTAATCAGTTTTGCCAGTCGTCTCTTTCCCCATCCGTATTCGGGATGATAGAGGGGTGATATGCGGGGCATAATCACTCGTTGGAAATACTCGTAGCCCTCTTGGATGAATTGTGGATATTCATCGGACGCCAGTCGTTCCTTTTCCACAAACTGGTAAGTCATGTTCTCTTCGAGATGAATTCCGGGCAGCCTGATAAAATCCACCTGTGAAAGGCTGACGAGCTTTCCGATGTTGATCATTTGTGCGGGAAACATCTCATCGAACCAGGTGTTCTCGCTGACAAACTTCAAATAGGCCGCCCGACATTTCCTTCTATCGTTGCAATAATCGGCAAAGGAGATACCTGAATAATAAGCGGGGTAAAAACTCAACCCGTTGGTTATAACGGGTACTCGGTCGGGTACACCCAGCGCTATGGCGGTGTTTACACGATTTTCCTTTTCACGAAAGCGACGCTCGGTCGCTTCATTTTTAAATTTAGTGCGCCTGGTAATGCGATTAATAAAACCGGCGCCCTTCAAATCACGCCTTTGCTTCACAGCAGTTGCGCAAAATTTCCGCCATGTCTCATCAAACTCGGCCCTATTATCGAGAACACTACCGAATTTGCCGGTTTCTTTCCACATAATCAACACTCTTGGTAAATTTCCCTGAGAGTATCGGTTTTTTCCGAATTTACCAGCCTATATAAAAATGCGTACGCATTCCGTCACGATGGGAGTTGAATGATCAGGGATTCAAACCTTCTCGGTCCGATTTACTTTATCAAAAGAAGGATGGATCAGACGATAACGAACCTGAAGCTTCCGGTCGAATGGCCGATTTAGAAGGCCGTCCCACCAGCCGTGTATGTTGGCGATGTGAGCGCGCAAGGCGCCTCTTATAAGCGCCGCCGGAAACTTCAGCGAAGATGCCGCTACCACAAAAGACCAGAACTTGACCTTTTGTAAAAAGGCGCCGTAGGATCGAACGAAGCGGACGCTGTTTCTGGCGAGCAGATATTCTCGCGCTAGCTGCGCCCCGGCAGCCCGAACGCTTTCTCGTGCGCCGTGCAGTACCCCCACCGGTTCGTATACGACGGAAAAACCCGCCCGGCGGAGCTTTTCACATAATTCCATCTCCTCGTGATAAGCGAAGTATGATTCGTCGAACATACCGACCTTTTGGATCGCTTCGGCGCGTAATAGTAAAAACGCGCCCAGCGGATAGTCAACTTTTCTCCGGCGTGAATAAGTCGGCCCGTCAGGCTTCCCTTCTCCTTCCACCCGCGATATAAAGTTACGCCAGTTTATTATACCCCATGCTCCATCGAGCCTTGAAGGATCGTTTTCGCGGAGCAGCTTTGCGCCCACCGCCGCCGCTTCTTCTTCCGTCGCCGCTACGACGAGCCGTCGCACCGCCGTGGCCGGCGCCTCGACATCGCTGTTGACCATCAGAACAAAATCGGCTCCCAACTCGATAGCGCGACCTATTCCTTTATTGGCGGCGGCAGCAAAGCCTATGTTATGTTCATTTTCAATAACCTCGACCGATGGGAACCTTTCTTTTACAACCCGAGCAGTCCCGTCCGAACTGCCGTTGTCCACAACAATAACGCGCTCGACGGCGGCCGCGCCGGCAAGGTTATCCACACAACGCAAAACCCGATCACAGAGATTCCAGGAAACAACAACGGCGATTACTCGATAGTCCATTACTCTACTTGCGCCGTCTGCCCGCAGCTTTCTTCACCATCTGAAAAGCGTCCTTATACAGATCTATTCCCTTGGGGCAATCAACGGGGCATGTCCGGGGTGAAGTGCACAAATCCAACCCCGCATCAACCGCCCGCGCCGGTCTGCCCATGTCATGATCGCGCGCATCCAGTATAAAACGCGCCGTCTTCACATTATATATGGGGCCGGGCCAGTCACGATGGTTCCCGATCACGGGGCAATCGGAATGACAGGCGGCGCACAACACACAAACGTCAACTTTGCCCAGACCGATGAAATCATCGCCCGGAACTATCTTGTGCCCTTTTTCCGGCGGATTTTTTTTCGGATCGGGAATCAGCCACGGCAACGCCTTCTCAACGGCGTCCCAGAATGGAGCAAGATCAACAACAAGATCGCGAATTACTTTAAAGTTCGACAATGGCTCAAGAACAATGATACCATTACTAACGACCTTTGACGCCTGCAAATCGCAAATCAGAGATGCCTTGCCGTTTACGCGAACGGCGCAATTACCGCAAATGGCGCTACGACAACTGCGCCGAAAAGCGATGGTGGGATCCAGATTCTCTTTAATGGCTATTAACCCGTCCAAAACCGTGGCGCCTTCGAGCAACTTGACCTTGTAGTTTTTGAAGTGTGCTTTTTTATCTTGCGAGGGGTGAAATCGCGATACTCTGAAAGTATAGACAGCCACGCCTAATAACCTCTTTCTTCAGGTGGGAACCTGCTGATGCCGACCGGCTTGTAGCTGATTTTTAGTTTTCCGTTCTCGCTTTTCTTTACGATGGTGTGTTTGAGCCAATCGCTGTCGTTTCGCTGTGGAAAATCCTCCCTGAAGTGAGCGCCACGACTTTCAGTGCGATTCGATGCCCCCATCACTATAATTTCTGCGAGATCGAGCAGGTTTCCCAGTTCCAGATAATCTATAAGCTCGGTGTTATAGACAAGATTCTTATCCATCAAGCCGACTCGACGGAACCTGCTCTTCAACTGTCGCACTTTTTTTAGTCCTGTTTTAACGTCCGCGCCGTTTCTGAAAACTCCGGCATGTCGCGTCATAGTATTTTGTAATTCCCTTCGAAGCGCAGGCGCCTTCTCCGAACCTTTGCGGGCTATGATCTTACCGAACCGGACCGTTTCTTCACGTGCGAAATCCCCCGGAAACGGAGCAACTCCGGTGTCACGAACGAACTTTGCCGCCGCCGCTCCGGCGCGCCTGCCGAAAACGAGGGTCTCCATAAGGCTGTTACCGCCCAGCCTGTTTGCGCCGTGGATACTTACGCAACCGCATTCGCCCGCCGCGAACAGCCCTGCTATGTTCGACCGGCCATTTACGTCGATCCGAATCCCTCCCATCGAGTAGTGTTGCGCAGGTTGCACCGGCATGGGCTTTTTCGATATTTCGACTCCTGCGAACTTCTTTGCGAGGTCGTGCACCTGTGGAATGCGTTCGAGGATTTTTTTCATGCCGAAATGAGTAACGTCCAGATGAACGTATTCGTCCTCGAAACTATTACCAGCGCGAATTTCCATCTGTATACAGCGGCTGACGATATCTCTGGGAGCGAGTTCCATCTTGTCGGGCGCGTAATCGGTCATGAAGCGAGTTCCCTTGTTGTTCCTCAGGTATCCTCCTTCACCGCGTACGGCTTCGCTGACGAGTATGTTCGTGCCGAACAAAGTTGTCGGGTGAAACTGGACGAACTCCATGTCGCACAACGCCGCGCCGGCGCGAAAGGCCAAAGCCATGCCGTCACCGGTAACAATGTGGCTGTTGGTGGTGCGTGCGAACGTGCGGCCGTAGCCGCCCGTGGCGAGGATTACGGCAGGCGCACGAAAGGCAGACACCGTACCGTCTCGTAAGTTATAGGCCGCCAACCCTGCGTAACGGCCATCTTGAACAAACAAATTGCTAACAAACCACTCGGGGTAAACGACGACGTTGCTCTTGATAAGCTGGTCGTACAATACGTGCAGTATTCTGTGGCCGGTCAAGTCCGCCGCGTAGCAGCATCGGGGGAAACCGGCGCCACCGAGTTTTCGCTGCCCGATGCGACCTTGCCCATCCCGGCTGAAGTTCACACCCATACGATCCAGTTCATAGACCTCGCGCGGCGCCTGTTCGACAAAAATTTCGATGGCGTTCTGGTCGCCAAGCCAATCGGAACCCTTGACGGTATCGTACATGTGCGATTCGAAACTGTCTCGAGGATTGAGAACCGCGTTGATACCACCCTGGGCGCCGCCTGAATGACTTCTGGTGGGATAAACCTTGGTTATCATTCCGACGCTTGCGGACTTGGCCGCCTCGATAGCGGCGCGCATTCCGGCAAGACCGGCGCCAACCACTATAACATCATGATGAAACATTCTCGGTATACCGTCGGCAGCATAATACCTTAAAAACAAGCGGGATTCGACACGACAGGCACAATACAGCGTTAAAAATTATATCCTAAGCACCGGTACCACTCTTGTGCCGGCCACCTGATCGTGCCACGTGAGCCTCTCGGGGCTGAGGATGGCTTTCCAGCTACCCGCCCCCAGTGCCGCCATCCCACCCAGGTACGCCATCGCTCTTAAGAAAGCCTTTCCTATCGAGGGCGGTCGACCGGTTGCAACATCAATCACTCGCACATCCATCGCCAGGGAGCCGGGCGTCTGGCCCGTGGTACCGACAAAAATGGTAAAGTAGAAAACCACCAAAACGAACCACAGGCCGCCCGCCGGCCAGCCGAGTATTCTTAACAATTCCCATGGTGATTGCAGCGTGCCATCTAGAAGTGTCAGTACCAACCTGCCGACCACCAGAACCACAACACCCACCGCTAACAGCAGCATCCAATCCAGAAGGCCGACCCAAAACCGCACACCCAGCCCTGCGCGCTCCGGTATTTTCTCTACATGTGAACGAGCGTACTTGTCAATCCAATCGGTGCCCAATTCGGAGGAAAAAGTCGCACTCTCAGCCTGATAAGGTTCCGGCACTGTATAAGAAGGGCCCACCTTATGCACCGGTTTTTCAGACTGATGTTCTCCCTTTCGATCGGTCTGAGGCGGCTGATCCTTCTCACGCTCTTTTCGGAGGTCCGGTTTTGGAGGGACGACTTCTTCCTGCTGAAATAAAGGACCAGGCTCGGGTGACTCGCTTGGCGGAATTTCCTCTTCAGCCGCAACCTCCTTTTCGACGGGCGGTGAAGTCTTCTTTTCACCCTCGTGAGCAGCCGGTTTCTCGGAAGGCTTTTCTTCATCCTCCTGTTTCCCGGTTTTTTCGACACTCGGCCCGACGTCGCCGGCGGGTTCTTCTTCAGGCGCACGAATCTCTACACTGGACTCTTCCGACCACTCGCCGGTCTCGTCCGGCAGCACATGATTGCACTTGGGGCAATTTTTCGTTCGTTTCGTAATGAGGTATCCACAATTGGGACAGAGCATTACATTCCCCTTAAGTCCACATTAGTCGATAAAACGAAAATACACCACTGACAGGCGATGGGTCAAGGGCCTGCCCTAACCATCAACCGAGCCGGCCGGCAAGCGCGTTTATAAGTATGGCGGCGCCTGCCAATGAAGCGGTTTCCGCCCTTAAAACCGCATCGCCCAGCCCCCATGACATCCAACCCTCATCAAACGCCATGGCCGCTTCTTCCGAAGTGAATCCTCCTTCCGGGCCGACCATCAGCATCACCTCGGGCTGAGCCGGTTTTTTCCCGATTTTCTTCCATTTCCGAAGCACCCGCTCGATACCGACCTTACGCTCACCTTCCCACATAAGCACCTTAAGATCAGCCTTGTCTACGACGATTTTATCGAACGATCCGGGTCGCTCGATGACGGGGATGTCATTTCTGCCCGATTGCGAGGCTGCGCCGGCGGCTATCTTTCGCCACCGCTCGATACGTCCCGGCCCCGGCCGGGGAACGCTTCTGGCGGTTTCGACCGGTATGATCCTTTCCACACCGAGTTCGGTGGCCTTTTCGATCACCATGTCCATCCTTGGAGCTTTTATCAACGCCGGCGCAAGGCACATTTTGAAAGGCGCACGTGACCGGGGCTTAATTTCCCGAACAATCTCCAGCGTGGCTTCCCTGGATCTGATCGTGGCGATCCGGGCTATAAACTCGGTTTTCCCGTCGAATACTATCACCTCGTCGCCCGGTTTCATGCGCAGCACCCGCGCCAATCGACGCGCCTGATCAGCCTCCAGATAAGCAACGCCATCCACTATTGCGTCCGGCGGCACGTAAAATCTTTTCATGGCTTGATAAATCCCATCGCGCACCATGACCCATTACTGATCAGGCGCCAGTTTTTTTTCACCCCGAACTCGCTCATCCGCCGGCGCATTTGTTCGGCCTGCGATGTGAGCAGGCCGCTTAACACAACTACCCCCTCCGGCACGGTTACGCGTAACAGGTGCGGCGCAAGCCTTTCAAGTTCCTCAAGCAATATATTCGCCACAACGACGTGAAATTTTTTCCTCATCCTTTCGATGGCGGTGGCTGTAAGGTTGACCACACATGCGTTTTTTTTAAAGTTTTCGGCCGCAACTTCGACGGCCTTCGGATCAATATCGTTGGCGGTAACTTGCGCGGCGCCTTTTGCTACTGCGACCATTGCGAGTACTCCCGTTCCCGTGCCCACATCAAGTACGCTCGGCGCCTCAAAACGGCTCATGGCCTCGATCATTAGTTTTGCACACAGCTTGGTGCTGGAGTGCAAACCGGTGCCGAAAGCTTCACCGGGGTCAATAACCAGTACTCTTTCTCCGGTTTTTTCCCTTACTTTTTTCCACGACGGCGCAACCATGACGCCCGGCGCCAACTCGACCGGCCTGAAACTCCGCCTCGCTTCAGCCACCCACGGGCGGTCTTTAATCTTCCGCAACATGATTTTCGGCAGCTTTTTCGCACCCGAAAAGCGCGCAACTTGCGCAAGGTATGTGCCAAGCATGGCGAGCCGGTCGTTTAGAGATTTATCGTGAGGAAAATGAGTTACCAGAACAGCCTTTTCACTTTCCCGGCGTTCCTCGACGGCTTGGGCGCCCGCTTCGAAAAGGTACCCCGCAACGGCCTCCGCCCAGCCTTTTGGAGGAATTATATGCAATTCGCACCAAAACTCCCGGCTTTTCTTACTCCTCGTCTCTTTACTAACCGCACTCATTTTTTTACCATACCGATGGTGTTATTTTTGCGGATTTCCGCAACGTATGCAAACGACATTAGCACGGCGTACCGAGCACACACTGTCGATAGAATACAATAACCCACGCATCACAGCGGTCGCGTTGACAATTGCTTCCCTCGCCGGTACTATCAACTGCTACGGAAACGTGAAATCCTTTATCAAAACATCGGAAAGGGAACAGGTGCAATGAAATTAACTTTTCCATTCACGGCCCTTGTGGGTCAAGATCAGATGCGAATGGGTCTTATTCTTAACGCTATAAACCCTCGAATCGGCGGGGTGCTTATACGAGGCGAGAAGGGCACTGCCAAGAGCACCGCCGTCCGCGCCCTTGCGGCGCTTTTGCCTGAAATAGACGTTGTTGAGGACTGTTCGTTCAGTTGCGATCCTGACGTACCAGCGAAATATTGCCCTCAATGCATGGAGCGCGCCCAGGGAGAAAAACTTCCTCGTGCCAAGCGCCGGACAAAAGTCGTCGAATTGCCTATCAACGCCACTGAAGATCGCGTGGTCGGCACACTCGACCTCGAGCACGCTCTAAAAAAAGGTGAAAAACGCTTCGAACCAGGCGTATTGGCCCAGGCGAACCGGGGAATTCTTTACGTGGACGAAGTGAACCTGCTCGACGACCACATAGTGGACATCCTGCTGGACAGCGCCGCGATGGGCGTCAACACGGTCGAGCGGGAAGGAGTCAGTTACTCGCATCCGGCGGAATTCATTCTCGTCGGTACCATGAACCCGGAAGAAGGCGAACTCAGACCTCAGCTTTTAGACCGCTTCGGCTTGTGCGTGGCAATCACCGGTATTGCGAATCTCAATGATCGCGTCGAGGTCGTCAAAAGGTGGGGAGCTTACGAAACCGACCCGGAGGAGTTTTACAAACAGTGGAAAGCGGAAGAGGAAAAGCTCGCCGAAAAAATCGTTGCCGCGAGAAAATTATTACCCGAGGTCGATATGCCGAACCAGATACTCGAGAAAATAGCGAGCATAGCCATCGAGATAGGCGTGGACGGTCACCGCGCGGACCTGGTGATGATGAAGTCAGCCAAAACCATGGCAGCTTTCCACGGCAGTTCTTATGCTACGGAAGACGACGTTATTTCGAGCGCCGAACTCGCTCTTTATCACCGTGTGCGCCGCAAACCATTCGAGGAAATACTTCTGGACATGGATATGGTGCAGGCCGCTATGAGAGGCGGGTCCCGCGAGCATCGGGCCGCTGATCATCAGGACGGATACGTGTCAAAGCACCGCCAATAGTCTCGCTGAGTAAGGTTTGCACATGAGCGTAGTCGATTATAAGCCCCCCGTTTTTCCATTCACTGCCTTGGTGGGGCAGGATGCGTTGAAACTCGCCTTGGTTATCAACGCCATCCACCCGGGGGTAATGGGCGTATTGATAATGGGGCAGAAAGGCACGGCCAAGAGCACTGCCGCCCGGGCTTTGGCGGAATTGCTACCCATGATAAAAATTGCCCGGGGCTGTCCCTATGGCTGCGATCCCGACGCGCCTGACCACGGCTTGTGCGACGAATGCCGAAGCAAGAAAGCGGACAATTCCGAACTCGAGACGGAGACGGGAAAAGTGCCTTTCATCACGCTCCCTGTTAACGCAACGGAAGATAGTCTGGTTGGAAGCATTGATTTCGAGCATGCGCTCAAATCGGGCATAAAGCGTTTTCAGCCGGGTGTGTTGGCTAATGTGCACCGTGGGATACTTTACGTGGATGAGGTCAATCTTCTTGACGATCATCTCGTGGACTTGCTTCTGGACGTCGCTGCGAGCGGTATAAACATCGTCGAGCGGGAAGGCATCAGCTACGTTCACCCTGCGGAATTCGTGCTGGTGGGAACCATGAACCCGGAGGAGGGGGAACTCAGGCCGCAGTTTTTGGACCGTTTCGGCCTGTGTGTCCGGATAGATTCCATAAACGACCCCGCACAAAGGGTGGAAATTCTCAAGAGGCGCGATGCATTCGAGGAAAATCCCGAATCCTTCCTGGAAAATTGGCGCGACGAAGAAAATAAGGAAAAGCGACGCATAGCCGAAGCCATCCAATCGTTTGATCGTGTGTTTCCGACCGAGGAACAACTCGACCGGATTGCACAAATTTGCCGCGATTCCGGCGTGGCTGGGCATCGAGCGGATATCATAATCGAAAAGGCGTCAAGAGCCATAGCTGCCTATATGGGCAGGACGGAGATAACCGACCGCGACATCCGGCTTGCTGCATACCTGGCGCTACCACATCGCGCCCGTCATACCTTCGAAGACGAGTTGCCCCAAGAGCAGGAAAAAGACCAATCCGAGGAGAAAGACGATCAACCTGACGAAGATCAGGAAGGCGCTGCCGACGAGGAGGAACTTTCCGGCGATCCCGATGAAACCGGCATGCAGCAAGGGGAAGAAGGAGCCGAACAACTCGACCGCGACATGCAAGCGACCCAGTCCGAAGCCGCCGAAGGTCAGCAAGAAGAACCCGATGAGACGGCTCAGCAGCCCGTCGCCGTAACAGGCGAAGAAATTTTCGACGTTGGAAAACTTGTTCCCATCAGCACCGGTGACATTCGCCACGACCGCGATAAAAATATGAGGAAATCAAGCGGTCGCCGGCATAGGACCCGTACTCAACGAAAAAGCGGCAGGTACGTACGCTCGACAATGCTGCGCGGCGAAGACGATCTTGCACTCGACGCCACGTTGCGCGCCGCAGCGCCTTACCAGATTCGCCGCGATAAAGGCCCGTTGGCAATAAGCATCAAGCCGCAGGACATTCGCGAAAAAGTTCGCGAGCGCAAAACAAGCACCCTCCTGGTTTTTGTGGTGGACGCTTCAGGCTCGATGGGAACGAAGCTGATGACGGAAACGAAGGGCGCAATTATGTACCTGCTGATGGAGGCCTACCAGAAACGGGACAGAGTATGCATGGTAGCTTTCAAAGGCGACGGGTCCGAACTCCTGCTACCTCCGACGGACAGTATCGAGTTGGCGAAAAAGAAGCTCGAAGAACTCCCCACGGGCGGCAAAACGCCGCTTTGCGCGGGGTTATTGCATGGATACGAAGTGGTCAACGACAGCCTGCGACGCAATGCGGACTTGCTGCCGTTGCTTGTCCTCATCACCGATGGCCGTGCCAACGTCGGCGCCGACACCCGTCGCTCATACGAAGGTATATTCCATTCCCGCCTGTATGATGAGCTTTATGCGGTGGCGGACGCTTTGAACGGCGAGCCGCGATTGAAAACCCTGGTTATCGACGCCGAGGAGAAGCGTATGGGCGCTTTCGGCAAAGCCGAAAAGCTGGCCGAGCAAATGGGAGCAAAATACCTGGTGCTCGAGGAATTGCGATCCGGTCACATAGCGGAAGCTGTCAGGACGGAATTGGGCCGGTGATCATGCCAACGACACAAGAAGCTTCAACTACCATATTCTCAGCAAAATTCTCAAGTTAATGGTGAAAAGGCATTGATGGAGCACTCGCCGACTATAAGTGAAACCGGGATTAAGGCGACAAGAAACGTAGTAATAAAAGTGGCCTCGTCGCTTATCGTTGCGATACTTACTATTGAGTGCGTTTCTTTATTATATTTGATATATACACTGGGGTTACATCGAAGCGGCCGTTGGATTCAACTGCTTTTGGCTGAGGCCATTGTTGTTCCCGGTGTTATTGGAATAATGGTTTTTTTCTGTCTGAGATGGGCGCGGGGAACCATAGAATTCGGTCGCGTGCTTTCATCAGGGGAGGAACCGACCAGACTTCAGACAGAAAACTGTGTTCGATCCGTTTTCTCTTTCGCACGTAATGGCGGAATATTTTTCGTATTAATTTATTCTCTCGCAACCGCTTTCATAATTTTTTTCTTAAGACATTGGTATGAATATTCCTCGATGGAAATTGCTTCTATAGCAATTTTCAAATCCATAATCGGCTTAAACTTGGGCGTGATTCTTTACTATGCAATAAAAATACTTGAACAGTTCCGCTTGGATCAATCAATTGAAAAGCTGTTTGAAAAAGGCATTTACGAATGGCCGCATTTCAGACTGAAGATCAGGTATAAAATATTCCTCATGATCTTCACTGTTGTAGCTTACCTGCTGTGCGGGGCGGTTCTAATGGGTTCCACCCAGATAGAAAACATACAGAGAGCCCAGCTAAGAGAAAACCTCGATTACTGGGTCAAAGAACTCCCGAAGCAATTCATCGGCAAATCCGAAGCGAGTGTTGAAACAGGGGTGGCCGGTAGTATCTCTTCGTTTTTCCTGGAGGATCAATTAGGCGCGCACGCGCGGATGGTTATGCTTTCAACAGACGGGGCCGTTATCCGGGGCGACGCATCGGCGCTGTCTGCCGATGAAATAAAAAAGATCACCTCCTCAAAATCCGCCGGCGAAATAACCGATTATGCACGTGGCAGGCTATTGGTATATACTCCCCAACCCGCCTACGACCTCATTGCGGTGGCCGTAGGACATTGGGAAATTTCGACCGGCATTTTTAGTAAGGCCCGCTTCGTAATAATCTCCCTCTTATTTGCCACCATATTTTTGTCGATAGTGGCGACATTTCTTCTCGTAAGCGAAATAAGCACGCCTGTAAGCAGAGTGCTGGATTTTCTCCGCATTGTATCAAGCGGTGAGACGGGCGCAAAATTAAATGCTTATTCGGAAGATGAGATGGGAGATTTCGCCGGAAATCTTGCTCGCACGACGACACTGCTCGAAGACAAAACGGTTCGCGCGAGTGAGCTTCTCAAACGCATAGAAGAGGTCGCAGGCGCCATCGAGGAAAACGCCGAAATGGCGCAGGTCGCCGCTCGGCAACAGGCCGGCGGAGCCAGCGAGCAGGCGAGCGCCGTCGAGGAAGCTTTGAGCACGTCGAACGAAATCGTCGCCACAGCTCGACAGATAACCGAAAACGCAACGGACGTCCGGAAATCCGCCGAGGAAAACCTGCTTTCGTGCAAAACGGGAAAAGCCCGAGTGGAGGAAGCGTTGGAAGGCTTCAGGTCCATTGGTACATACGTTGAGAAGATTTCCAATAGCGTCGTTGCGCTGGGGGATCACATACGGCAGATGACCGGAGTGATGGAAGTTATCGGAGAGGTGGCCATTCAGATAAACTTGTTATCACTCAATGCACAGGTAGAAGCGGCGGTCGCCGGCGAGGAAGGTAAGCGCTTCGGAATGGTCGTCGAGGAGGTGAGAAGACTCGCAGACAACACCATGGACGCCATCAAGCAACTAAGCGCAATAGTGAATTCAACCATAAAATCCACTGAAAAGGCTGTCGAGTCGGCAAAAAAAGGATCGGTATTGGTGAGCAAAGGCGCTGAGTTGGCCGATGAGATCGGACAAACATTAAATGATATCGAGCGGCAGGCCACATCAACTGAAACAGCCTCCAGGAAAATAGCTATTACTACCACGCAGCAAAAAACATCAAGCGAACAGATGGCCGAAACTATCTCGGAAATAAACGAAAGCGCGCAGCAAATAAAATCGAATACGGATCACGTATTGAAAGCGATGGCAAAACTTTCCGAGACCGCCGTCGGGCTTACGCTTGAGTTTCGGGAAAACCGATAAAAGGATTCATACCGGGAAAAAGCGATAATGGAATATCCATTAACAGATACTGACAGAGAATCGGCCATAAAAAAGCAGCGCCGCAGAAATATACGAGTGGCGGGACTACTCTTGACCGCTATCCTCGGTATCGAGTTTGCCGCCTTATTCTATTTGATCTATACATTGGGATTACACCGTGACGGCCGCTGGATCATCGCTGTTGCATATGATATCTCTTTTTCCTTCATCATTGCCCCCACCATGATTTTTTTCTGTTTGAGGTGGGCGAAAGATGCAATCGAGTTCGGTCGCATTACTCTTGCCGGAAAAGAACCCACGATAGAACAAGCCGAAAAAGCTGTACGATCCATATACAAATTTGCACGAAACGGCGCGATACTTCTCTTCTTCCTTTACGAGTCTTTACTCTTACTTAACGTATGGTTGCTTTATAAATGGCACGGTTTCTCACCTCAAGAAGTCATATCCATATACGTATTCAAAGTAATCACCGGTCTGAATCTGAGCATAATATCGTATTACGCA